>Ga0209035_10000183_pt1 | contig 24742 bp, 23 predicted proteins | sample MarorgKNORR_S2LV_6_FD_188220 | JGI IMG/M metagenome (GOLD analysis project Ga0209035, IMG submission 188220) | Marine microbial communities from the Southern Atlantic Ocean, analyzing organic carbon cycling - AAIW_A/KNORR_S2/LV (SPAdes) (version 2) | ecosystem: Environmental > Aquatic > Marine... | reverse complement strand
GGTCGGTGCGGAAAGGTCTCGAATCCAAAAAAAGAATGATTCATGTCGCAATTCAACACTCTCACGCAAACAAAAAAAGAAAGCTACAAAAACTGGCATTTGAAGCAATATAGGGAAACACCCACCAACTGGGTTTATCCCCTCCTTTTTATACAAAGCCATTGTTTCTGTTCCTAACTTAGCGCGGTCGTCTTTATATCTTTCTTGGATCTCTTTCATCTCAGGTCCAAACTTTCTCATTTTAGCCATACTACTAAAACCTTTAGCGGTTAGAGGCCATAACAACAACTTCAACAAAACTGTTAACAAAATAATAGATACACCCCAATTCCCAACACTTTCATTAATAAGGCTCAACATCATCATTAAGGGCTGGGCTAAAAACCAGAACCACCCCATATCAATTGATAGCTCTAAATCAGAAGCCCTCCCCATTAAATCAGACCTAACCTTTGGACCAACAAACACCCTATGCTCAACACCAGATCGCAAATCAACAAACTGATCACTGGACGACATAGCAGCCATAACAAAAACCCCATCATTATCTTCTGGTGGAATAATTGTTAGAGTTTGCTCTCTATCACCAGGAGTTAAAATAGCAGCCATAAAATATTTCTGAATAAAAGCCAACCACCCCCCTCGCTGGATAAACTCTTTTCTTTCATCAACACTTCTTAGTCGATAATTAACATACGGATCAGCTGGGGTGTTAAAAGCAACTCCCGTGTACGAACTATTCTCAAATAACCCACCCCTAGAATCCAACGGCCGCCCATCTGTCCTATACATAGCAACATATGGGATCATGTTTTGTTTCACATCACCACTAACAACCCTATCTAATATCATCAACTCATAATCATTTTCTGTTAAGGATATTTTTTTAGAAATCAAACCATCCACAGATAAAAGTTCTAAAGATAAAGGAGTGCTTTCCACCACATCAAAACCAACATCATCCATCCCAAAACCACTGCCCAGGTAAAACCTAAAACCAGAATCATTAAAACCAAAAACTCTTACACCCAATGATTCCTTGCGATTTAAAAAAGTATGTTCTTTTAAACGAACCTCCCAAACTTTTCCACTGGAGGGGCTAACCTTCACAATCAATTTTTGATTCTCAAGCTCAACAAAATCAGAGTTTTCCTCAGGCGCTTTAACTGGCGTAACATCCATGCGCTCAATAACAGAGGTTTCAACCAACCTTTTTTTCTTTTCAGAGTCCTGACCCCAGGACAAAAAAAGCATATACGAAAAAATTAAAACAAAAACTATATACAAATATCTAAAATTCATTTTTTACCTCATCAACCCCACCTTTCGACCAAGGGCCACATTTTAAGATCCTAACAATTGCGAAGAAGCTACCAACAAAAGAACCATGCAATTTAATACTATCTATTGCGTACTGAGAGCACGTTGGTTCAAACCTACAATTTTTTCCAAACAAAAAACTCAAGTATTTTTGATAGAAGTTAATTATATATAGCAAAACTTTTTTCATGTCGTTTTATTTAAAAAATCTTTTTGGAACTGTGAGAGCGTGGCATTAAAATCTAAAGAAATACTTTTAAAACCCAGATCTAAAAAACCAACCCTTATAACAACAACAAACCCTTTACCTAAATCATGCGCTCCAAAGATTGCCCTTACCCACCTTTTCGCTTTATTTCTAGTAACAGCCAAAGGGTAATCTTTCTTTGTAATAATAATTTTTATTTTTTTTTGTAAACTTTCAGCATCGAAATAAATAGATGCTTCTTTAGAGTGAGATATTTTATTAGAAATAGCCAGAAGCAGAAAACTATGCGGTTAGAACTTTACGACCCTTTTTTCTTCTATTCGCAATAATTGCCCTACCAGCCTTAGTTGCCATTCTAGCTCTAAACCCATGGGTTCTTTTTCGTTTTAATGTGCTGGGTTGAAATGTTCTTTTCATAGTTACTCAAAATTTAGGCGTGAATTATAAGAGTATTAAGGTCTAATTGGAAGAAAAAAAACCTAAAAAAGAAATTAACAACTACACACAAGTTATCCACAGAAAATACATATGCTTATCCTGTAGATATCTTGTTAGTTTTTGTTAGACTAACTTTTCTACTGGAGGTCTTGAAATTGAAATTTTGGTCAGAATGCACTGAAAAACTTGAAGCAAAGCTATCGCAAGAAGAGTTTAACACCTGGATAAAACCTCTTAAAGCAGACATCAATGAAAATAATTTAGAAATAAGCGCCCCAAATGACTTTGTTTTAACCTATGTAAAAGAAAACCTAGGCCAAATAATTGAAAATCTTGTTAACAAAACAGATGAATCATTGAATGTGAAATTTAAAACCCTTGATAAATCAACATTTGTCGAGAAACTTAATGTTGCTGAAGAAAACACACCTGGGCTTGTCCAATCTTTTAATTTTAATACCTTTGTAGAGGGAAAATCTAACCATATGGCTCTTGCGGCAGCTAAACAAGTCGCTACTAACCCAAATGGAGACTACAACCCGCTATTTATTTATGGTGGTGTGGGACTAGGAAAAACCCATTTAATGCATGCTGTAGGCAATGAAATACTTAATTCTGATAAGTCTAAAAGAATTGTGTATGTACATTCAGAAAAATTTGTTACAGATATGGTAAAAGCCCTTCAATTAGGCGCCATGAGTGAGTTTAAGGAGTTTTATAGGAACGCTGATGCGTTGTTAATTGATGATATTCAATTTTTTGCAGGTAAAGAACAATCCCAAGAGGAGTTTTTTCATACTTTTAACGCTCTTTTGGACAGAAACCACCAGATGGTGCTTACTTGCGACAAATACCCCAAAGAAATAGACGGTCTGGAAGAGCGCTTAAAATCAAGACTAGGCTGGGGCTTGCCAGTTATTATTGAACCCCCAGAATTAGAAACACGAGCCGCGGTTCTTCTTAGCAAGGCTAATTCTATGGGAGTAATACTCCCAGATGATTGCGCAATTTATATAGCACAGAGAATTAGATCAAATATTAGGGAGTTAGAAGGCGCTTTAAAAAGAGTGGTAGCAAATTCAAGATTTGCAAACCGGGAGATTGATGTCCCGTTTGTTAAAGAGGCTTTAAAAGATCTATTTGTTATTTCTGCAAAAATGGTAAGCATTGATAATATTCAAAAAACCATAGCTGAGTATTACAATATTAAACTTTCAGACCTTCTATCAAAACGAAGAAGCAGATCTATAACCAGACCAAGACAATTAGCTATGGCTTTAACAAAAGAGCTAACAAATCATAGTCTCCCTGAGATTGGAGAGGCCTTTAATGGCAGAGATCACACAACAGTTCTTCATGCGTGTGGAAAAATAAAAGAGCTAAGAAAAGAGATACCATCTCTTGAAGAAGATTACAGAAATCTTAATAGGACATTAACAAACTAAATGGATATCTCAGTTAAAAAAGAGGACATTGTGTCAGCTCTTTCTATCACATTAGGCGTGGTTGAGAACAGACACACATTACCAATTCTTGCGAATGTTTTGTTTGAGGTTGATGAAAATACTTTCAAATTAACCGCCACTGACTTAGAGTCTTTTGTTACGACAAGCGGCCCATTAACCAACACACAATCTTCAGGAATAACAACCACATCTGCAAAAAAACTGAATGAATTATGTAGATTAATACCAGACGGAGAAGACATTAGAATTTTTTTAGAGGGAGAAAAATTAAATATCAGAACTAAAAATGGTAAGTACTCACTATCAATACTTCCCAGTGCTGACTTCCCTATTTTTGATATTGATTCAGGCGGTGCACCATTAGTGATTCCCGCACAAGATCTTCGAACGCTTATCACTGACACATCTTTTGCAATAGGCCCCGCTGGTTGGAAGCGCCAATTAGAAGGTGTGTTTTTGTCTGTTGATGGTGGCCAAATAGTAGCAGCAACATCTGATGGGGCTAGACTGGCAGTAGCAAAAATTTCCACCACTTCTAATAATTCCTTTTCAGGTATTATCCCAAAAAAACCTATCAACGAGATGGCAAAAATTTTATCTGATCAACAAGGTGATGCAGAGTTAAAAATATATAATGCTTCGCTTGAGTTGGTTGTTGGAAATCTAATTTTTAAAAGCAAGTTAATTGATGCAAATTTTCCAGACTATCAACGAGTCATCCCTTCCGGAGAGAGCTCACTTTTAGAAATTAACGTAAAAGATTTTTCTGAAACTTTAAGCAGAGTTTCTGTTTTATCAAGCGAAAAGTCTAGACGCATAAATCTTGCCATATCATCAGACGGCATAATAATTTCTACCGACAGCCTTAACCAAGGAGAGGCTGAAGAATTTTTCCCAGCTAAATATACAGGGGAAGAATTAGAAATAGTTTTTAACGGTACTTACTTACAAGAAATAATGTCTCACCTTAAAACTGACCTTTGCCACATTAATTTTTTCGGCCCTGATAAGAGTTGTATAATTACACCCCCAGACAGTGATAGCCCTACATACTTAATAAACCCACTTCTCTAAGCCAGTGGCTTTTTCTAAAATTGAGCTAAGGAATTTTAGGTGCTTTGAATATCTTTCTTTAGACCTGTCATCAGAATCAACTCTTTTTTTTGGAAGAAATGGTTGCGGAAAGACCTCAATATTAGAATCTATTTATGTGGCATCCTCTGGCAGATCATTTAGGACCTCTAACCTTGAATCACTAATACAGGAAGGCTGTGAAGCCTTTTATATAAAGGCTTACGACGATTTTAATGGATCAATTTTAGAAATTAGGAAGGAAATAAAAAAACCAATCAATATTAGAATTAATAACTCAAAAGTGACAACAAGTGAGCTTGTTAGAGCCTTCCCATCCTTTTCAATAGATAGCAAGACCTTTTTTTATAACGAAAATGCACCAGAATACAGAAGAAAGCACATAGATAGGGGGTTATTTGTAGCCTCTAAAGATTACGCAAAAGATTGGTTTGGTTACTTTCGATCGTTAAAGCAAAGAAACTCAGCTCTTAAACTAGGGGACCTGGCACAAGCAAAAGCCTATGACGCATCATTGGTCGAACACGGCTACAATCTTCATAAACTGAGGACTTTTTTAGTTGCTAATGTTACCGAAGTGTATAAAGAGCTCGTTAGAAGTCTAGAAAAAGAGAACCAAAGAGCAAAAATTTTTTCAAAAGTAAATATTTCCCTTAACGCAGGATTTAACGATGAGCTTGGGCTGCAAAAATGTCTTGATGAATCTATTTCGATAGATCTAAGAAGAAAAATTACAACCAAAGGTCCCCATAAAGCAGATGTATTATTTGATAGTAAGGGCTCACTGATTAAAGATATATTTTCACGAGGTGAGCAGAAATTACTTTCAATTATCTGGTCCATATCTCAAAATATTGCTCTTGGTAGGTTATATAATTTGAGCCCAATTTTATTGCTCGATGACCTTTCATCAGAGCTAGATTCTGAAATGCTCGAGTGTTTTTTACCAGCACTGAAATATATTGAAAATCGTTTTATATTTTCAAACATTGTTGATGTTTTTGGTAGTAAAATAGATATTACTGACAACAATCTTAAAAAGTTCCACGTGGAACAAATAGTATAAAACAATGCCAAAAAAGAAATCAAAAAACGCAAGAGACGCAAAATACGACTCTTCTAATATTCAAGTTCTCAAAGGCTTAGAGGCTGTGAAAAAGAGACCAGGAATGTATATTGGTGACACAGATGATGGATCGGGCCTTCATCATATGATTTTTGAAGTTGTAGACAATTGTATCGATGAGGCAATGGCTGGCCATTGCTCAAAAATTGACATTATTATTAACAAAAATAGCTCTATTACTGTAAAAGATAACGGAAGAGGAATCCCTGTGGATGTTCATAAAGGAGAAGGAGTTCCTGCGGCTGAGCTGATCATGACCACCCTGCATTCAGGTGGGAAGTTTGATGATAATTCATATAAAGTTTCGGGTGGGCTCCATGGCGTAGGCGTGTCGGTTGTAAATGCCCTATCAAAAGAACTAACGCTTACTATTTGTAGGGATGGAGGCGTGTATCAACAAAAATACAGCGAAGGTAAAGCAATAACTAAACTTAAAAAAATCAAAGAATCTACAGAAACAGGCACTGAAATCACTTTTACCGCTTCAGATAAAATATTTACTTCGATTAACTTTGAAACAGAAAGAGTTAACAAAAGAGTTCAAGAGCTATCATTTTTAAATGCCGGTGTAAGCATAGAAGTTATAGATGCTAGAACTGGAAAATCTAAAAAATTTAAGAATGATGGAGGCGTGGCAAGTTATGTAGACTTTTTGCGAGGTCGTAAAGCAGCATTATGCCAAACTGTTCACTGCGATGGTGGCCAAGAAGGCATTACAGTTGAAGTGGCTATGCAGTGGAATGACTCATATAACGAGAGCGTATTGTGTTACACAAACAACATACCTCAAAAAGATGGTGGAACACATTTATCAGGCTTTAGATCAAGCCTCACAAGGGTGCTAAAAGCATTCGTTAAAAAAGAAGAGCTAAACAAAAATTCTCCAGTTGAGCTTTTGGGCGAAGATGTAAGGGAAGGGTTGATAGCAGTTGTTTCTGTAAAAGTACCAGACCCTAAATTTTCCTCTCAAACAAAGGAAAAACTTGTCTCTTCAGAGGTAGAGGGAATTGTAAGCAGCATCTTAAGCAAAGGCTTAAATGAATTTCTTTTAGAAAATCCAAAAGAAGCCATGGCTATCTTAGCTAAGGTTTCTGAGGCAGCATTAGCGAGAGAGGCGGCCAGAAAGGCAAGGGAAATGACTAGAAGAAAGGGCGTTCTTGAGTTAGCCGGCCTTCCAGGCAAGTTGTCTGATTGCCAAGAAAAGGATCCAGCTCTTTCAGAAATCTATCTTGTTGAGGGAGATTCAGCAGGTGGATCAGCAAAACAAGGAAGAAATAGAAAATTTCAAGCCATCTTACCCTTAAAAGGAAAGATTTTAAATGTTCAAAAAGCCAGAATAGATAAAGTTCTTTCATCCGCCGAAATTGGCACCATAGTTAAGGCCTTGGGTTGCGGTATTGGGTCCGAAGACTTCAATATCGAGAAGCTCAGATATCATAGAATTATTATAATGACAGATGCTGATGTGGATGGATCGCATATTCGAACCTTGCTGTTAACTTTTTTCTATCAACAGTACTTTGATATTTTAGAGAAGGGCCATATCTACATTGCCATGCCGCCATTATATAAAATCACCAAGGGTAAATCTTTTGTTTATGCTTTTGATGAGAATGAGAAAGAGATGGCTGTTAAGGAGTTCTCTAAGTCTAGCTCCAAAGGGGTAGATGTTCAAAGGTACAAAGGTCTTGGAGAGATGAACCCAGATCAGCTATGGGACACCACTATGGATCCTGAAACAAGAACAATGATGCAGGTACACATAAAAGATGCCCAAGATGCAACAGACATGTTTGAAACCTTAATGGGCGATGATGTTGAGCCAAGAAGAGAGTTTATTGAGCAAAATGCTCTCTCAGTCGGCAATCTTGATATTTAACAGATATCTTTATAAGAATTTTTAATCCATAAATACGCTTTTTTTGAAAGTATTTTTTGATTCGATTCATATATAGGCTTCCCAACTCTTATTTGTATTTCACCTTTTTTCTTCTGGATAGTATGGTTTTTCCAAAATTTCCCAGAGTTATGGCATATAGGGACTACTGGCACACCTTCATTAATAGCCAGAGCTCCAAAACTATTTCCAAATTTTCCAATACCATCTTGTGGTTGCCTCCTGGTTCCTTCTGGAAAAATTAAAACAGAATAACCAGCTTTAATTCTTTCACCCCCAACTCTTATAACCTTCCTAAGACTGCTAAACTTTTCTTTCCTATTTATGGTTACAGGATTCATTCTAGATATTGCCCAGCCAAAAAAAGGAATTAATAGTATTTCTTTTTTAATAATACTGCTCGTAGGAATAAACAATGTTTGAAGGAAAAGAGATTCCCATGGCCCTTGATGATTAGAAACCATTATAAATGGTTTTTTTGGAAGATTTTCTAGGCCAGTAACCCTCCAACTAATTCCGCATATCAATTTTAAGATTCGAAGAATATTTATTATCCAGAATCTACCAATTTTTTGAGAAGTTACCCCTGATAGAAGTAAAGAGCAAAAAATTATTATAATAGAGGTGGGTATTAGGGTGATATAGAAAATAAAATAAAATACCAGGCTCTTAATAAATATAAAAATATCGTTATCCAAACATTTGTCTACTTTATTATTAATTTTTCTAGATATTCAGCTAACTGTGATATTGCAAGCCTTTGTTGCTTCATAGTATCTCTGTTCCTAACTGTTACTGACTTATCTTCAAGCGTTTCAAAATCAACTGTAATGCATAAAGGAGTGCCAATCTCATCGTGCCTCCTATAGCTTTTACCAATATTACCTGAATTTTCAAACAAAACCCTGCCCAACCTTAACTTCTGAAGATCTTTCTTAATCATTGATGCTACTTCAACCAAACCCTCATGATTCTTTTTTAAGGGAATAACAGCAGCCTTAATTGGAGATAGGTGTGGTTTAAGCGCTAAAACAGTTCTTGTTTTCCCATCCTCTAGCTCCTCTATTTTATAAGCTTCGTTTAGAACAGCTAAAACCCCCCTATCAACCCCTGCAGAAGGCTCTATTACATAGGGAACCGTCCATTTCTTTGATTCTTGATCTTGAATTGCTAGCCTGGCATTAGATTCATTATTTTCTAAAACTTTTGATTGAATGCCTAAATCAGCCTGATTTTTGCTGTGAGAGCCCAGGTCAAAATCGGTTCTATTAGCAATACCCTCTAATTCCTCCAAACCATGAGGAAACTTATACATAATATCAACAGTAGCCTTAGAGTAATGGGCTAGCTCATCAGCTGGAACATGGTAAAGCTCTAAGTTTGCACTTTCAACTCCTTGCTCGGCCCACCATTGAAGCCTTGAGTCTACCCAGGCGCTATGCCAATCCTCATCAGAGCCCGGTTTAACAAAGAACTCAAGCTCCATTTGCTCAAACTCTCTAACACGGAAAACAAAATTCCTAGGCGTAATTTCATTCCTAAAAGCTTTGCCAATTTGCGCAATACCAAACGGGAGACTTTTTGATGTTGAGTCAACAACATTTTTAAAATTTGTAAAAATATGTTGAGCTGTTTCAGGACGAAGGTATGCAAACGACTCATTATCCTCCACAGGGCCTACAGCTGTTTTGAACATTAAATTAAATGGTCGAGGGTCTGTAAGTTCTTGAGAACCACAGGATGGACAATTAGAAGATGTTAATTGATCGGCGCGCCACCTAGACTGACATGCTTTGCAGTCAACCAAGGGATCTGTAAAGGTATCTTCATGCCCGGAAAACTTTAAAACACTAGGTTTTGTAAGAATTGCAGCATCCAAACCCTCAACATCATCCCGATCAAAGACCATTGCTCTCCACCAAGCCTGTTTTAGGTTATTTTTTAACTCAACACCAAGAGGCCCATAATCATAAAGACCCTGAAGCCCTCCATAAATTTCGTTTGATTGGAATATAAAACCTCTGCGCTTACATAGAGCAACAAGCTCTTCCATAGTTTTTGCGGTCACAATAGAACTCTTTTAATAATACTGTTAGAAGTTACATTATGCAGTTTTTTTATCCCAATCTATAGAGTTTTTATACAACTCTAACCAGATATACATATAAAATAATCTAAATAAGAAAGATATTAGGTAAATACCCATAATGAGAATAATTTTTTATATTGTTGCAATATACCCATTAAAATTAGTATTTTTTATAATGGACGGTCTTCTTAGGTTTACGCCAAACCTCCTTCTTCATTCATTGCCGCAATTCAAAGTAACAAAAAAAAATATTAAAATTGCTTTTCCTGACTTGAATGAAGACGAACTGTTTAAACTTTCCAAAGAAAGCTACACAGAAACATTAAAAAGTTTTTATGAAACGCTTTTTGCTTGGTCAAGAAAAAATGAAGTTATTATCAATAATATAAAAAGAATAAATAATAGATTTTTATTTTCTGCACAAACAAACACAAATGGATTAATAGTGTTTGCTCTGCACAATCGGAGTATTGATTTTATGCTGAGTTACCTTTCCTCTCAACGTCAGCATACTTCTCTTTACAAGAAAATAAAATTGAAGCCCGTCAATACATTTGTTAAGAAAATTAGAGAGGAGGGCGGAAGCACTATGGTTGAAACTGGTATTGGTGGTGTTAAGGCTGTTATGTTTGCTTTACAAAATAATCAAATGACCTGTATGGCATCAGATCAAGTTCCTGCAGATGGGCTTGGCAAGTACTCCACTTTTTTTGGGCACGAATGTTTTTCTTTTTCCCTTGCGCCCTCCCTTGCCCAAAAAACAAATAAACCCATTCTGATGTCTTATTTAACTTATCGCGATGGACTTGGCCATACCATGGTATTTAAAAAACCTGACAAGGAGATCTATAATGATAATGGTGTTGACATAATGAACCTTGAGATGGAGACAGAGGTTAGAAAATGCCCTAAAGAATATTCTTGGGAATATAAAAAATTTAGGAAGCTCTCACAAGAACCAAGAGATATTTACAAAGACTAACGCCTCCAGAAGGCTGGAGTGAATAAAACTAAAAGTGTAAAGATCTCAAGCCTGCCTAAAATCATCGCAAAACATAGTATCAATTTACCAAATTCAGTGACCGAAGAGTAATTATCTGCAACCTCCCCAAGACCTGGACCAAGATTATTTAAACATGCGCCAACTGCAGAAAACGCAGACTCAAAATCTAAACCAGTTCCAAGCATAGCCATAAGTAAGAACATAAATATAAATACATAAATTGAAAAAAACCCCCAAACTTTTTCTGCAATTTTTGCATCAATTACCTTGGTGCCAATCTTAGAAGTTAGCACTGCATTTGGATGGATTGTTTTAAGAATTTCCTTATAGGCTTGATTAATCATTATAAGAACACGCCATGCTTTTATACCACCACCTACAGACTGCGAACATGCCCCCATAAAAGCTCCAACCAATAAAAGGTAAGGTAAAAAACCTGGCCATAATGAGAAGTTTTCAGTCGTAAAACCTGAGGTAGTTACTATAGACACAGTATGAAAAATAGCTGCAGATATAGCAGTATAAAATACCGCATATGAGTTATTTACGTATAAAACAAAGATTGAAATAATTATTATTATGGTCACAACAGATAGAAAAAATCTAAACTCAGGATCATAAAAATATTTTAAGGGTTTGCCACCAAAAATTGCAGCATAGTGAACAGCAAATGAAGCAGCTGATAGCAGCATAAATATAATACATATACTTTCCACATAACCACTATTAAAAAAACCTATGCTGTCATCATGCGTAGAAAACCCTCCACCAGCAACAGTGCTTAAGCTATGAGCAATAGCATCAAAAAAACCCATCCCAGAAAAACTATAAAGTATTGCGCAAGCAATGGTTAACCCAACATATATTTTCCACAAGGCTTGTGCACTATCAGCAATCCTAGGAGTTAACTTTTGATTTCCATGGCTTCCAGGAAGCTCCATTTTATAAAGCTGCCCACCTCCAATACCAAGAGCAGGCATTACAGCCACAGCCAAGACAATTAATCCCATGCCACCCATCCATTGGAGTAGCTGTCTATATATAAGAATAGATTTAGGCATCTCATCTAAACCAATCATTGTTGTTGCTCCAGTTGTAGTTATCCCAGATACCGATTCAAAAAGAGCAGCATTAAAACCTAAGCCAAAAAAGTAAAAAGGAATTGATCCTGCAAATGCAAGTACCACCCAGAACAATGTCGTGACAATAAATCCATCAGAAATATTGAGAGTAATGTTTTCTTGTCGAGACAATAACCACGTACCCCCTCCAAGAAAAAACAAAAACAAAAAAGAATATAAAAATATCTCAGCGCCCTTTTCTTCATAAACTAAAGTTATTGAAAGGGGCACTAAAAAAGAAATGCTAAATAAGGACAGTAATATCCCAAGTAAATTAAAAATTGATCTGTAGTTCATTAAGCTTCTAGAAAAAGGTTCTCAATTTTTTCTTTATTAGTTTTGCCCAGAATAAATATAATAATTCTATCTTCAGGACTAAGTAATAATTTTTTAGAGTTCATAAAAACCTCATCATTTCTAATAACAGCAGCTACAACACAATTTTCAGGAAGAGGTATCTCCGAGATCGGCTTATTAAAAAAACCTTCTGTAAATTTATTTTTATGAATTATCCCTTCTATTGCTTCTGCTCCACTTTCAAGTTTGAAAATCACCTCTTGCGGAACATCGCCTTTAGCCAAATGTTGCAATACCATTGATACGGTTAAGCGCTGCGGTGAGAGAGCTATGTCAACAAAATTCTTAGGCAGTATATTGATGTAAGTGTAATTATTAACAATGATAATAGTTTTCTTAGCCCCAAGTTTCTTTGCTAAAAATGCAGACATTATATTTGTCTCATCGTCATTAGTAAGAGCGCAAAATATATCAATATTTTCAATATTTTCACTTTTCAGGAGCTCTTCATCTGATCCACCTCCTTTTAGAACAATTGTCCTATTTAATTCCCTTGAAAGTACCTCACACCTATCTTTATCGGGATCAATTATCTTAACTTTGTAGTCTTCTTCTAGTGATTGAGCTAGTGCAAAGCCTATTTTTCCGCCTCCAATGATCATAATCCTTGAAGAAGAGACATCCTGAAGCCTCATTTCTTGTACAACACTATCGATATCTTTTTCTGCAGCTAAAAAGTATATTTCATCATTCTCTTTAATTATGGCTTTTCCATCAGGGATAAAAGGCTTACCTTTTCTATAAATAGCAGGAACGAAGGTTTCTGTGTCTGGCATGTCGCTTTTTATGCTTTTTAGCTCTCTATTCACCAACATCCCATCTTTCTTTGCTTTCACACATACCACCTTCAAGGAGCCGTTGGCAAAACTTTCGATTTGCTCAGCACCGGGGTGTTTAATTAAATCAATAAGATGGTCAGTTACCTCATTCTCGGGACCAATTGCAATGTCAATACTTTTTTCTCCAAAAGCATCAAGAGAATCTAGGTATGAAGAATCAGAAAGTCTGCATATTGTCTTTTGAACTTTAAACTTTGACTTTGCAATCTGACAGGAGGTGATATTACATTCATCACTATTTGTTACAGCCAGTAATATAGTTTCTTGATCTGCGCCAGCCTCTTTAAGTGTTTTTGGGTGAGAGCCATGTCCTATTACCGTTGCTAAATCAAAATCTTCTTGCAATCTTAAGAGCTTATCTTTATTTATATCAACTATGCTAACGTCATAATCTCCTCTAGATAAAGTAGAGGCTAAACTACTTCCGACCCGTCCTGCGCCAAGTATTAGAATTTTCATAGTTATAAATTAAACCTCTTTTAAACCAATTGGAAGAACTGCCTAAATATAATTATTCTTCAAAAAAATTAGAGTATGAGTTTGAGGCATCTTTGGCTGTAATAATACGCTTTCCAGGAAACTGTAAGTGAGTAATTACTATATTTTTATCTACTGTTTTTACAATTATTCCATCATCAGTAAACTGAAAATCATTTCCTGCATAATCACAAGAAAGATCCTTTGTGACCAAAAGACCATGTATTTTAATTGTTGTATCGTTCTTAACAAAGAATAAGCCTGGCCACTCATGATATGCCTTAAATTTCTGGATAATTGAATTAGCCGATTCATTAGCAAAGTCAGCAATACCAGATATCTTTGTTATCTTTTTACAATACTCCACCCCTGAAACCTCTTGTTCCAGAGGTTGTAATTTCCCGGAAAATATTTGCTCCAAGTCATTTTTTAAAACCTTAATGCTTAATAAAGTAAGCTTTTCCTCTAAATCTTTTTTAGTATCCAAATTTAAGATTTCTAAATTATGCATACTATATATAGGACCTTCATCTAAGCCGCTTGTCATTTTCATAATAGATATTCCAGTATTTTGATCTGAATTTAAAATAGCAGCCTGGATGGGAGATGCACCCCTATATTTTGGCAATAAAGAGAAATGAACATTAATGGAAGATTTATTGGGCATATCAAGCAACCAAGTTGGTAATATTTTGCCATAAGCAGAGACAACTAAAAAATCAAACTTAATCCCAGAGATAGTTTCTTTAAAAGCATAATTAATATCTAAAGGTTTGAATAGTGGAAGCCCAAGATCTTCTGCAACAATCGATACAGCTGATGGCTCTATATCTTTACCTCTTTTAGATCTTTTATCTGGTTGACTTATCACCCCAACTATTTCAATAGTATCTTTGTGCAAACTTTTGAGTATCTGCGCAGAAGAATCGGGTGAACCCGCAAATAAAATCTTCATATATTCCATATATTCTATAAAATTCGCTTATTTTCTTAAAAATTCGCTTATTTTGATGCTTTCTTCCTAATTCTATCTCTTTTTAGAGGTGAAAGGTAATCTACCATCAATTTTCCCTCTAAGTGATCAATTTCATGCTGGATACAAACAGTCAAAAGCCCGGAGGGCTCTGCTTCATATTTTTTCCCATTTATATCCTGCCAAATCAAAGAAATACTATCAGGCCTAGTAATCTCTTCGGTGACACCAGGAACAGATAAACAGCCTTCCGAAAAAGAAAGCAGACTTTTGTTGTCTAATACCTTAAATTCTGGATTTATAAAAACTTTTGGCTCGTTTCTATCTTCTGAAATATCCATAACTATAATTCTTTCGTGCACATCTACCTGTGTTGCCGCTAAACCAATGCCTTCCTCTAGATACATAGTCTCAAGCATGTTAGATGTAAGCGTTTCTAGACTTTTGTCGAATTTTGTAACTGGAATCGCAACTTTTCTTAGCTTGGGATCAGGAAATGTCAAAATTTTTAGTTTAGCCATATACACATTATATGTTCTTTCTTTATAATCAACACACTTAATTTTCTATTATAGGGAGCTATGCATGAGTGATAAAGTAGATGTTTCAATATTTATGGGTTCAAAGTCAGACCTGCCAATTGTTCAAGCAGCGGCTGATACTCTTACTGAATTTAATATCCCTCATCGGATGTTTATTCTTTCGGCCCATAGAACTCCAGAAGAAGTTGTAAAAAAAATAAAGGAATCTGAGAAGGATGGAGTAAAGGTATTTATTGCTGCAGCAGGAATGGCAGCTCACTTAGCAGGTGCAATCGCTGCGCAGACCACTAAACCAGTTTTAGGCATTCCCCTTGCTGGTGGAGATCTTGATGGAATGGACGCATTGCTTGCAACAGTTCAAATGCCAAAAGGAGTTCCAGTGGCAACTTTTGCTATTGGAAAATCTGGTGCTATTAACGCTGCATTATGTGCTGTCCAAATTTTAGGAACTTCCAATACAGAAATAGCAGAGAAACTAACTGAGCATAAATCTAAAATGCATGAGGATGTTTTAGAGGCAAACGAGTCTATCCAGCAACCCATTTGAAAAAATTTTCATGCCCCACAGAAGCATCAGACTGGCTTAAAAAAGGTAAAATTTTAATACACCCAACAGAAGGTGTTTGGGGGTTAGGGTGTGACGCTTTTAATATTAAAGCTTGTCAAAAAATTAACTCTTTAAAGATGAGAGATACCAACAAAAATTTTATTTTGTTAGCGCCATCCATCACAGCTGCTCTAGAGTATTTAAAGCCAATTGAACCCGACCAAATGAAATATCTAAAGTCTATTTGGCCAGGGCATATAACCGTAATTCTACAAGCTAATAATGCTATACCTGACTCATTAAAATCTTTAGATAATACTATTGCATTGAGAGTAAGTGGTCACTTACCTATAACAAACTTACTCTCATCATTTAATGGCTTAATGGTCTCAACATCGGCAAATTTAACTAACTCTTCCACCTCAGATTCAATACATGAGGTCACAAAAATCTTTAATGACTCGGAAGTTGCAGTGTATGCTCATAATAATGGGACAGCCTCTAAACCTTCAGCAATATTAGATTTAAATCGCATGGAATATATTCGTGAATAAGCTTGATAAAAAGAATCTAAGAATAATTGAAGAAAAGTTTCAATTAATCCAAAAAAAAATAGATTCAAAGCTCAAAAAATTAAATAAAAAACCTGCTCAGCGGATTGTTGAAAATTGGAAACGAAGTCAAGGCGGCGGAGGAAAATCAATTTCCATAAGTGGAGATATAATTGAAAAAGCAGCGGTCAATTTTTCATCAATATCTGGAAAAAAATTACCACAATCTTCACTTGCATCCAAAGCTACACATACTTCAAAATTTCATGCAGTAGGCGTCTCAGTTATTTCTCACCCATTAAATCCCTTTTGTCCAACAAGCCACATGAATATAAGGTTGTTCGTTGAGCTTGGAAAAAATAACTTAATTAGTAATTGGTGGATCGGCGGCGGTTTTGATCTAACACCATTCGCTGCATCAAAGAAAGATGCATCTTTTTGGCACCAAGAAGCCAAATCAACTATGGGTCTCTTTAATAAAACATACTATAAGAGATTTGCTAAAAACTGCGATGAATATTTTTTTCTTCCTCACAGATCTGAAAAAAGGGGCATTGGAGGCATATTCTTTGATCAGCTACAGCATAAAGATATAGAAAACAGCCTCGAAATGTTAGAAAAAACAGCTGAGTGCTTTATAAATACATACGAGCAAATTATTTTAGAACATAGAAACGCAAAATTTTCTCAAGAGGACAAAAACTTTCAGTTATACAGAAGGGGCAGGTATGTAGAATTCAATCTTTTATTTGATAGGGGTACAAAATTTGGAATTGAATCAAAAGGCAGAATAGATTCTATATTTGCCTCTTTGCCACCGAATGTATCTTGGCCCCAAAAAATATCTTCATCTAACAAAGTTATGGAAAAACGTCTACTTAGTTTTCTAAAAAAAGGATGGAGTGAACATTTATAAATCATGAGTGACTATATTAAAACAGATAACTCAAAATATAAATTGGGCGTTATTGGAGATCCTATCGATCATTCTCTTTCACCAAAAATACATAATATTTTTGCAAAGCAAACAGAAATAAAAATTGACTATCAGGCATATCATGTTTTGCCAGAAAACCTTGATAGTTTTATCAGAGATTTTTTTATTAATGGAGGAGATGGCTTGAATGTTACTTTGCCCCATAAAGTTAAATGTCTACGCTCAGTGTGGGAGCCTTCATCCCTTGTGAAAATTATCGGTGCTGCAAACACATTGAGATATATCAGAAGCTCAAAAAAAATTATTGCATATTCAACAGATGGAAGAGGCCTAGCAACCGATCTTAAAGAAAAAGTTAAACTTAAATCAGCTAATGTTTTAATCTTGGGAGCAGGCGGGGCTGCTTTAAGTATTATCCCAAGTATTGAAAACTGTCTTCCAGCAAATATCATTTTAGATAATCGTTCCCAAGAAAAGATTCAACCACTGATTGAACGATTCGATGATCCGTCTCGGATCCATACAAAAATTGTCCACATAGATAACTTTAAAGGCGATGTAGATTTAGTAATTAATGCTACATCTGCCGGTTTTTCAGGCCCTTTTAAATGGCATAGAGAATTAAACACAAACGATAGAACAGTTTTTTATGATCTTAGTTATAGCAACAGCGAAGAGAAAACACCATTTCTTAAATGGGCCAGTCAGTATTCTAATAATTGCTATGACGGCTTTGGAATGTTAATTAACCAGGCAGCGCTATCCTTTGAGCATTGGACCAAAAGTAAGCCAAATACCAAAATAACCAAAGCTGATTTATTCAATGACTAAAAGACTTATACGTTTTATTGCTGGGGCAGTTTGTCCCAATTGTAAAGAAATCGATAAAATTGCAATTACAGCTGACGATAAAACTATCTATTGTCTTAGCTGTGATTTTAAGGAGCATAGGCCTGAGACCCGAAAAGAAGCTGGTCAGAAAAGTAATGACCCAAAGGTCTTTAACTTAGACGATTTTAGACCTAAAAAATTATAGAATTTAAATCTATTTAAAGTTATTATAGCCCCACAAAAAAACTTTTTAGAGAGCTAAAATGTTGAAAAAGCTTCTAATCAACATAATTTATAGTTATAATAAATTATATCAATTATTTATTATTCAAGTTTCATTGAAGCCAAGGATCCCTAATGTTTAAAAAAGCTACCACTTCTTTTAATTGCAAAGTATCTTCCCTGCTTATAGCCCTATTCTCTAGTCAAACATTTGCTGCATGGGATGATATAAATATGACAGAAGGCGTGACAGCTATTAGCAAAGAGGTCTTTGAGTTACATATGCTGATCTTTTGGATTTGCGTTGTTATAGGGGTAATAGTGTTTGGAGTAATGTTTTATTCTATGTTTGCTTACACAAAGAAGAAGAATCCAAATCCTTCAACCTTCCATGAAAATACTAAAGTTGAACTAGCATGGACCATCGTCCCATTCTTAATTCTTGTGTTTATGGCTATACCCGCATCTAACACTTTGACGACTATTTACGATGACTCTGCGGGAGATATTAATATTCAGGTTGTAGGCTATCAGTGGAAATGGCAATACAAATACCTTGAAGATGAAATAGACTTTTTCTCAAACCTAACAACTGATCTAGATGAAATTTACAACAAGACCCCCAAAGGCGAGCATTATTTAGAGGAGGTTGATGAAGTTGTTGTAATCCCAGTTGGCAAAAAAATAAGATTTTTAATTACTGCAAATGATGTTATCCATTCTTGGTGGATGCCTGACTTTGCAATCAAGCAAGACGCTATTCCAGGTTTTATTAATACCGCATGGACTGTTGTAGATAAACCAGGAACATATAGAGGCAAGTGCACAGAGCTGTGTGGAAAAAATCATGGGTTTATGCCAGTCGTTGTAAAGGCCGTTCCACAAGATGAATACGATTCTTGGGTTAAAAATAAAAAAGAAGAAGCTTTTAAAATTGCTGAATTAACGGAAAAAGATTGGACCAAGGAAGAATTATTTGAGAGGGGAGAAGAGGTATATGCAAAAAATTGTGTTGCTTGTCATCAAACCAATGGACAAGGAATACCGCCTATTTTTCCTGCTTTAGCAGGAAGTGACATAGTAATGAATGATGCTTCTAGGCAAATTGAGATTTTAATGGAAGGAGTTGGGCCCACTTACGCTATGCAGGCATTTGGCAAGCAGTTGAACGAGATAGATATTGCGGCAGTAATAACATACTCACGTAATGCTTGGTCTAATGCTGAGAATGGAGATGGAAAAATAGTGACCCCTAAAGATATTGTTGATTACAAAAAACCTAAAGTTTAACAAAGGAAGAAATATGAGCGCAGTAATAGAATCCCACGATCACGAACATCATCACGGTCCAGCCAAAGGCATAACACGATGGTTTTATACAACAAACCATAAAGATATTGGTACTTTGTATCTCTGGTTCAGTTTTGCAATGTTCTTGATTGGCGGAGCCATGGCAATGGTTATCAGGGCTGAATTATTTCAACCGGGAATGCAAATAGTTGAACCTGAATTTTACAATCAAATGCTTACTTTGCATGGACTAATCATGGTTTTTGGAGCCGTAATGCCAGCTTTTGTTGGTTTAGCTAACTGGCTTGTTCCTATGATGGTAGGCGCGCCAGACATGGCTTTGCCACGAATGAACAACCTTAGTTTTTGGATACTACCCTTCGCATTTACAGTTTTGCTTTCCTCACTATTTATGGAAGGAGGAGCTCCTAACTTTGGTTGGACTTTCTATGCACCTCTCTCAACTACATATGCTCCACCAAGCGTCACTTTTTTTATATTTTCTGTACATATTATGGGTGCTTCTTCAATTATGGGATCTATTAATGTGATTGTAACCATTATGAATATGAGAGCTCCAGGCATGACTTTAATGAAAATGCCTCTTTTTGTCTGGTCTTGGCTCATCACTGCATATTTGTTAATTGCAGTTATGCCCGTTTTGGCCGGTGCGGTAACCATGATGTTGATGGATATACATTTCGGAACCAGCTTCTTTGATGCAGCAGGCGGAGGGGACCCAGTTTTGTTTCAACACATCTTTTGGTTTTTTGGCCACCCAGAGGTTTATATTATGATTTTACCGGCTTTTGGTATTACCTCTCACATTATTGAGACTTTCTCCAGAAAACAACTCTTTGGCCACGCATCAATGGTATGGGCGATGACTTCAATTGCAATCTTGTCCTTTGTTGTATGGGCTCATCATATGTTTACAGTTGGGATGCCCCTAGCAGCCGAATTATTTTTTATGTGGGCAACAATGTTGATTGCAGTGCCAACAGGTGTGAAAGTCTTTAACTGGGTCACAACAATGTTTAAAGGGTCTATCACTTATGAAACCCCAATGTTATTTTCAATTGCATTTGTTGTCTTGTTTACTATTGGTGGTTTTTCAGGCCTGATGCTTGCGATTACACCTGCAGACTTTCAATACCACGATACTTATTTTGTTGTAGCGCATTTTCATTATGTATTAGTGCCAGGTGCAATTTTTTCAATTATGGCAGCTGTTTATTTTTGGATACCAAAATGGACAGGGAATATGTACGATGAAAGACTTGGTAAGTTACATTTTTGGCTTTCTTTTATTGGTGTAAACGTAACCTTTTTTCCTCAGCATTGGATTGGTTTGGCTGGTATGCCAAGAAGGGTACCAGATTACGCTTTGCAATTTGCTGATTGGAATATGGTTTCATCCGTAGGAGCATTTCTATTTGGCGCCTCTCAAATACTATTTTTATTTATAGTTATCAAGACCGTTATGGGTGGTAAAAAAGCTACTCCTGAGGTTTGGGAAGGAGCAAGGGGCCTTGAATGGACCGTTGAGTCACCTGCTCCGTACCACACATTTACAACCCCGCCCAAGGTAACCCAATGAACGAAGGAGGAAAGAAAACAATTAAGCTATTATGTTTTGCAGTGCTGGGCATGTTTACATTCTCTTTTGCTTTGGTGCCTCTATACGATGTATTTTGTGACATCACCGGCTTAAATGGCAAAGTTACTCAATCTACCAACGCAGAAACTTCAATCACTGCAGAAGGCAGAGAAATAGGGCTTCAGTTTATTTCTCATAATAATGCTGGAATGCCTTGGGTATTCAAACCTTCAAAAAAAGTTTTAAAGATAAAAACAGGAACACTTCACGAAGCAACATTTTACGCAAAGAATACAACTAACAAAATAATGACCGCCAGAGCTGTTAACAGTGTTGCGCCATCTAATGCAAAAAATTATATAAAAAAAATAGAGTGCTTTTGTTTCGCAGAAGGGATAGAGCTGATGCCAGGCGAAGAGATATTACTTCCAATTAAAATGGTCGTCGACAATGAGTTACCACAAGAGATTAAAAATATAGTTCTTTCTTACACTATCTTTGATAGCAATATAGAACATAGCATAATAATGAATCACGACAGTGACCATGAAATGGAGCCTTCAATATGAGCTATCAACAATACTATGTTCCTGAGCAAAGTAAATTTCCTATTTTTGCGGCAATTGCCTTGTTTTTACTGGTAATGGGCGCAGCAGGAACCATTAATGATTTAGATAAACCAGACAGCAAGTCTGTCTATGTTCTTTATGCTGGATTTGCCGTGCTAGCAACAACATTATTTTTTTGGTTTAGAACAGTAATTGCTGAGCATATTGCGGGCCTAGATAGTGCACAACTTCAAAAATCATTCGTATTTGGTATGGGGTGGTTTATTTTTTCAGAAGTGATGTTTTTCGGCGCTTTTTTCGGTGCACTATTTTATGTAAGAAATTTTTCAGTCCCATGGCTTGGAGGAGAGGGTGAGAAGGGCTTAGCAAATATGCTTTGGGAAGGATTTGAGGCAACATGGCCTGTTATGTCAACCCCTGACGCGGGATTAGATTTTGATCTTGCTGATAAAAATATGAGCTGGCCGGGATGGGGGCATGCTCTTGAATGGCTACCAATGTGGAACACAATCGTTCTACTAAGCTCAAGTGTTACGGTTCATTTTGCTCATTTAGCGCTTAAAAATAATGATAAAAAAGTGTTCAATATTTGGTTGGCTGTAACGGTTTCTCTCGCACTAATCTTTGTAATACTTCAAGCAGCTGAGTATTACGAAGCTTATGCACATTATGGCTTAACATTAAATTCCGGAATCTATGGCTCGACATTCTTTATGCTTACAGGCTTCCATGGCTTTCATGTAATGATGGGTGGGTTTATGCTTGCCGTCATGCTTTCCAGATCAGTTTTTCACAACCATTTTGATGCACACAACCACTTTGGTTTTGAGGCTGCCTCATGGTATTGGCACTTTGTTGATGTGGTTTGGGTAATGTTGTTTCTTTTTGTTTATATTCTTTAAATTAAGAACCAATTGGAACAGAGTTTCCAAGTTCTCCAGTGGACAAACCATATACCACTAACATAATAAGAATTGCAGCTAAAGAGACCCTTATTCCAAGGCTATATACCGATCTCTTGCCTTTTCCTTGGTCCTTAAATAGAAAGAATAGGCTACTGAATAGGCTTAAAAAGATTAGAATAATAATTAAATAAATAAGAGGTGTGACCGACATAGAATGATTGTAACACTTTTCAAATGACAGAATTTACCATAATTAAATCTTTAAAAAACAATAAATTACTGACTATTTTTTCTTGTTTTTTTACCATACTGTTCATCTTTCTTGGAATATGGCAAATTGATAGAGCTGGCGAAAAGGCTTATCGCATGCAAGCATTTGCCGAACAACAGAAAAAATTTCCAATGCAACTTAAAAATTTATCCTCAGAGTGGAGTCGAGTATTTGTTGATGGAGCATATGACCCAATGCATCAGATCTTAATAGACAATCAAATTCATAATGGAAAAATAGGCTATAAGGTTTATACACCTTTTTATTTTGGAAATAACCAAATAATTTTGGTTGACAGAGGCTGGATTCCTCAAGGTAAATCTAGAAATGATCTTCCAAATCTTAATTTTACTTCACCTAACTTAAGAATAATCGGTACCTTATTCAAACCCCAGAGAGGGGTTGTCGCCGGTGAGGAATTGATTACCAGTGACTGGCCAAGAGTCTCACAAACTAAATCAATAAAAATTATTTCATCTGCATTCACTGATAAAATTTTAGAAATGGTGTTAGTTTTAGATCCAGGATCTCAGTTTTTGGCTGAACATATCCCCATTAAACCCTTTGTTATAACCCCAGAAAAACATTATGGATATGCCTTGCAATGGTTTACGATGAGCATCGTATTGCTGAGCATGTTTTTTTACGCATTAAAACGAGAGCATTAAAAATGAACAATAAATTACTGGCAGCCGCCCTATTAATTACCCCATTAGCTGTTGTGGTTTTTTCAACGCTATCATTTAATTTAGGATTCTCTCCGCAAAACACAAAAAATAATGGCATATTGTTTAAGGAATCATTTGATGTAACCTCATTAAATCTTTTCTCAAACGAGACAGGCAAATTAACCTTTGATGACGGCAAATGGATTTTTGGAACTTATGCTTCTGATAGTGCGGACGTCCAACAAGCAATGTATCTAATGAGGCAGCTTAATGTTGCTCTTAACAGAGATATAAACAAATTAAAACGTGTTCTATTTTCTCCACCAAATTTTTTAACTGATAAAATTTTAACAGAATATCCTCGTACAGAAGTTATCTTGGATACTAAGCAAGATCTCTATAGGCAATTGAAGAACATGGGCGGAGCAAACTTTTTTGACGAACAACAGATGTTTATTATTGACCCATATGGGAGAGCTGTAATATTTTTTCCGCTCTCACTTAACCCTAAATTAATCTTAAAGGACTTGAAGGTCTTAATATGAGCTCTATTAGAGGATTATCATTCTTTGGTCTTGGTTTGGCCTTTGTTGTTATAGCTCTTGGTGCATGGACTCGACTGGTTGATGCTGGATTGGGCTGCCCTGATTGGCCAGGGTGTTATGGATTTGTAGTATTTCCAACCTCAGAAGCCGACATAGTCCTTGCAGAGCAAAGATTCCCACAGTTTCCGTATGAGGTAAACAAAGCAATTCCTGAGGTTGTGCACCGATATTTTGCAGCTGCTTTGGGATTGATTGCGATATTACTAACTGTATTTTCTTTCAAATTTAAACTTCCCGTAAGAGTGAAAGCAGCTACTTCTTTTTTATTGTTCTTTATATGCTGCCAAGGTCTTTTTGGTTACTTAACTGTAAGCTTAAAATTACTGCCCATCATTGTAACTGGGCATCTTTTTGGAGGCTTTATAACTTTAAGTCTATTCTTCTTTTTGTTCCTTAGCGTAACTAATGGAGTTAGAAACCATCAAATTGAACACCTTAAAACTCTTGGATTGCTTGCCTTGGGAGTATTAATTCTGCAAATTTTTTTAGGGGTTTGGACGAGTACAAATTATGCATCTCTTGCTTGTGCAGACTTTCCAAAATGCCAAGGATCTTTTCTTCCGAAGATGGATTTTGCTGAAGGATTTAATTTATTCCAAGAGGTTGGGCCTAATTATTTATATGGTTTGTTAGACAATGATGCTCGAGTAGCAATTCATTATTCTCATAGAGTCAGCGCCCTTATAGTTTTATTTGTATATGCGCTCTTAATTACCCGCCTATGGTTTTCAAGCGCCGCACCTCTTGCATCAACACTTGGAGTTATACTGGTGACTCAAATTTCTCTTGGATAATGAA
>Ga0209035_10000182_pt1 | contig 24781 bp, 20 predicted proteins | sample MarorgKNORR_S2LV_6_FD_188220 | JGI IMG/M metagenome (GOLD analysis project Ga0209035, IMG submission 188220) | Marine microbial communities from the Southern Atlantic Ocean, analyzing organic carbon cycling - AAIW_A/KNORR_S2/LV (SPAdes) (version 2) | ecosystem: Environmental > Aquatic > Marine... | reverse complement strand
AGGTATAAATAGATTGATAACACTTTGAGATACTGACATTCCAATAGCTGCCAGGTACTGAGGTAAGCCTTGTAACACATTCGCCATTTCAAAAGAGATTGTATCACCTATATTTCCCATATCCATCAAAACTTTGATAGTGGTTGCAAAACCAACCATAAATGCACCAGGGGCTGTTTTTCCTATAGACTCTAAAACAGTTTTGCTAAATGTTGTTGGATTCATTCTTGAAACCAAGCCACAAACAATTGCAATCATCAGAAAAACCGCTGACAATTCAATAAAGTACCAATTGAAGTTAAAAACGCCATATAAGATAATTCCCAATCCAATAACAAACACTGCTAATACAGCATAGTTTTGAGCAGAAACACTGTACTCAGAAATTGGCCTGGATAATTTAATTCCGCTTTCATCCAGCCCTATCCCCAATGATTTTTCTTTGTTCTTCGTGATTTTTTTTAGGTATCTAATATTGTATAAAGACAACAATAACAATCCTAAAAAACACAAAGCACTTCTTAAAGGAGCTCCAGAAAACATTGGTAATTCAGCTATTTTATGTCCAACTCCAACTGTATAAGGATTTATAGGAGACAAACCAAAACCGATTGTAATTGCTCCAACAGATATTCCTGCTGCTAAAATTAGATCGCCACCAATAGCAATACTTAAAACGGCTGCAATGGGCACCATCGCAATATTGTGTTCATACCCAACAAAAACACCTAAAAAACCATAGAAAAAAGTCATTAAAAATACGATCAAGTATTTTTTTTCATTTCCCAAAGTACGCACCAAGGTTCCTACTGAATTTTCAATAGCTTTTGTTTTTTCCATGATTCCAAACATGATTCCACCAGCCAATACAATAAAAATAATTTTCACCGCTGATTCAAAACCCAAAGGAATTGCTTTAAACATATCAAAAAAGGATACTGGCGTGCTTTTAATTGTATGGTAAGAGTTTGGTACAACTCTACTTCGTCCATCAACCAAAACTCTTTCAAATTCTCCTGCCGGCAATAAATGCGTCAAAGAAGAAACCAATATAATAATTACAAATAAGGTTGTTAATGCATGTGGTATTTTAGGGAATCGCTTGGTTATAACCATATAATTGAATTCGTCTTTATCATACTAATTCAGCTAAAATAAAAAAAGCTTGTTCATCTGAACAAGCTTTTTCTTAATAATGTATAAAGTTTCTTACTTATTCAGCAACTACTTCAAAAGTGATGTCGGCAACAACCGCTCTGTGTAATCTTACAGATGCATTGTATTTACCTAATCTTTTTACTGATCCACCAAGTACTTTGATAAATTTCTTATCAATTTCAGTACCTGACTTTGTAATTGCTTCAGCAACATTTGCATTGTTTACAGAGCCAAATAATTTGTCTCCTGTACCCACTTTAGATGCAATCTTGATCTCTAATTCTTTTATTGCGTTTGCTATTTTAGTAGCATCTTCAATAATCTTAGCCTCTTTAAAAGCACGTTGCTTTACATTTTCGGCCAAGACTTTTTTTGCAGAAGAAGTAGCCAATATTGCAACTCCTTGAGGTATTAAAAAGTTTCTACCATAACCGTTTTTCACCGTTACAACATCATCTTTGAAACCTACGTTTTCTACGTCTTGTTTTAATATTAATTCCATAATGCTTCTTCTTTTATTATTTTAACATATCTCCAACATACGGCATCAAAGCTAAATGACGAGAACGTTTGATAGCTTGTGCAACTTTACGTTGAAATTTTAATGATGTTCCTGTTAAACGTCTCGGTAAAATTTTACCTTGTTCGTTTACTAAATACAATAAGAAAGCAGCATCTTTATAATCGATGTATTTAATATCGTTTTTCTTAAAACGACAGTATTTTGCTTCTTTTTTAGTTTCAATGTCAAGCGGAGTTAAGTATCTTACTTCTCCCTGCTTATTTCCTTTTGCTTGTTGTTCTATAGATGACATATCTTCTTATTTTTTAATAGATGCATTACGCGTTCTTCTCTTTTCAGCCCAAGCTGCAGAGTGTTTATCTAATTTAACAGTTAAATAACGCATAACGCTATCGTCTCTTCTGAACTCAAGTTCAAATGAAGAAATATTTTCTCCAGCTACTTTGTACTCTAATAAGTGGTAAAATCCACTTTTTTTCTTTTGAATTGGATATGCTAATTTTTTCAAGCCCCAATCCTCTTTTGAAATCATTTCGGCACCTCTAGAAACCAAATAGTCGTCAAACTTTTGTACTGTTTCCTTTATCTGAGTATCAGATAAAACGGGATTCAAAATGAAAACAGTTTCGTAATGATTCATAATTAATTGTTTAAAATTTATTTTAAGTCTGCAAAGATACGAAGTTTTCTGTAAAATACAGTGCTTTATTCCCTAATAAATTAAAAGAATTTTTGTTTAGATTTGTGTCTTTGAAACAGCAATATGCAAGTACCTGATCTACCAAATTTAATTCATTACGCCATTCCCTTTTTTACTGCAACGGTTATTATAGAAATAATTCTTACTGTTAAAATGAAAATGGACGACTATGAATACAAAGATGCGGCCACTTCTATTACAATGGGGCTCATTGGAAATGTAGGTACCGGATTGTTTACCAAAGGATTGATTTTAGGCTTGTTTTTTTTAATCTATAAAACCTTTCATCTATTTGAAATTCCTTTTACTTGGTGGGCATGGATTTTGATTTTATTTGTCGAGGATTTGGCCTATTACTGGTTTCACAGAACGAGTCATGAAAATCGTTTTTTTTGGGCGAGTCATATTGTACATCATTCTTCACAAAAATATAATCTAAGCACTGCTTTACGACAAACTTGGACAGGGAATTTCGTTTCATTTGTATTTTGGATTCCCTTAATTTTAATTGGGTTTCATCCCGTAATGGTTGTCATGCAAATGTCGATCAGTTTGATATACCAATATTGGATTCATACAGAACTCATCAAAAAAATGCCAAAATGGTTTGAAGCTATTTTTAACACACCTTCACATCACAGAGTGCATCATGCAACAAATCCGCAGTACTTAGATAGAAATCATGCGGGAATTTTTATCATTTGGGATCGTTTGTTTGGATCCTTTGAGCCTGAGGTTGAAAAACCTATTTATGGACTAACAACCAATATCAATACCTATAATATTTTTAGGGTTGCCTTTCACGAATGGATTGCAATGCTTTCTGACGTGTTTTCTTCAAAAACATCCATCAGCAACAAATTAAAATACTTGCTAAAACCTCCTGGATGGAGACATGACGGAACAGGAACCTTATCTTCCGACATGCGTAAAAAATGGAAAGAAAAACAAAAAAGCGAAGTATAAAACTTCGCTTTTTTGTACAAATTAGTTGATATCAAATCGTATACCTAATGAGATATTTCGAGTTTCCGTGTCTTTAAACAACGGAGACAAATCATATTTCACATACACACCTGTGCTTTTCCAAGCTAAATACGTGCTCAGTCCGTAAGTGAAATTACTCACATTAAAATTGTCTTTTTGCAACTCTTCCACTTTGGTTCCTTCGGTGTTTTTATATTCTAAAAACTGCTTGGTGCCTAATCTAAATCCGAAATAACCCCCAACTCCCAATCGCACAGACCTATTGGTTCTGTCTCTTGCCTTCTCATCATAATACGAATTTTTAGAAAAATCCCACTCTACATGCGCTGGAAAAATAAGCTGCACATTCCGCAAACGGGATTCTGACAATACATCTACATGAGTTTCAATGTCTGTTTCTAGCCCATTTACAACATGGTATTGGTTGTTGTCCAGTCGTAAGTTATTCCATAAAAAAGAAAAACCGTATTTAAAATAAGTCTTTGACGGTTCGTTAGAAAAACGTGTTTTAAAGGTCCATCCTACTTCATAAAAATGTGACTTCCAAAATTTGTAATTTGAATTGTCTAGCGTAGCAGCCTTATGATCAATCAATACATTATTGACTCCCATAGCAAAAACCACTTGTGATGTTGTCTTGCGATTCCACAATCTGTTTCTTCGTTTCTCTCTTCTGATCTTGCGTTCTTTATAACGCTCGCTATACTCGTAATCATCATCATGCCGTACGCGAAGGTGAAAAATATTACTGCCAATGGTAAATGTATTTTCATCATCGTAGGAGACGTCACTCAAAATTTTTCCATTGGTCTTGTCTTGCACCAATTGTTGCAGCTTCTTCTCTTCGAGCCCCACTTTTTCTTCAATTCTTTTTGCATGAAATTCCGCGGCCTCTTTCTTAAACTGATTGGCTTTTTCTACGGTAATTTCTTTTTTCTCTAGCCGCACATTGATCGCTTCTACTTTTTCTTTTAAAGCCGCTTTTTCAGTTGTGGTGATTCGCTCTATTTTTTTAGAAATTTTTCGCACTTCACTCTCAAAGGTTTTTTCTTGAGAAAAAGCAACAGTTGTACACAACAACACTAGTATAAATAGTATTCTTTTCATTATCTTATGTATTAAATTAAACGTTATTTTAAAATTTGTAGTTAGTTGTTTCTATTCGAAAAGGCAATTGCCAATCCTGTTACTTTTCCTTTGATGGTTCTCATAAAATTTCTTTTAAAACTCTCTTCACCAATATTTTTTTCTATTTCAGCCAACATCGTTGTTGCATCTATTTTTATGTGCATTCGTCGCAATTCCTTTTGCACCACTTGCAACGCTTCTTCTCTATTAATGGTGTATTTAGTATAAAAATCTTTTACTTCTACTTCTGTATGTGTAACAGCATACAACAAGGCATTGCGATCTACTTTTATACGATTATTTTCTGATGCTTTTTTGGTTTCTTGCAACGTTTTCTTAAGCGGTACCTCAATAACTTCTTTCTGAATAACCGGAATCTTATCTACCAAAGCAATTCCTGTTTTATCGATGACTTCTGGCTGAATTGCTTTAAAATTCCTATTCTTTTTAGGCAAAAATTTCTTGATTGGCTTTGAAATTATAGGAAGCTCATTTTTTAGGTTCAGCTCAACAATAGCTTCTTCTATTGGAGCTACGATTTTAAAATTGTGTTTTTCAGAAGCTGAAGTATCGATCGGCTGTACGACTATTTTATTGGGTACAATTGGTAAATTTTTATCATCAGTATTTATAAAAAAAGCTACTGAAACAATCAATAGGATACTTGCTGCATAGCCTACAAGTGAAAACCAATTTCTCCTTTGTTGCTTCGGAAGCGCATCTAATTGATCACTCAAGCGTTCCCAAGCAGAACCTGAAGGAGCTATTGCTCTTGATTTTAGCGATTCTTTAACAATAGTGTCTATTTTATTTGTCTCCATTTTCGATGTTATTTAGTTGTACATATCCAGCTTGCAACCATTTCCTTGCCTTGAATAATTGCGATTTAGAAGTACTTTCTGTAATCTGTAACTCTGTGGCAATTTCTGCATGTTTATAGCCTTCTATGGCATATAAATTAAACACCATTTTATAACCACTTGGCAAACCATCTATCAGCTTCTGAATATCCTCTACACCTGTTGCTTCTAAATTTTCTACAGCGTGTTCATGAAATACATATTCTTCATCTGTCAGCTGAATCGGATTTTTCTTTCTCAAATATGAAATACAAGTATTGACCATAATTTTACGGATCCAACCTTCAAAACTTCCTTCATGCTTGAATTTAGAAAGATGTGTAAACACCTTTAAAAATCCCGACAACATGAGTTCCTCAGCGTGGTGTACATCTTTTACATATTGCCTACACACACCCAACATTTTCGGAGAAAACTGAGTAAATAATTGCTGCTGTGCTTCTCTGTCCTGCTGAATCGCATTTTTGATAATTCGACGCTGTTGGCTATGTAATGGTATAATTTTCAATCCGGATGTTCAGTTTTTAATGCCTTACAAATATATAGACTACAAATGTTTTAAAAGGGTTGCCTTTGGTTAAAAAGATTTTAAACTTTTTACAGTTATTAGCGTTAAGCCTAATCGTGTAGTTTCCATGCAACATAAGATATCTTTCATAATTGTAACTAAAGAGCAAAGTGCTATTCAAAAGACGATTGTCCACTGCTTTTGCTACAATTATATGTCTTGATTTAATAAATGGCTGTTTAGCTAACAACTATATTACTGACTATCCACATCTACAATAAAGAGAATGGGTATAAGTTCTGCAACAGACTGAAAAGTATTTCACTGTTGTTTATTTATTTTTTTTAAATTTGAAGGAGCTATCACATGAACATTTGAAGAACGTTCAGAAACTATTTAAAAAACACTTCATAAAACAACATTGATTTCAGGCATGATTTTTGCTAAATTATTTAAAAAAAATGCTATGAAAAAAATTATACTGCTATCATTATCTCTTGTTTCGTTTTCAATATTTTCACAAATAAAAACAACATCAACTAAAAACCTCCGAAGTCTTTCTGGCTTTGTTTTTGACAACCAATATCCACTATCTGGAGTTAATCTTCTCATTAAAAATTCAACAAGAGGAACTACAACAAATAAAAAAGGCTTCTTCACAATTCAAGTAGCCACCAATGAAATCATCCAATTTTCTCACCTAGGATACAGGCCTTTAAAGATACTTGTCGAAGATTTTAGCAAAACATTAAAGATTCAATTAAAAGCTAAAAACACTATTTTAGAAGAGGTAACTATCAAAACAAAATTGCATACAGTAAAACCAAAATCTTTTTACAGAATAGGACGTGGTTTGGTTAATATAAGACGTTCTTCATACATAAAGGGCACAGATTTAAACCCAGCAGCTTTAACTTTAGGAGAAGCATTAAGGGGGAAGTTTTCGGGTTTAAAAATAAAAAAAAACAAGTATGGCGATGAAGTTGCTTTTATAAGAGGTTTTAGCATAAACAGTAAGGTTCATGCAATATGGGATGTAGATGGTATCATCTTTGAATCGGCACCACCTATAGGTATCGATGAAATTAAAAGCATTGTGGTACTAAAATCTTTAGCAGAAACAATCTTATATGGATCAGAAGGAGCTGGAGGAGTTATTATTGTCACAACTACCACAGGTGATGGATATGATAACCTTCTACGTAATGTCAATTCAAAAGAAAATCCACACACAAATAAAAACTATTACAATAGAGATGCTATTCTTTTCAAAGACATCAAACAAGAAAGTCCCCAATACCATACTGAGTTAGATACTGCTATTAGTATTGGAAATGCTCTTAGAATTTACAAAACACTAGAGACTAGGTTCAACACGAACTCCAATTTTTATATGGACATGGTACGCTATTTTGATAAAAGATATAAGAACAAAAATTATACAAGAATTATTTTAAGAGACTTCGAAGAATTCGATTCTAAAAATCCTGAAACATTAAAATCGGTAGCCTATAAATACCAAGAGCTCAATTTACACTTAGAAGCTTTGCTCATCTATAAGAAGCTTATGAAAATAAAACCTAACCATGCACAATCTTACAGAGATTTGGCAAATGCTTATGTGCACTTAAAGCAATATAAAAATGCCTGGAAGATATATACGTATTATTTAAAGAAGGGGTTTTTATTAGAAAAAAACCCTATTGGAAAGATGATGACTTCTGAAATGAAAGCATTATACCTATTGAGAAAAGAAGATGCAAATATCAATGATAAATTGGCTTTTCCAGATTTAGATGTAGATGACACAAGTGATGTAAGAATCGTTTTTGAATGGAATACATCAGATGCAGAATTCAGCTTCGAATTTGTAAACCAAAACGAGCAGTCTTATGTTGTAGATCATACTTTATATGAAAGTAATGACCTTATAATTGACGAAAAATTAAAGGGCTACAATTCTACACAATATATAATAAACCCCATAAGCGAGGGAGATTGGCTAGTCAATCTGAATTATTATGGAAACAAAGAATACACGCCTACATTTCTAAAAGTGACCACCTATTATAATTGGGGTAGAGTCTACCAAACTGAAACAATTAAAGTTTTTGAATTAAGTTTAGAGAATAGAAAAACTCAATTGTTTAAAATCAATTCAAAAACTTAACACATAAAACTACTGACTATCTACATCTACAACAAAACGAATGGGTCTGAATTCTGCAACAGATTGAAACGTGTTTTTTATTGCGCCTATTTGTTTTTTGGTCGTTGCTAAAGATTGTTTTGGCGGAATTTTAATAGTCAAATTTTTAATAAACTGATTTCGAACTCTAGAAACTACGGGTGCCGTTGGGCCCAATACATTTTCTCGATATACATTTTGCAAGGCTTTTGACAACCAATTGATTCCCCGATCTACTTTCTGATAATCTTTATGCTTTAAGGTGATTTTTATCAAGCGATAATAAGGCGGATAATGGTATTGCCACCGATCTTGCAATTGTTCTTGATACATTTCTGTATACTTTGTACTTGCAACTTGTTGTAAAATTTGATGATGAGGATTGAACGTCTGAATGGCTACATTCCCTTGTTTTTTAGAACGACCTGCCCTACCCGACACTTGCACCATCATCTGAAAACTACGTTCGTGTGCTCTAAAATCCGGAAAATTAAGCATGTTGTCTGCGTTTAAAATCCCCACTAAAGAAACGTTTTCAAAATCCAATCCTTTTGACAACATTTGAGTTCCTACCAATATATCAATTTCCTGCGCTTCAAAAGCGCCTATTATTTTCTGATAACCGTACTTACCACGTGTGGTGTCTAAATCCATTCTGCCAATATTCGATGCTGGAAATAGCTCTTTCAGCTCCAATTCTATTTGCTCAGTTCCAAAGCCTTTGGTATCTAAAGTATTACTTCCACAGGCAGCACAACTATGAGGCATGGCACGTTGGTAATTGCAATAGTGACATTTTAGTTCGTTTCTAAATTTATGGAACGTCAAGCTTACATCACAATTCGGACATTGCGGTGAAACTCCGCAAGTAGTACATTCTACCACTGGAGAAAATCCTCGTCGGTTTTGAAACAAAATAACTTGCTCTTTCTGCTCCAAAGCTTCAGTAATCAACGTAAGCAATCGGTCAGAAAAATGACCAGTCATTCTTTTTTTACGATGTTTTTCTTTGATGTCTATCAGTTCTGTTTTTGGCAGTTGCACATTTCCAAAACGCCTGTTCAACTCTACCAAACCATATTTTCCTTGTGCTGCATTGAAATAACTTTCTAAGGATGGTGTTGCAGAGCCCAATACTATTTTCGCATTGTGCTGATGCGCTAACACAACAGCTGTGTCTCTGGCATGATATCGAGGCGAAGGTTCAAATTGTTTGTATGAAGTTTCATGCTCTTCATCTACAATGATTAACCCTAGATTGGAAAAAGGTAAAAAGACAGAAGATCTTGCACCTAAAATGATTTGTGCTTTTGTTTTATTGTGCAATACATTGTTCCAAACTTCTACACGCTCGTTCATAGAGTATTTGGAATGAAATACAGAAATTTGATTGCCGAAATAATTCTCTAAGCGAGATATGATTTGTGTGGTTAATGCTATTTCTGGCAATAAAAACAGCACTTGATTTCCAGCATCCAGCACTTCTTGAATCAGTTTGGTATAGATTTCTGTTTTCCCGCTGCTTGTAATTCCGTGTAGCAAAACCACTTCTTTCTCTTGAAAAGAGGCTTTAATTTCTTGATAAGCCTCTTCTTGAAAGGTGTTTAACTCTTTCAGACCGCTTATTGCTCCTTTAAATTGAATTCTATCGGTTTGAATATGGTAGCATTCAAAAATATTTTTATCCACCAACGCTTTGATCACCGCAGCAGAAACACCTATATTGACTTCTAAGTCTTTTATTTTGATGGGCTTTTTATCAGCAGCCATTTGAAAATAGCCCAAGAGCGCTTCTCGTTGTTTTTTGGCTCTGTTAAGAGTTAACATCAAGTCTTGTAAACTTTCGTCCGAAGAAAATTGAGAACTCAACCGAACGTATTTTACAAGTTTGGGTTTGTATTGCTCATAAATTTCTTCTTTTACAGCAACAACTTCTTTTTGTATCAATCCATTGATAATAGGCAGCACTTTTTTCTTTCCTAAAATATCTGAAACTTGATGTACCGTCAGTTGAGACTGATGCTGCAAGGCTTCAAAAATCAAAAATTCTTCATCAGACAAACTAGTTTCATCAGAGAACGCATCATTTTTATACACAATCGTTTCGCTTTCTAACAAAAAAGCAGATGGCAACGCCGCTCGGTATACATCACCTAAAGAACACATATAATAGTTCGAAATCCACTGCCAATGTTGCAATTGAATTTCAGTAACAATAGGAGTCTCGTCTAAGATTTGATAAATTTCTTTCGCTTCATACAATTCCGGAGCATTTTGATGAATTTTTACAACCAATGCCGTATACATCTTCGTTTTTCCAAAAGAAACTGCTACACGCATTCCTTTTTTTAAGAAATCTGCTTCTGCCTTTGAAACCGAATAGGTAAAGGTTTTCTGAATAGGAATGGGTAGTATGACGTCTATAAAATGAATTGGAATTGGGGTTTTATGAATAGCCCAAAACTACATAAATTTCACTACATTGTAAACAGAAATTACGTAGAAATTATGAGAGCGTCAGAATGGAAATCCAAAGGGAAATTACACTCCGTAAACGGAAGCAGTATTTTTGTGATTGACAAAGGTGACGCAAAAGAAACCTTAGTTATTTTACATGGTTACCCAACTTCTTCTTATGATTATTATAAAGTCCTTCCTGAGCTTACTAAAAAATACCGTGTCATCATACACGATCATTTGGGTTTTGGCTTTTCTGACAAACCCAAAAACTATTCGTATTCTTTAATTGAGCAAACAGATGTTGCTTTGCAATTATGGAAGCAATTAAATTTAACCGACATTACGCTCCTAGCCCATGATTATGGAACAAGTATTGCTACAGAAATAATTGCCAGAAATAATTTGCAACAACTAGATATCAATATTAACAAACTAATTCTCTGCAACGGAAGCATGCATATTGAATTGGCAAAATTAAGAACGATACAAAAGCTATTAAGAAACAAGTGGATCGGAAAATGGGGAGCTAAAATTGCCAATCAAGTTATTTTTAATAGCAATATTCGAAAAATTTATTACGATTCCTCTAAGCTATCAAAAAAGGAATTAGATGATATGTGGTTTCAAATAGAATACAATGAAGGCAGAAAGGTTATTCATCTAATAAGCAACTACATCAACGAACGCTACTTCTTTTGGCATCGATGGATTGGTGCACTAAGAACCACCAAAATTCCAACTCGAATTGTTTGGGCAACAGAAGATCCTATTGCGGTAAAAGCAATTGCATTGCAATTGCAAAGTGAAATTCCGAACAACCAATTGTGTTGGTTAGAAAATACAGGGCATTTTCCAATGCTGGAAAACCCAACAGCATGGAGTCAGTTAATTTTAGAGTCAGCGGATTAATCTTCGGAAGCCTCTTCTTCAGGAATTTCTTTTTCTTCTGGTCTAATTTTTCGAGTACCTGCATACATATCGTACCGTACCAAACGACAATCTAAGTCGCCATTTTTTAATGGAATACGCTTAGATGTACGCAATCCCACATGCTTTAACGCTTGTAAATCTGAAGTGATAAACCAAACGGTAGAGTCTGGATAGCCATTTTTTAGGGTATCTCCAATGTTTTTATAAAATGCTTCCGTATCAACATTTAAGCGTTCTCCATAAGGTGGATTGAACAATATGGTTGTTTTGCCAAAAACTTCTTTTTTAGAATTGAAAAAGTTGACATGATGTACACCAATAAACTCGTCTAAATTAGCATTTACTACATTGTCTTGTGCTTTTCTCACTGCAGATGGTGCTTTATCAAAGCCCATAATTTTAAAATGAGAACTGCGTATTTTCTTTAACAGTACTTCTTGAATTAAAAAGTACAAATCTTCATCATAATCTTTCCAATTTTCAAAAGCAAAAAGCTTGCGATTGATGTTTGCAGGAATGTTATTGGCAATCATAGCCGCCTCTATCAAAATAGTACCAGAACCACACATTGGATCAATAAAATTCTCTTCACCTGTATAGCCTGAAAGCAAGACCATACCTGCTGCCAACACTTCGTTAATTGGTGCAATATTGGTAGCGCTTCTATACCCTCTCTTATGCAAAGAATCTCCCGAACTATCTAAAGAAACGGTACACCAATCTTTATGAATGTGTACATGAATTTTAAGATCTGGAGATTTAACATCTACATTAGGTCTTTTGCTATATTTATGTCTAAAGTAATCTGCAATGGCATCTTTAGATTTTAATGTAATATAATGTGAATTGGTAGTAAAGTTTTCAGAATTCACAACCGATCCAATAGAAAATGTTCCATCTACATCAAGGTAGTTTTCCCACTTAATTTTTTGAATGCTTTTGTATAAATCCTCTTCATCATATACTTTAAAAGATTTAATTGGTTTTAAAATTCTGATTGCTGTTCGCAACGCGATATTTGCTTTGTACATAAAACCGCTATCACCTTTAAAAGAAACATTCCGAATTCCGACCTGCACATCTTGTGCTCCTAAATCACGCAATTCTTTTTCCAATACTTCTTCTAAACCAAACATGGTGGTTGCCACCATTTTAAAATCTTTATTCATTCTTGTTATTTTCAACTGCAAAAATACGTTTTAATTTGCGATTGATGATTTATGAGTCGAATTTTTATTACTTCATATTTTGCCTTTTAATTGTAATTATTCTGTATTTTTGTATCAATATGACTGCACAAAAAGAATGGTTTACTTCTTGGTTTAACACCCCGTATTATCACATCCTATACAAACATAGAGATGATACCGAAGCAAAAACCTTTATGCAAAACATTACGAAATTCTTGGCACTTAAAAAGGAAGCGCATCTTTTAGATTTAGCATGTGGAAAGGGACGTCATTCAGTGTTTTTAAATGCTCTTGGCTATCAAGTCACTGGTGTTGATTTGTCTGAAAACAGCATTTATTTTGCTCAAAAATTCGAAAATGCATCACTTCAATTCAACGTGCATGACATGCGAAATTCTTTTGTCAATCAATATGATGCCATTTTTAATTTATTTACAAGTTTTGGTTATTTTAAAGAGGATGCTGAGGACATTAAAGTGTTGAAAAATATAAAAAACGGACTTCAAAAAAATGGAATTGCGGTCATTGATTTCTTAAATGTAGCAACCGTACAGAGTCGCTTAGTCAAAAACGAACTTAAAACTATTGAAGGAATCGAATTTCGGATTCACAAAGAAATTAAAAACGGGTTTATCATCAAAGAAATTTCTTTTGAAGCTGATGGAAAATCACATACTTATGTTGAAAAAGTTAAGTATATTGATGTTGAAAAATTTGAAGCTTATTTTAAAGAAGTAGATTTAAAAATACAACATACCTTTGGTGATTATCAATTATCTCCTTTTAATGAACAGACCTCTAACCGTTTAATTTACGTAGTGTCATGATGTATCTTTTATTGATTTTATCTGTAGTACTCGGATCTTTAACTGTGGTACTATTTAAGCCGAAAAACACATTTACACGTTTGCTGCTGTCTTTTAGTGGCGCATACCTGCTTTCTGTCACTATTTTGCATTTACTACCAGAAGTGTATCAAGACGGAAGTACAAGTACTGTAAAAATTGGACTCTTTATTTTAGCAGGAATTTTAATACAGTCGGTATTGGAATCTTTTTCTAAAGGAGCGGAACATGGCCATATTCACGTGCATTCAGAACAACATGAATTTCCTGTATTACTTTTTATAAGTCTTTGTGTACATGCCTTTTCTGAAGGAGTTCCTGTTTACAATGGGGATGCTAATTTATTATGGGCCATTGTAGTTCATAAAATTCCGATTGCAATTGTATTGACAAGTTTTTTAATTCATTCTAGCTACTCCAAACAAACAATTCTATTCTTTTTAGGAGCATTTGCGGTGATGAGCCCGTTGGGAGTTTTTGTTGCTGATAAAGTGGATGTATTTAGCAACTATCACACAGAGGTTACCGCTTTCATTATCGGTGTTTTTCTGCACATCTCCACCATCATATTGTTTGAAAGTTCAGAAAACCACACCTTTAACTTTAAAAAATTCATGGCAATTTTAGCAGGAATTTTGTTGACTATTTTTACACTGTAGAAAACAAATTAATTAGCAACCTCGTTGATAAATTTAATTCGCATTAAACGCAATTCTTCTTCGTCATAATCTCCATCAAATTCATCTAAGGCATCTTGAATTTTATCGGTTTCGGCTTCCATAAAATAGTCGAAAATTTCTTCTTGCTGCTCCTCATCCAATAAATCATCTAAGCTATAACCTATATTCAGTTTGGTACCCGAATAGATAATTACTTCCATCTCTTTGATCAAAGCATTCATTTCCAGTCCTTTTGATTTGGCAATATCAATTAAGGGCAGTTTTCGATCTGTATTCTGAATGATGTATAATTTTAAACCCGATTTAACGCCCGTGCTTTTTACAATTAAATCATCTGGACGTAAAATGTCATTTTCATCAACGTATTCGGAAATCAATTTTATAAATTCTTTTCCATATTTACGCGCTTTCCCTTCTCCTACGCCATGAACGGTTGATAAATCTTCCATCGAAATGGGATATTTTAACGCCATATCATCTAAAGACGGGTCTTGAAAAACTACAAATGGAGGAACTCCTAATTTTATAGCAATTTTCTTACGCAAGCTTTTTAATAAAAGGATTAATTTCTCATCGATAACAACGGTAGTACTTTTGGTGTTTGTAATGATGGAGTTGTCATCTCCTTCTTCATAGGTATGGTCTTCTGTCATTAAAAAAGAAGAAGGGTTTTTAATAAAATCGGAGCCGTTTTCCATCAATTTTAAGACACCGTATTGTTCAATTTCTTTGCGTAAATAACCTACAACAAGCACTTGTCGAATCAGAGCCATCCAATAATTAGCGTCCTTATCTTTTCCAATTCCAAAGAAAGGCTGACTTGGAGTTCTATGAGAAGACAGCATCGCATTTTCCTTACCAATAATTGTGCTTACAACATCTTTAGACTTATATTTTTCTTTTGTATCACGAACAACAGATAGCAATTTTACAACTTCGTTTGTGGCTTCATGTTTTTTCTTCGGATTTCTAGTATTATCATCTAGTGCTGCTCCTAAGCCATTTACCTCGTCAAACTCTTCCCCAAAATAATGCAATAAATATTTTCGCCTACTCATAGACGTTTCTGCATAACCAACTACTTCTTGTAAAAGTGCATGACCAATTTCTTGCTCAGCAACAGGCTTACTCGCCATGAATTTTTCTAATTTCTCAATATCTTTGTAGGCATAAAAAGCCAAACAATGTCCTTCTCCCCCATCTCTTCCTGCTCTTCCTGTTTCTTGATAATAACTTTCTAAACTTTTAGGAATGTCATGGTGAATTACAAATCGAACATCTGGCTTGTCAATTCCCATTCCAAACGCAATGGTAGCAACCACAATATCACAATCTTCCATCAAAAACATATCTTGATGTTTTACACGTGTTTTTGCATCTAAGCCTGCATGGTACGGAACTGCTTTTAATCCGTTTACTTGTAGTACTTGTGCAATTTCCTCTACTTTTTTTCTACTCAAACAATAGATAATTCCAGATTTACCTATTCGTTGTTTTACAAACCGAATGATATCTCTGTCTACATCCTTTGTTTTAGATCGTACTTCATAAAACAAATTAGGCCTATTAAAAGAAGCTTTGAATGTTTTTGCGTCAGAAATACCTAAGGTTTTTAAAATGTCTTCTTGTACCTTTTCTGTTGCTGTTGCCGTTAAACCAATAATAGGAACGTCGTCAATTTCTTTAATAATAGTTCTTAAGTTCCTGTATTCTGGTCTAAAATCATGTCCCCATTCAGAAATACAATGCGCTTCATCAATGGCTACAAATGAAATTGTTTGTGATTTTAAAAAAGTAGCATATTCTTCTTTGATCAAAGATTCTGGCGCTACATATAGTAATTTTGTAATTCCGTCTTCTATATCTTTTTTAACCTGAGCTACTTCTGTTTTATTTAAAGATGAATTTAATACATGGGCAATTCCCTTGTGTTCTGAAATACCCCTAATGGCATCTACTTGATTTTTCATCAAAGCAATCAAAGGAGAAACTACAATGGCAATTCCTTCGCTCATTAAAGCAGGAAGTTGATAACACAACGACTTTCCTCCGCCAGTTGGCATTACAACAAAAGTATCTTTTTCTTGTAAAATACTTCTTATGACTTCTTCTTGCAATCCTTTAAATTCGGCAAAGCCAAAGAACTTTTTTAAAGGTTTATGTAAGTCAATTTCTTCAGTCATCCTCATTGATCAATCAAATGTTATCAGTGATATCATTAAAACCAAAAATTTAGGTTTGGGCTCTATGATTATTTATAGTAAATTTGTGCCATTCTTGAAAAAGAATAAACAATATAGTACATTTTAAAGATATAACTTTTTTTTATACCCAAAAAATCAAACCTTGAAAGATTTTAATTCCATCCTAGCTACAGCAAAAGAGACTATCCTCATAGAAAGTAATGCTATTGCTAATTTATCAAATTTAATTGATGATAACTTCGAAAACGCTATTAAATTTATAATAAACTCGAAAGGACGTGTCATTGTTACAGGTATCGGAAAGAGCGCAAACATTGCAACAAAAATTGTAGCAACGTTTAACTCCACTGGAACTCCATCAATTTTTATGCATGCTGCGGATGCAATCCATGGAGACTTAGGAACCATACAAGCAAATGATGTGGTGATTTGCATTTCCAAAAGCGGGAATACTCCAGAGATTAAAGTATTGGTACCTTTGATTCAAAATTACGGCAATAAAATTATTGCAATTACTGGAAACCCAGATTCATTCTTGGGTACACATGCAGATTTTACACTCAACACATTTGTAGAAAAAGAAGCGTGTCCAAATAATTTAGCACCCACAACAAGTACCACCGCGCAATTGGTCATGGGAGATGCTTTGGCGGTGTGTTTATTAGAGTTAAAAGGATTTACAAGCAACGATTTTGCAAAATACCATCCTGGAGGAGCCTTAGGGAAACGTTTGTATTTACGTGTTGCTGACTTGATAAAAAACAACCAAACCCCATCGGTGTCTTTAGACAGTACAATTACGGACGTGATTGTTGAAATTACCGAAAAAAGACTCGGAGTTACAGCAGTTGTGAACAACCAACAAATTGTGGGAATCATTACAGATGGTGACATTAGAAGAATGCTAAGCAAAACGACAGACATACGTACATTAACAGCTAAAGACATCATGTCTTTAAACCCCAAAACAATTTCTGTGAATGCGATGGCAATTGATGCTTTAGATGCTCTAGAAAGTAACGATATTACTCAAATACTTGTCACAGATGAAGAGAACGTTAACTATTTAGGCGTTGTACACTTACACGATTTAATTAAAGAAGGAGTTTTTTAGATGAGCGACCAACCAGAAGAAATGTCTTTTTTAGGGCACTTAGAAGAATTACGATGGCATTTAGTGAGAAGCAGTGTTGTTATTTTTGTGATTGCAATTGTGCTCTTTATCTTTATAACAGAAGTATATGATTTCTTTTTATTAGCACACTTAGATCCTAACTTTACAACCTATAAATTCTTTTGTCAGCTATTTGGAAGCATTGGTATAGAAAGTGCTTTCTGTGAACTTTCTTTCCCTCAAAAATTACAAGCATTAACATTGACCCAACAATTAATGAGCTCTATTTGGACTTCTTTGGTATTGGGAGTAATTATTGCTTTTCCATATTTACTATGGGAAATGTGGCGTTTTATCTCTCCAGGCTTGCATAAAAATGAAAGACGTAAGTCTCGCGGGTTTATTTTCATTGCTTCTATCCTGTTTTTTATCGGGGTTTTATTTAGCTATTATATCATTGCACCCATGTCGGTTTCTTTCTTTTACGGATATGAAATTAGTGACCGAATTGTAAATAATTTCACCTTAGACTCTTATACAAGTTTAATTACCAATACGTTACTAGGTGTTTCATTGGTTTTTGAATTGCCTGTATTGATCTTCTTTCTAACAAAAATCGGATTGGTAAGTCCAGCGTTTTTAAAAAAATACCGTAAACATTCCTTGGTGTTGGTACTGGTATTATCAGCAATTATTACACCTCCAGATGTAGCAAGTCAAATCATTGTTTCTATTCCTATTTTAATCTTGTATGAAATAAGCATTTCAATCTCTAGGTTAGTCATTAAAAAACAGCAAAAAGATGCCCGCTAAAGCTCAAGAATTTACTACATTTAAGCCAATAATTGTGTCTAACAACTACAGATAAAAATGATTTTAAAAGCAGATAATATTCAAAAATTATACGGGAAACGAAAAGTTGTTGACGGAATTTCTTTGGAAGTTTCACAAGGGGAAATTGTTGGTTTATTAGGTCCAAATGGAGCCGGTAAAACAACATCATTTTATATGATTGTTGGAATGATAAAACCAAATGGCGGTCATATTTACCTAGACAATAAAGAAATTACCGAAGACCCAATGTATAAGCGTGCGCAAAAAGGAATTGGCTACTTATCGCAAGAAGCTTCTGTTTTTAGAAAGCTAACGGTTGAAGAAAATATTTTATCTGTACTTGAGTTTACCGACAGAACAAAAAAAGAAAGAGAAGAAAAGCTAGAAACCTTACTTGAAGAATTTGGTTTGGGACATGTTCGAAAAAATGTGGGAGATTTACTTTCTGGTGGTGAACGTAGAAGAACAGAGATTGCACGTTGCTTAGCTTCTGACCCAAAATTCATCTTGCTCGATGAACCTTTCGCAGGGGTTGACCCAATTGCTGTAGAAGATATTCAAAGCATTGTTGCACAACTTAAAAACAGAAATATTGGCATTCTAATTACCGATCATGATGTACAAGCAACACTTGCTATTACTGACAAAACGTATTTGATGTACAACGGAACCATTTTAAAAGAAGGAACTCCAGAAGAATTGGCAGCAGACGAAACGGTGCGTAAAGTATACTTGGGAAAAGACTTTGAATTGAAAAAGAAGAAGTTTTAAACAGCTTTCTTTTTACTCAGATTACTCCCCACAGAAAGCAATACGTAGAGTACAATCACCAACGGAATTGCAATCACTTTCAAGCTTAAAACAAGGGTTGTTGAAGTCAATAAAAAGAAGAATTTCAAACTGTTTTCTTTTAGTCCAAAACTCTTAAACTTTAAAGAAAATAAAGGAATTTCTGCATTCATCAAATAACTCAACAGCAAGGTAACAGCAATTAAAAAATAATTGTTTTGTGCCAGTCCAACAAAAAATTCATTATCAGCATACATCGGAATCAATGGCAATGCAATGACAAACAAACTCATTGCAGGAGTTGGCAAACCAATAAAAGAATCCGTTTGTCTCGTATCTAAATTAAATGTTGCCAATCGATAACAAGCTGCAAGCGTCAACAGCAATCCTATATAGGGGAAATAAGCGGAATATTCAACTTCCGTTACCAAAGTTCTTTTTAGCAATTGAAGCATTACAATCCCAGGAACAACACCGCTAGTTACCATATCTGCTAACGAATCCAGTTGTTTTCCTAGTTCGCCAGAAACGTTTAGTAAACGTGCTACAAAACCATCAAAAAAATCAAACACAATTCCCAATACAACAAATAGTGCCGCAGAACGAAAATCTTCTTGTACTGCAAAAATTACAGCAATGGTACCACATGCTAAATTACCAAGTGTTAAGATGTTTGGAAGGTGGTTTTTGAGGGTCATATTACATTTGTTTGAAAAGCGAAAATAAGAAATCCTATTCGGAGTTTCAGCTTTCTCTCTTTTTTTATCATATTTGTAAAAAAATTAACTGATAAGCGATGGTCTTTAAAAGTTCTTTTGTTAAAAAGTAATCGAACAATCCAATCATCTAACAATCTTATTTTTATATGCCAATTTGCACAACCGACTTCGTCCCTACGCTTCCTTTTAAAAACGGACATTTCAATACCATGTACCGTCCTCTTTTTCAGAAAGGAAAAAGTAAGTATTCTCGTAAGCGAATTGTTACGTGGGACCATGATTTTATTGATTTAGATTTTTCTAAGGTCAATTCAAATTCCTTAGCAATCTTGATTCATGGTTTGGAAGGGAGCTCAGAATCGAAATATATGATTTCTACGACCCATGAATTAAATAATAAGGGAATCGATACTGTTGCCTTTAATTTACGCGGCTGTAGTGGCGAAGACAATCTACTATTAGGCACGTATCATAGTGGAAAAACTGAAGATGTTCATTTTGTAATCAATCATTTGTTAGAAAATTACGACTACGAAAACCTTATTCTTATTGGCTTTAGCTTGGGAGGGAATTTGACCTTAAAATATATGGGTGAATTTTCAGATGAAATTTCACCAAAAATAAAAGGCGCTATTGCGACTTCTGTCCCTATAGATATTACCAGTTCAGAACGAGAAATGAACAAGCTAAAAAATAAATTGTACATCGAAGAATTTTTAAAAACCATCCGATTAAAAGTATTGGAAAAATCATATAAATTTCCCGAATTTAAACTCGACAAAGAAAAACTTTTTAAAGCTTCGCGTTTTAAACATTTAGAGCATTTGTACACCGTTCCTGTATTTGGATTTGAAAGTCCGGAAGATTATTGGCGAAAAGCAAGTTCTAAACCCTATTTATCAAAAATTAACAAACCCACATTGCTTATCAATGCAGAAGACGATTCTTTTTTAACCCAAGAATGTTTCCCTTATGAAGAAGCAGGAGACTCTGATTTTTTCTTCTTAGAAGTCACCAAATATGGTGGTCATGTTGGTTTTGTGTCTTCTTTTAAGCAACACGAAAGTAGGTGGTTGGAAAAAAGAATAAGCAGATTTATAGAAGAGCATATCCAAATACACATTCAGCAAACAATATCTTAGGTTAACAATGGTTATTAAAATAGGAATTAAGACATACTCATTGCATTTAGGTTTTCGGGAATTTAGACACAATTATTTTTATCTTTATCAAGACAAAATTTTCAATCATAGCCTTAGTTACGGTTTAAAATTTTAACGCAGAAAAAGGAAAAAAGAATATGTACAAAAACCAAAAACCTATGTGTAATGAGTATCTTTGTAACAATCAATTCTGTATGCTGAAAAAACTCTTTTTACCTTTTATAGCAATTTTAACACTGCAAGTAGAAGCCCAATCTTTTCGAAATTATTCGAATGAATTTTTAAACATTGGGGTAGATGCAGCCGCGTTAGGAATGAGTAAATCTGTGGTTGCCACTAGTAATGACGTGAATTCAGCGTATTGGAATCCTGCTGGTTTGATGCACATACAAGACTACCAAGGTGCTTTAATGCATGCCTCCTATTTTGCTGGAATCGCTAATTATGATTATGCGGCTTTTGCAATGCCTATTGACCAACAAAGTGTGATTGCTTTTTCTGTAATTCGATTTGGAGTTGACAATATTCTAAACACTACAGAATTGATTGACAGTCAAGGAAACATCAACTTTAACAACGTCAGTTTGTTTTCTGCAGCAGATTATGCTTTTCATGTTTCTTATGCCAGAAAGCTGCTTTTTAAAGACCTGTATTTTGGTATAAACACAAAGATTATTCGTAGAGTTATTGGTGATTTTGCCACTTCATGGGGATTTGGTTTTGATGCTGGAATTCAATTTGAACGCAACCGTTGGAAATTTGGATTGGTTGTGAAAGACATTACAACAACCTATAACACATGGAGCATTAACAAAGATGAGTTTGATAAAATTAAAAACTCCATTCCGGGACAAAATCAAGAAGCACCAGAAACCACAGAAATCACAAAACCAAAAGTACAATTCGGAATTGCTCGAGAATTTCATATCAACAGAGATCTTTCCCTATTGACAGAACTAGACCTCAATGTACGTTTTGCAGAAACCAATGACCTAATTGCTACTTCTTTTGCAAGTATTGATCCAACGATTGGGTTTCAATTAGCATACACCGATTTGGTTTATTTACGTGGTGGGATTGGAAACATACAACACATCACACAATTTGATGGAAGCAAAAACCTATCTTTACAACCAAATTTTGGCGTTGGGTTTACATACAACGGCATACAAATAGATTACGCATTGACAAATATTGGAAGTATTGGTAACGCCTTATATTCGAATATGTTTTCTATTAAGTTTGATTATAGTTTCTTTAGACCTTAAAAAATGACGCTACAAAAACACCTTTTAATCATTGCTCTTTTGTTTGTTTTCCAAATTGGTTTTGGGCAATACAAACAATTGTCTCCAGCTGCAGAAATCAGCATTATTACTGCGGGTCCTGGAAAAATATTATACGAGGGCTTTGGTCATAGCACGATTAGAATACAAGATGAAAATCTCGAATTAGACCTTGCCTACAATTATGGAATCTTTGATTTCAATGCACCAAATTTCTATCTCAATTTTGTAAAAGGAAACCTTTTTTACAAACTCGAAAAATACCCTTTTCACTATTTTGTTCGAAGCTACAACAGGCAACGTCGTTGGGTAAGAGAACAAGTCTTAAACTTAAATCAACATGAAAAACAACAATTTTTTGACTACTTAGAGAACAATGCTACTCCAGAAAACGCCGTATATTCTTATGATCCTTTCTTTAACAACTGTGCAATCAAACTAAGAGACATTACCGATAGCATACTTCAAGAAAAGGTGATTTTTTCTGAAACTCACTTGACAAATAAAGGAACCCTTAGAAAATTAATGAACACAGAAATTCCTTGGAATTCTTGGGGGAGTTTTGGAATTAATTTGGCTTTGGGAAATCGGCTTGATAAAATTGCAAGCGAAAAAGAATACATGTATCTTCCTGATTATGTGTACGAAGGATTTAAAAACGCAACCGTTACTCATAACGGCATCAAAGAAAAATTGGTCAAAAAAGAACATACTCTTTTAAAATACAAAGAATTGAGTATTCCTGTGCCAACCTTTAATCCTTTCGTGCTGTTTTCTTTGTTGATGTGTATTGGATTGTGGATTACCTATTCAGATATTAAAAAACAACGACGAACAAAATGGTTTGACTTTTTATTATTTTTTAGCACTGGACTTTTAGGCTCATTGATTTTATTTCTTTGGTTTTTCACAAATCACAGCACCGCTCCTAACAATTATAATTTTTTATGGGCTTTTGCTCCCAACCTATTAATTGCATTTTATAGCCTTCAAAAACATCCTAAAAAGTGGCTTCATAAATATATTCAATTCCTATTGCTGTTACTACTTGTAATACCATTGGTTTGGATCGGAAACATTCAACTGTTGCCAATGTCAATCATTCCACTACTAATTTTGCTCTCTGTTCGCTATATCTCACTCGTAAGAAATTTATTGATTTTTAAGAGATAGTTAGCCATTAATCCCCCTGAATATTTTACTTTTGAGCATCAAAAATACACCACAGAAATGAACAAACAACTCATAGAATGCGTTCCGAACATTAGTGAAGGACGTGATATTAAAAAAATACATACCATTGCAAACGTAGTAACCACCGTTGAAGGCGTTAAATTATTAGATGTAGATCCAGGAAAAGCAACCAATAGAACAGTCATTACTTTTGTTGGAGAGCCTAAAAAGGTGATTCAAGCTGCTTTCCTTTTGATACAAAAAGCATCTGAATTGATTGATATGAGTAAGCAGACAGGAGCACATCCTCGTTTTGGAGCTACCGATGTTTGTCCGCTAGTACCTATTGCACATATTTCTATGGAAGAAACTGCTGCTTATGCACATCAATTAGGAAAACGTGTTGGTGATGAATTGGGTATCTCTGGATATTTTTATGAAAATGCAGCAACTTCTGAAGACCGAAAGAATCTAGCAACTGTGCGTTCTGGAGAATACGAAGGCTTGAAAGAAAAATTAGCAAACCCAAATTGGAAACCCGATTTTGGTCCGTCATCTCACAACAAACAAGTTGTTACTTCTGGGGTGACTGCAATTTCTGCACGTGATTTTTTAATTGCCTACAATGTAAATCTAAACACTACCTCTACCCGACGTGCAAATTCTATTGCCTTTGATATTCGTGAAGCAGGAAGAGTACAACGAGAAGGGAATCCTATTACTGGAAAAAAAGTATTGGATGCGAATGGAGAACCTGTTCGTGTTCCTGGAAAATTAAAAGCTGTAAAAGGAATTGGCTGGTTTATTGAAGAATATGGAATTGCACAAATTTCATACAACTTAACCAATATCAGCATTACGGCTATGCATGAAGCCTTTTTTGAATCTGTAAAATCGGCAACCCAACGTGGATTACGAGTTACAGGGTCTGAATTGGTGGGGCTCGTTCCTTTACAAGCCATGCTAGATGCTGCTGACTTTTTTCTTGTAAAACAACAACGCTCTTTAGGAATTAGCGAAGACGAAAAAATAAAAATCGCCATAAAATCACTAGGCTTAGATGATTTAAAACCATTTCATCCACAAGAACGAATTATAGAATATGTGATGCGTTCCGATGCTGATAAAAAGCTTATTGACTTTACGGTTAGTGGTTTTGCAGAAGAAACCGCATCAGAATCTATGGCGCCAGGTGGAGGATCTATTGCTGCCTATGTGGGTGCTTTGGGTGTCTCTCTCGGAACTATGGTTGCCAATTTATCTGCTCACAAAGCAGGATGGGATGATCGTTGGGAATATTTTTCTAAATGGGCGGTAAAAGGACAAGCGTATAAAAATGATT
>Ga0209035_10000181_pt1 | contig 25110 bp, 13 predicted proteins | sample MarorgKNORR_S2LV_6_FD_188220 | JGI IMG/M metagenome (GOLD analysis project Ga0209035, IMG submission 188220) | Marine microbial communities from the Southern Atlantic Ocean, analyzing organic carbon cycling - AAIW_A/KNORR_S2/LV (SPAdes) (version 2) | ecosystem: Environmental > Aquatic > Marine... | reverse complement strand
CCGACGCGGATTACTGGGTCGGAACGAGTGACATTAGTGGAAAATAGGTCCCCGCGCCAGTCGGCTTCTGCGGTTAGTTCGACGCATGGCAGAGTCTTGTGCTCGGCTAGTGACGGGAGTGCGGCTTTTGCGAATGAGAAGCGGCCGCTGTGCGGATTCCACAGTGCTATCTGTGTGCCCTCGCGGTCGATTTTGAATATCGGCGGTCTGCCGCTGACCCTTGCTCCCTCAAGCCATGCGTCAGTCCCATGTTGGAATCTTGAAAGTGCCTTGAGTTTGCCAAGCCGATGAAGGCTCTCTTTGGGATTTGGAAGTTTGAGATCTTGGGCGGCTTGGCGAATGGCTTGTTCAAGTCTATCAATCGAGGGCTGAGAGCCTGCGGATTCGCCTTGGCGAGTATCGATAACCTCGATGTTTTCTGCTTTGAGGTCGATACCTGAATGATTGATGATTCGCTGGTATCCGTTGCGCGTAGTGTATTCTTCCACCATGCTTCTGATGACCCTTAACTCATCGATATCCCAATCCCCTGTGACTGGGATATCGTAATGCGCCGCTGGCCAGATATCTTCCAGTTCGCGAGGGACTAGCCCGAGCGGTGCGGTGACCATTACCTCATGGATGCCTCTAGTGGTGACAGCACGCTGGAATCTTCGATGGGATTTGGAAAGCCGGTAGGGCTTCCTAGCTGAGCATGGGAGGAGGACTATTGCCTTCGATTGGTGAGTTGGTGGAGTATGCTCTTCGGCTACTCTTCGGCGCCATTCGATGATGATTGGGTCATCGCGGCTAGTGTAGGAATGGCAGCGCAAGCGGGTGCCCTGTTTGACCACGCTTGCGAGGGCTGCTTGGCCCGAATCATCAATCGCCTTCTCGCTCATCATCAGGTCGTGGCGGCGTAAGCGCTCTACCGAGCGCGGACTGGAGAGCGCTTGCCTTTCCGTGAGTTGGCGGATGGTTCCGTCGCGGATGGCTGAGCGAGTCGATGCGAGTGCTCTCTGCCAGGCCTCAATCTGAGTATCGATGCCTGTTGATTCACCCATTGTTGATTCGACCTCTCTAGGTCCGTCTTCGGTGAGCAAAACACCTCTAGAGGCGGCTTGGTGTGAGCGAGAGAGGTCGAAAAGGTCGACACCCATCCAAGTAAGGAGGGCGCAGTTGTCTGGTCCACCGATTCCGGGGGTGTAGATCAACGAGGTGGTGAATCGGCGTCGAATCGCGTCGATGGCTTGGATTAATTTGCCGGGACGCTCGGCTAATTGAGGAGCGTCGATAAGGGCGATTACCGATGGTTCTAGACCCTCCTCGAGGAGGTCAACATCGTGGTGGAGAGATTGCCATGAGACGGGTAGCAGCTGAACTCCAGCCGACTTCGAGCCGCTGTCGGAATCGACCAGACTCGAAGGCAAAATCAATCCCTCTTCTGCCTGCCAAGTTTCCAAACCACCGAATGGCAGACACAAATCATCGAGCACCTCCATCGACATCGTCGCTGGAATGGTGCTCGCATCCCTCTTGACTCTGAATGCAGCCATAGAGAGCGGAAGTTCAGGATCAGCTGAACTCAAGACAAGTCCAGGGGTCCATGAGGAAGGAGACCTACGGTCTCCAATCGCAAAAATACGCGCAAATCGCTGCCGCGCTGCAACACCGCGCGCCAACGGCCGCTCACCAGCATCGTCGCTCATCGAGCGCGCCAGCGATGCGGTTCGCTTGAAGGATTCTAAGGGAGAAGCCGGCCGGAGGGCCGTGAGCCGCACCGCTACCACCCTCACCGTGCTGCTCATACTCCTAGTCGGAACTGCAGCGAGCGCCACCGCACAAAGCGGAGGAGAGGACGAATCAGTCACTCTGATTGACTCAACCGTGCATTTCATCGAGCCACATCCAGTTTTCATCAGAATTTGGTGCATGAAAGCATCTTGCCCTGGCCTTGAACTCGAAGTTAACACCCCTCAGGGGAATTACTCTGTAGAGGACCCACTACGTGTCGAACTCTCTTTCGATGCCTCTGGAAATGTCACTTTTCGACTCACTGCAGACCAAGGGACCGGACAATCCGACCTCTGGTTCGAGATGAGTAATCCTGACATCACCGAGGCTCTGATGAAGGAAGAAGGAGATTGGTTGGACAATGTACCGAGTCCGGGAATCGCTGTCAATCAGGAAATTGTTGACTCCACCTGGAATTGCCCAATCGATGACTGCCAGTCCGCACCGATCTTTCGAAGTCACTGGATTGTAGGATCACTAGAAAATGGCTCAGACAAGGATTCGATCGAGATTCACGGCCAAGCCGGCGATTTCATCATCATACCCTGGCCGTTAATGCCAGAATCCGCCGAACTCGAATTCTGGCTGCGGAATGATTCGACGAAGACCTTACTTGACCCGTTCGAAGCAGATGAAGATGGCTGGTTCCGCTTCGAATATCCTGAGGACGGAAACCTATGGTTGCGCATCAAGCAAGAGTCGGACGCAGGCTTCGCCGCCTACGAATTGTATGTGATGCGAAGAGCAGCCACCCTCGAAGCATCTTGGGGGGAATTGTCTAACCCTTGGGGGGAAGAGAACGCACTGCCATTCCCTGATTCAAACACCGACGGATTCGATGGCTGGATTTCCTCCTCGGACGAAGAAGGAGACGCAGTCAGAGTCGAAGTGGTTGGTCGCATGAGCATCTTCCTCAATTGCTGGAGTAATGAGGACTCAGTCACTTTCGAAGTCCTCGTCATAGATTCAGAGGGATTGGCTACAACTCTTGAGAATGAAGCCGACGATTGTCCAGACCACTTCGACACCCCTGCTGGAACCTCAGCCCTAGAGTTTCGAATGACCTCAGATTCACTTTCCTCCTGGAGTGTTCGAATGAACGAATTCCCAGCCGGAGACGCAGGGCAGATGGGAGACGCACCAGATAGACTCTGGACCGATTCCGATGACTTATCTCTCTGGCCATCGCTCGGACTTGACGAATATGTCGATGCGAGGATGTCGGATGACGAATACGTCGATGTCTTCACTTTCGAGGTGACAGAAGCAAACGGCTCCAGATTATACGTCGACTCCGATACATCACAACCTGTTCGCTACCAAATCCTCGTGCTCGACCAAACAACCTGGGCGATTCTCAACAGCTCGACTGGTGGACTGATTGATGTCCCACCCGGAACTCACGCGATCCGCGTCGAGAAACTCGGTGAAGCCAGCCTTACTTACTATGATTTCACACTCGTCAACGCCGGTGAAATCACCGAGCCTGAATTAGCTGATTTCGTCGATCAATCCAAGCTTTTCAGCGGATTCTACATCTTCGCCGGCGCCTTCCTCATCGCGCCAGCGTTATTGGTAATATTCTGGAATCGTAAGCGCTGGAGTTCCGGAATCAGCGATATCGAGATCGAAGACCATGAGCGCCGTCGCTTGCGCCGCCTACGCGAGCGCCTAACCAGTCTGCTGGCGGCGGAAGAAATCGACGAACAAGTCATCGATTCTGCCCTTCATCAACTCGGGGACAGCCCCTGGCAAGCCGTCGTCGCCGACTGGGGCGAGCCGTTGCTGCGCCACAATACCGAGCAAGTCGAAATCTGTGCTTGGCGGATCACTGAAGGCGATGCGACAATACTACTTGGAATCCACATCGCCAACTCGCCATGGGAACTCGCTGCAATGCGCGTCTACGCACCGGAAGGGGCTAACGTCAGTATCGGCGCTGTATCGCCCCAACACCTCTTCCAAGGTGATGAAATCTTCCTTGACACCCTCCAATCAGGCAGCCGCACCTTCCTGCGTTTAACCCTCGAGGGGAAGCCATCTAACATCGGCTTCCACCTCTCTGGGCTCGTTGATGGCGAGCCACTCGCAGCAGTCCCAAATCGCGCTCTTGAATGGGCTTGAGAGTCACGAATCACTCAAGGTGGCCCTTACGAACGTCGCCGATTCCGCGCCTCATCGAGAACATCATCGAGAATCTCCGAATGCCCACTACCCAATTCCTCGCGCATCTGCTCCAATTGCTTCTTCGTCGCACGCGATATTTTTCCCGGTATGGCCAATTTGAGCAGAACCATAACGGCGCCACGACCACGACTTATGCGCGCCATTGGAAGACCACGGTCGAGGATGGTAATCGTCTCACCAGGCTTCGAACCAGCCTTGATTCGCACCTTCAACGGAGAGCCATCGATATGTGGAATCTCAACCGTATTACCAAGAACAAGATCGACATAACTGACTGGTAAAGCCATCAATAAATCAGGTCCATCGCGCTCAAACCATTCATGCTCCTGCAATTCGATTTCGATGTAGAGATTTCCAGGTCTACCATTCTCCGAGCGCGGAGACTCACCATGCCCGCTAAGCCTCAGTCTCGTGCCGCTCTCGATGCCAGCGGGCACAGAGAATCGAACCTTCTTCGATTGTTCAGCCCTACCCTCACCCGAACAAGCCTTACACGGATTCTGAATGATTCGTCCATCACCCCCACAAGCTCGACAATCCTGAGTAACCTGTTGATGGAATGGCCCAATCCGCTCGATTCTTGTGAGACGACCGCGACCGTCACACGTCGGACAGACTCGAATTCCATCTGCGGTCTCCGAACCACTCCCTTCACAACCAGAACAGCGGTTCAGCACATCAATCTCAAGCTCTTCATCGACTCCGTTGAAGGCATCCTCAAAACTTACCAAATGCCGCACGAGGAGATCAGCACCACGACTCGAGCGTTGGCGTGAGCCACCGCCGAATAGAGATGAGAAGATCGAGTCGAAACCTCCCCCGAAAATATCGTCGAAACTGATGTTGACACCTTGGAAGCCACCAGAACCCCAAGGCGAACCTCCTGGCCTCTCATGCCCGAACATGTCGTACTTTCGCCGTTCTTCAGCGTTCGAAAGAATCGCATATGCTTCCTGTACTTCCTTGAAGCGAGACTCGGCCTCAGCATCGTCTGGATTCTTGTCCGGATGGAACTTGCGGGCCATCGAACGGAATGCTTTTTTCAATTCCGCATCCGAGGCTTTTCGGCTTACACCGAGAACCTCGTAGTAATCCCGCTTCTGACTCACTGGACCACCACGCTCAACGGCTCCCACACACCTGTTTTCAACCCAACGGAGTGCTCAGAGGAAAGCGCCGCAACTGCTGCAGTAAGCCGTGCCGCTACTATTGACCGCGCCGCATTCCTGGCAGGATATGACTGATTTTGCTAGTGAAGATGGTACTGGGGTCGACCATTGATCGTCAGGTGGAGCATCCCAAGTCGCCTCAGTTGCAGCTCGTCCACCCGATTTCTTTGCCGCCTTTGCCGCCCGTGCTGCCTCCTTGGCTGCGACCTTCGCAGCCGCTTTCTCTGCCTTGGCAGCGGCCTTGGCTTCCTTGGCTGCGAGTTTGGCTGACTGTCGCTCACTGCGGATTGCGTCTTTCTCGCGACGAGCGATTTCCTTGTTGAGTCGACGCTGAGCTGAGGCTTCTGCGCTGGCCCCCAGCGTGCCTGTGAGTTTTTCTGGGTTGGATACATCGCTGACTTCCGAGTCGACGATGTTTGCTATTCCCTCGACCTGAACTTCGACCTCCATACGTGAGTCATCGCGGTCAAGATTTAGTTCGGATTGCTCCTTATTCAGATCAGAGACCTTGCCAGTCATTCTTTGTTGGAAACGTAGGCCCGCACGACCCTTTGGTTGGTTGCGGGCCCGAGTCTCGAGGCGATCGAGGGCGTCATCTCCTCGATTCCACAAGCCTTTGTCCTCGAGGCGATACATGCTTGAGAGATTCTTGATGGCGCTCGAGCGATGGTACTCATGATCTTCGACAACGCGATAGCGAAGAAACATGACAATACCGAGGAGTATGGCTAAGCCGTGAATTATTGCTTGGACAATTAGGTCCTCCTTGAGTAGATTCTCGATATTTGGAAGACCAAATCTGAGTGCTCCAACGCAGAGGGTCGGGGCGAAAAGAAGAGCCACGCCAATCAGCGGGGAGCGCTCTGTCATGCCAGTGGCTCCCGAATCCATCGTTTGAATCATTCGTGGTGCTGGGAGCGTGATTACCCACAGGAATCATGACCCTTAGCCGCGTGGAGAGGTCATGGAGCCGAATATCACCGTCTCGACCACCGTGCTGCCGCACGAAGACGCCGCACGAGTGATAGAAGCGGTACGCGGCGTTTTTCCACAATGGGAATGTGATTTTGAGAAGCAAGAGAGAGAGTTTCCAATCGAGGATTCGCCTTACAGATTGACTGGGAAAGCATCCTCACTTGACCACGTTTTTGATCAAGCGGAGAAGAATCGAATCCTCGACACCGCCTTCGATGCGATGACTCAGGACCTCGAAGACGACACCACCACTTTCTCTTTGTCAAGGCAGGCCGCTTTCGTCGGCAAGGTAGCCTTCGTCGTCGATGAACGGCCGTTTGGAGGCATCATGGATGTGAGTCTATCGGGTGAGGAGTTGGGCCTTTGGTTGGAACAGCAGACTTGGCACGAGGGACGTCATTCAATTCCAAGAAGTGCGGGTGATGACCTCACGATGCATGACGATGGAATGCCGACAGAATGGTTCGATAATCGAGGCAGACGAACGATGAACGAGGATCAGGACTGAGGCAGTCCAGATTCAATCCATTCTCGGATAAGTGGTTCATCGGCTGGAAGCCACTTGACTGAATCCAGAGATCCTCTGTCGAGCCAGCGAACCTCGTCGTGTTCGATAGGAGTCACCAACTTCGGGTCGATAACGCCACAATTCCAGATATCGAGAGATACATGGCGATCGTCATACTCATGACTCAACGATGCAACGATGCGGTCGGGTGCCACGTCGAGTTGCAATTCCTCAGCAATCTCACGAACTAAGGCTTCCCGTGGACCCTCGCCCGCATCGACCTTACCACCAGGGAATTCCCACCACCCACCCCAAACATCCTCAGGAGGTCGGCGGCAGGCGAGAATGCGACCTTCAGTATCGAAGATCAGCGCGCCAACTACTTCGAGTCGTGGCTTACTAGCCAGAGCCAACACAACTCGCCGTACAACATCGACCTGCCTTTCCAGAGAAACCTCAGATTCAGGCGGCAGGTGGATGAAAATGGCTGGAAGTTCTCGACCATCTGAAGTCTTCGCAGCGACAGAACCGATCGCTTCTAGAGTTCGATAAATTGTCTCATTACAGACAAACGCTCCGGCTGAATCGCTCCAAGCAATATCTGGCTCGTGTTCGAATTCCTCATCCAACACATGCATCGAAGCGGTCGTAGCCAACCTTACAGGACCACCCTCGATGACCATCCCCTCCGCCATTCGTCCAGAATTGTCAGCCATACGAAACCTTGACTCATTCTGCCCACAGCGCTCAAGCGAAATTGCCGAGCGAGTTTCTGCCAATCCAAGATGAACAATTGCATCGAAGCGGCCGCCATCACGAATCAGCGCAGCAACATTTCCCGAGCCCGCTTCGTCACAAGTCAACAGTAATGTCTGCAATTCAATTTCGGCAATTCCAAGCGACTCAAGCCTACACCGAACCTTGTCTGAAACATTCTCACTATGGCCGCCAAAAGGAGGGAAGCCCGTGAGCAAGACTCGTGGGGTCACGGCCCGCTCATAGGCCATCGATAGTTGTGCTTTGCGCGGCCCGCCGCGTCGTCAGATTCATTCACCAGCGACGCGAGGGTGTATCGATGAGCGACGAGTACGTCGTACAGGTGGTCGAAGAAGACGAGGGGGGCGCAGGTCCCTTGGGGGTCGTCCGAGTCATCTGGTACGAGATCAGTGGAGGAATAGGTCCATGGGGGGCTCTTAGACCTCTGATTGCCATCGCTTTAGCTCTAGTTCCCTTCCTCTATATCGGCCAGCACTTCAACCGGCAACATCGCAAGGCTGCGGGCTGGTTTGCCGTTCAATTCCCACTGATTCTGACCATCTTTCTTTGGCCTATACTCTACATCTGGTCCATCGGTGATGCATGGTGGGTTTCAAGCGGGATAGTCGCGCGCGCTCAATCCGGATAGGGTGGGCTGAGTGGAAGGTCAGTTCGTCAATATCGCGGGATATCGTTTCGTCGATCTGCCCGATCGCGACGCTTTGCGCGCTCCGTTCAAATCTGCGTGCGACGAAGCCGGACTTCTTGGGACAATTTTACTGAGCCACGAAGGAATCAATTTCTTCATCTCTGGCAGTCAGTCCGGCGTCGATCAATTTGTTGAATTTCTTGAGACTGATGAGAGATTTGTCGACATCACAGTGAAGTTATCTTACAGCGAGAGGGTGTCGTTCAGGAGAATGAATGTCCGATTGAAGAAAGAAATAATTTCGCTTGGCCTTGACGAAATTCGCCCGGCCGAGCACACCGGCGAGAATATCTCTCCGGCTGAGTTCAAGCAGTGGATGGACGAGGGGCGTGAAATCACTGTCCTCGATACACGCAATGATTACGAAGTCAAATTAGGAACTTTTGAGGGAGCAATCGACCTCAATTTATCCTCGTTCCGTGGCTTCCCAGAAGCAGTGAGCACATCTGGAATCGATAAGGATCAGACGATTGTGATGTTCTGCACTGGCGGCATTCGCTGCGAGAAGGCTAGCGCGGTGATGATGAATCAAGGCTATTCCGACGTCCGTCAGCTCAAGGGTGGAGTTCTAGGATACTTTGAGGAGGTCGGCGGAGAACATTGGGATGGAGATTGCTTTGTTTTCGACCGCCGAGTCGCTCTCGACCCCGCCCTTGAGGAGACGACTACGCAGGTATGCTGGGCTTGTCGTGAACCATTGACTGAGGAAGAAATGGAGAGCGAACAGTACGTAATCGCCAAATCCTGCCCATACTGCATTGAATCATGAGGCCTGTTTGATCTCTCTGCGAGGGATTCTGTGATGAAAATCAGAATCCCTCTGGAAGATCCATAGGGCTGAACAAATGACCGGGACTCGTCGCCTCAGCCATCTGTCCTCGCAGCCGCATCTCCCAGTCACGCAATAAGGTGAGGGCGGAAGAGAAAGGGATCTCGGACCCGTTGATAATCACCCGCATCATCGTGTCTAGAATGTCCATTCTATCCTCATCTAGAGTGCCAAGCAACTTGTCCAGCGGGAATGATTCGAGACTTGGCACAACCCCCTCAAACTCGACCGGCCAAGGCTCAGCGATATTCGCAGGGATTTTCTCGCCGCTTTCAGTCGCAGCTTGTTCCAATGAGGCTAGAAGCACGCGGATGTACTTCGAGACGACAAGCGCTACCTCGATTACCGGAAGGCTATACTGCTTGACGAAGTTGACGAGATTCTCCTGCAGAAACAGCAGTCGCTCCTCTACCGGTTGATCCGGTCCAGGAATTTTCGCATCCTCGTCCACGAGCAACCCTCGCGCGTCTCACTCAAGAATCAACCGAATCCGGCCAGTAGAAACGCGCCTATCGATTTGTTATCTGGATCACTCAGTCGTTCGATCATCGTAGCGAATCGGTGACCCCGAGTTGCCTCGTATGCCGTCCAACATATCGTCCTCGATTTCGAAGTAATCGTTTAGCCAATCGCCATCGGAATCCCAGTGCGCTGGATTTGTACCATCAGCGATTTGATCGCCATCGATATCAATCATCCACCAGCCCCAGACATATTCTCCCAAACCGGTGTTAGGGAAGTGATATCGATCACCAGCAAAGCGCTCGTACATGTCTGCCCAAGCCCCGTTGACGAGTGTCTCGTCGTTGCTTTCATCGAGCAATTGGTAATCGACATCATTGTCGTCGACGATGTAAGCGTAGAGCGTATCGTCGTTGTTTATTTTGTACATTCGGAAGTAATTGGTCTCAAGCGCTGCAGATCCACCACAGGTCCCTAGCAGCGCCTCGCGCAGTTGCCACCATTCCTCAACAATGCCTCCTGAGCAATCGAAGAGGTTGGCCTGGCGAACAAGTGTTGGTGAGGAGAGAGTCGCATTGACGACGCCGTAGTATTCTTGGAAATTGTTGTATGGAATGTAAACACAATTGCCCCCAGTACAATCCCACCCTCCGTCATTGTCCGCATCCTGCCCCGCATCGCTGGCATCAGTCGCGTCGTGTGTGAACCATGTCCAATCGAGTAATGGGCGTCCGATTGTGCCACCATTGACGGTGACTGGCTTGAGGACGCTCGGTGTCACCTGATACCAGACGACTGAAACCTGTAGGTAAGAAGACCAGTTGTCATTAGTCTCGTTCCAACCTCTGTAATACTCGTAGAAGTCGGGCATCATGTCGCCGTCCGTGTCGTTGTCAAGTGCGTTTGTTCCATACTTGAACACCTCACGGCCGTCTGAGAGATTCATGTTCTGGTCGTATCCGACGATGTTTCCTCCGCTTCGAGTGACCTCCATAACCTGAGAGTCGTCGTCGCTATCGATGTCGAGCGGATGAGTTCCGTTATTGTATTCCATCAGATTAGTGAAGTAGAGTTCAGCGTAAGATGGGATAATTTGGTCGCCGGCTGGTCCAGGTGTGAATTCGCGGTTCTCCCAAACTCCTTGCGTAGCGGGAGTGTCGAAGATAGTTCGGTCATACCAACCGTCAGCATCGGGATCATACTCTATGTCGAGTGGGTTCAGTGGGTTCAGCGACCATCGGTACTCGTTGACTGGTAGCCATTGACCGTAAATCGAGTAACAGAATTCCCAGCCGTCTGGCAGGCCATCACTATCTGAGTCTGCGTGTGTTGGATCGGAGACCCCTGCAAGACTGAAATTGAAATTATCGGGGTCGATGGAATTGATCAGGCCTGCGCGGTCACTCGAGACTATGTCCTTGGTCGAGAACATCACCCAAAGTTGGTCGGCAGCGGCTTGCTCCGACATGCTTTGCTCCTGCATGTAGGCGGTAATCGTATCGAGACCGTAGGACACTAGTCCGGTTCCGTTAGGGATGGTGTCGATTGCCGAACGCTTCCCATAGACGCGAGCATCGTATTCGGCGAGGTTGTCGTATGATTCCGAGTCCGAGATGTATCCGTCTCCATTGCAGTCGAATGAATCCTCATCGCTATCTGCGTGGACATCGATATCTGTAAGTGCGTTCATCGTCCAGATATTGGCTTCAAGGTCCCATTCAGTGAACCAATACTCGTATCCATCACTCATGCCATCTCGGTCAGTGTCCTCGGCATTTGGGTCAGTGATTCCCAACAATGCTTGGAGCAGCGGCTTTGCGGGCTCACCAAGTTGCCATGCATCGAATTGCTCAAGGGCAATTTCGGCTCGACCCTCCTTGTTGAAGAGAATACGATAGACTCTGTTGACCGCTTCGTCGGGGTCGAGTGATTCGGCTTCTTCCCAGAGTCGAGGAGCGTCGGGTGGTGATAGACCACCGTTCTGGGGATTCTTGTTAGTGAGATTGAGTTCAACGAGATCTGTGATGCCGTCGCGATCCGAGTCGTAATTTCCATCACCAGCTACCAACGGATTGAGGGTCCAAACCTCATCGCTGGCATTCCAGCGAGTAAACATCAATTCGATTCCATCGAGAAGGCCATCACCATCGGTATCCGGATTATTGGGGTCGGCGGTATAGCCAGTAAGAGAAATTTGCTCCTCGCTCAGGAATGTTCCGAATGAGAGTGTGGATTCAGCAGAAAGCCAAGGTGTCGCGAGCAATTCACCACCGACGTGTAAGAGATAGAATTGCGGAACAGTCGTGAGATCATCGATCTCACTCATGTTGCCGTCGATGACATTGTACTCCTCCCAATTGTTCATTCCATCACCGTCGGGATCACCGACCTGATCGCCTTCATCAACAGGATTGAGGGTCCAACCCTCGTCATACAGACTCCACCGCGCGTGATAGAATTCCCATCCGTCTGGGATACCATCGCGGTCAGAGTCGGGTTCGAGGGGGTTAGAGGCACCCACGTCGTCGCTAGTGGTGCCGTTAATCAGACTGCGATATGAATTGCTGGTGTGGAGGCCGAAGGAGGCTCCGGCGAAGCCGATCCATGACTCGTGGGCGAGCAGTGTGGTGAAATTATCGGGGAATGTGAGGCTTGTATCGGTCGTATCGGTGTGGATAATCTGATCCTTGAGATGGTATTCCAGCCAATTGACCAATCTCTCATTCAAGTCGAGGACACCGTCGTGATTGACGTCGAATCCGTCCCCGTCAGGGTTGTTGAGGGCGTCCGAGCCATTCAGCGGGTTGATACCGCGGTTATTGCGGCCCCAAGTGCACTGGTAACGAGCCTCCCAGCCGTCAGGTAGAGAATCGCCGTCGGAATCGGGGTTATTGGGGTCGGTCTTGGTCCAATTCTGAGCAGCGCTGGCATTCTCTCGATGAGTAGGTAGGCCTTCGATGAGGACTGTCTCCAGCAAGTTGCCCCACATGTATTCGCAGAGGTTATCGAGGCCGTCTCCATCAGCATCCATGGTCGCATCGCTCGGGTCACGCGGGTCAAGGGTCCAGAGGTTGCCTCCGGTGTAAACATCACCAATCCAGCGACGGTGCTCAATCTCCCAGCCGTCGGGCATTCCGTCACCGTCACTGTCAGCGCTCGTCGGATCGGTTGGGCCATCAGTTCCTCCACCAGCTCCTGAGTTAAGCCAACCAGAGAGGTGGACGTCGAGGGCATCTTCGCCATCATCATCGTCACAGATGTATTCCTCATTCAGGTAATGACAAGAGAATTCCGTCGACTCGGCGAACCATCCCCAATACTCCTGACCGTCGGTCAAACCGTCTCCATCAGTATCGATATTTCGAGGGTCAGTGCCGTTGAAACCACCCTCGCTAGTATTGACGAAGCGATATTCGTCGAGATTACTCCAATCGCGGCTGAATTCGACTCCGGCGACATCGAAGTGAACTCCGTCAGCGTCGGCATCGCGCTCACGGTCGTAAGGGTCAGTTGGGTCGAGTCCGTAGACAAATTCCCAACCATCAGGCATACCGTCGAGGTCGGAATCAGACGACTGCGGGTCGATCGGCATGATGTTCATGTATTGACCAGGTGATACTCCAGCGAAGAGATACTCATTGCCATCATTGATGAAAGTCGAGAGTGATGTGACTAAACCCGGCATCCTCGTCAGGTTGTCAAAATATCCAAGGATGCCGTGAGAGCCACCCTCGAGAGCCCAAGTTCCATCCCTCGAACCGAGGATGATACATTTTTCAGTGGCGAGAATCGAGTGAATGTCGTTAGCGCCTTCCTCCCATCGCTCAATGTTGAACATTCGATCGGTGTTGAAGGCCTGCTCTGGCAGACCGACGAAGAGGTCGAGATCGATTAGGTGCAAGCCGCCAGGAGTACCCAGCCAGATTCCTGTGACCTCTTCGAGCGAGCCATCGGCGGCGACTGGGCCAGCGAGTTCCATCACATTCACAACAGCAGATTTAGAGGAATTTAGAAGGTCGGCAAATTGCACGTAATCCTCCGCCGTGTCAGTATCGTAAATCCAGAATGGGCTGCCGATGGATGGCGTTCCATCGGTCGTGTCCCAGCGGATCATTCCACTGTCCGTTCCGACGATGAGCATTGGACCTCGACCGGCCATCGGCACGTGAATGACTTCCGTCAGAGAGGCACCCGCATCGGCGACGAGATCGGAAAGGGGTTGAATGAAGATTGGAGAGGTGAAATCAGGAGTGCCTCGACCCGAGGCAGGCTCGGAGAGGGTCATCGTCCAGACATTTGTGCCTTGGCCGAGAATGAAGAGGTCGAGATCACCACTGCCGGTCTGAAGTCTCTCGATGACCCGAACCGTCCCGAGATCAGATTCGGTCATCGTATCCATCTGTGGCAGACCGTTTTCAAGAATCAGAGCGTGAAGTCCTTGATTGGTGCCGATAATGAGGTAATCCTCTGATGCTGGACTCCACCTCATCATCGTGAACATCTCCATTCCTTGAGGGAGTTCGTCCGTTGAGGAGGTACCTTGGAATGGGTCGATGGTGGTGATTCCATAGGCTGAGCCGATAATCAAACGGTCTCGTCCTTGGTCGGGAATCACTGTATGGACGCGACCATCGACGAGCATGGGGTCAGTACCCTGATCGAAGAACATCACCTCACCCGAATCATCCGTAAGCATCGAAGCTCTCAATCCTGGACGAACCCAATTACCGCTATCGAGATGGAGCATGTACTCCTCAAAATTGCTGAATGCCTCGCCCCATTGAGCGGTGGCAATTGATGAATCTGGAATGATGAAGCCATCGCGATCGATATCCCAACCGTCCGAATCACTATCGAGAACCGCATCGCTGGCATTTCGAGGATCGAGGCCGTGATAGGCTTCCCACCCATCAGGGATTCCATCACCTGGTACGGCGAGGCTGGTTGGAATCAACTCGCTCCAAGTGTAATGGTCAGAATCGATTCGTCGCGGATCGCTTCCCAACCAGCCATCATCTCCGGTCGGACGCTCAATATCAGTCTGACAAGCGTCAGCATGCAAATTCGGCATTTTGCCGGCGCACCACAAGCCATCCCTCTCGGTTAGCCAACCATCAGGTGCGCCGAACCAATATTCCTCAGAATTTGTGTATCTCTCACCGATATCTATCTCGCCGTCACGGTTTACGTCGAATCCATCGCCGCAACCCCACTGGCTCGCTTGATCGATGCAGAGATCGGCATCTTCGACCATATCTGAATTGTCGAGCGGATCGAAATAGAGGCATATCCATTCGCTGGTCGCTTGGTTTTGGTACCCTGTACCGCCCTCGGTGCACATGTATATCTCAAAACCGTCAGGCAGTCCGTCCCCATCGCTATCTGATTCACGAGGGTCGAGGTACTCCCGGAAACCCGATTCCGTTTCATCCGGGGATTTACCTGTCAAGGAGAGACGTTCGGTGAAACATGTGTCGAGCGTCCAAGGCCAGCAATATTCCATCAGGGCGCTCGCCCCATCCCGATCGAAGTCGGTGATATTATCTGAGCCATTCATCGGATCAAGACCATCGATGACTATGATTCCAAATGGAGTGTCAATATGGCGTGCCTCTCCGAATATCACCTCATGGATATCTGGGATGAGGTCATCATCTTGGTCCACCGCCATCGGCCCAGAACCAGGTTGGTCTGGGGGGTCTACCGAGGAGACCGGAGCCTGTGGTCGAGTCTGAGATACGAAGACGAGACTACTCAGAATGAGTAGGGTCACGAAGAAAGCTGTCTGCTTGCGTCGCATGATATGACCTCGTCTGGACATTCGCGAACGCTCTTGCTTGACTTATGACGATGATGGAGCGTCGTTCGGACATATGGGGATGACCCTTGCCCGACGGCTACGCCGTCGCGCGCGAGGAGGGGGGTTACTGTTCGGGGTGTTTGAGAGTATTGTCGGGGTCGTATTCAAGACCCGACTGCGACGCCATTTGGAATGGTTCGATGGGTCTAGAGATTACGCATCTGGGAAGCGGTAGTCGAGGCAATGCCACACTGCTTTCTACGGGTGAGACTCGCGTGGTCGTCGACTGTGGATTCTCTCTGCGTCAGATGGAAGTGAGGTTGGCGAGGGCAGGGGTCGAAGGTAGCTCGATAGATGCCATCATTGTGAGTCATCACCACTCCGATCACTCGAAATCGGCTGCGCGCGCTTCAAAGAAATGGGGGGCGCGCTTGTATGCTAATCTCGAGACTACGATGAGATTGGGATTGGAACCGATTTCAGAAGTTCGGACTTTCGAAGGATTGGAGAGATTATACATCGCCGATGACCTGAGTTTATTGCCGGTTCCAGTACCCCATGATGGCGCAGATAATGTTGGAATTATCGCTAGTAATGGCGATGGTCGGAGGGCTGCAATTGTAACAGATTTAGGTGAGCCGACGCTTGAATTAATGAAGCATCTTTCTGGTTGTGAGCACATTTCGATCGAGGCAAATTACGACTTGGGGCGGCTGATCTCGGGGCCTTATCCTCCTTCGTTAAAAAGGCGGATTTCAGGCAGAGGCGGTCACCTTTCAAATGAGCAGACTGCGGACATATTGGCTGAAGTTTTGCACCCTGGATTGCAAAGTGTTGTTCTGTGCCATTTGTCCGAGAAAAACAATGCTCCTCATTTGGCTGAGTCGGAAGTGTTGCACCAAATTGGTGAGCGCTTCGATGGCGTGCTCTCAATTTGTGAGCAAGATGGACCCGAATTCTCCAATTGGCTCGGCCAAGCCGAGCCTGAGCGTAATTAGTAACGCGACTTGAGTTGACGCGCTTCTGACTTTGCTGCTCAGTGGCCCATGATAGCTCGGTGAACTGCAGTCTGAACGTCGCGCATACGGTCAACTGCTCCGAGTTCGCGGAATACAGTTAGAGAGCGTTGGAGGTAGTTCATTCTCGCCGAACGGTCGGTTTCGACCTCACCGAGGCGAGCAAGGAGTTCTCCTTGCAAGAGACGGAAATCGTTGGATTCGGCGACGGAGAGTCCGTCTAGATAGTGCTCGGCTGCCTCGGCTTTTCGGCCAGCATCGCTGAGGACTTGGCCGAGAAGAATTTCAACCTCGACCGCGCTATGCGGGTCAGTCGCTTCAGAGAGAATCTCGAGTGCTGCAGAATAGTGTAGCAAGGCAAGATCATTATCTTTGACATTAGCATAATACCGGCCCAAAACCGCCCTGCTGCGAGCGTGTAGCGTATCCATTCCCTTGTCGATGGTTCCATCGTGAGCGGCGAGGGCGTGATCACGAGCACGGTCGAGTTCTCCCATTTCGAGGAATGCTGCTGCGAGGCGAACTCTGGCGTCCATCAATTCTGGATTATCTTCGACATCGAGTAGTTCCTCGACATTGCCGTAGACTTCGAGAGCGTGTCGTGTATCCTTGCGCCGACGGAAGATGTATCCCATGTTGATGTAGGACCGTGCAGCACCGACTGCATCTCTCGCAGCAACCTGTATTTCCAAAGCTTGGCGGTGAAGTTCGAGTGCATCATCCACTGCACCACGCTTGACTGCGATATCGGCGCGAGCCGTCATCATTCGAGCTAGGCTCGTAGCTCGCTTGTGCTTTCTAGCAACCGGAATCGCAGCTGCATATTCCTCCTCGGCCTCAACCCAGCGTCCTTGGAGGGATAGGATGTCACCTCGCAATTCACGAATAAGTCCCCAATGCACTGCGTCGAATCCATCTGATTCGAGACTTCTGAGTATCCCCAACAGTTCGATATGACCCGATTTGACCAATCCCCGGCCGCTTCTTTGGAGGACTTCAGCGAGGGTTTCCAAATCCCCCGATGCGTTGAGGTGATGGATGAATTCGATTTTTTCCGCAGCGGTCTCGGTTCTTGTTCTATACCACTCAACTGCATTCGTGTGAAGTTCCGCTTTGAGAGATTCATCCATCGAGCGGACGAGGAACTCTCTGACCAAATCGTGGACATCGTAGAAATCCGTATCGATTCTACGCGCCAATCCCTTCTCCACCAAATCATCGAGCAAATCTATGTCAGCGTTGAGGCCGATAAGAGACTCTAGAGGCATCGGTTCCCTGAATACAGCAATTGCACCAAGTAAGCGCTTCTGAGGGCCGGACAACTTGCTGAAAATCTCCTTCTCGACGAATGCTTCAAGCGTTGCGTGGAAGGTTTCACCTACGCTTCCTCTGTTGATGAGTTCCAAAACCAGAGGGTGGCCTCGCGACAATGTGTAGATGTGCAAGAATTGTTGTAGATCTATGTCGGGCATCGCGGTCAGAATTTGCCGACTTGAATCTTGGTCGAGTCCTTCAAGTGGGATGAAGTGAGTGATCGTTGTTCCACTTGAATCAGCTTCAGGTACAACCATTCTGAATGAGCGGGAGAACATGACGAGACCCAATTCGTTCGAATCAGGTACTCGCAGTGTGAGTCCTCCAAGAATTGCAACAAAATTCTCATCGGCGACCTTGTGCAAGTCATCGATGACAATGAGTGCGGGAGAATTCTCCAGACCCTCAACAATGAGATTGACGGCCATGTTTACTTGAGGGACCGGTGTCGATGAAACGTAATCACTGAGATCATTATTCCCAATCATCGAGAGCCACTCAGCACAGGCTTCAAGGAAGGCTCTCGACCCCTCCCAATCTTGACACCTGTGATACAACATATTCCTGCGGTGAGTGAATCGCTCTAGCAACTTGGCGGCAAGAGCAGTCTTACCGATTCCAGCGATTCCAGGGACTAGGAGTGTAGTCGATTCAGCCTCAAGGATGTCAGCCATTCGGTTGATTTCGAGGTCACGCCCAAAGAATCGGCGCATCCTTGGTAAATCATTGAGAGAATTGACCAATTGTTTCTCGATATGCTTTGAGAGATCTCGCTCAATGAGGTCAGGTGATAGCGTGGAGAGGTCCACCGTTCCGCTATGATCGAGGTAACGGAGTATATCGACGTGCCTCAGGGGCAATTCTGTACTCTCCAATGCGGCACGTAAGTCAAGGTTCTCTGCTCGGCCATCCGCGTGGATAAGTCGGACAGGTTGTTCGCTGACCTTCACCCAAATGTCGTCGGCAAGATTGACACCATCCGATGTGAGAAAGTATGCCTTGCGCTTTCGAGAGACTCCGGAAACGTGGGCTTGCCTCTCGATGAGGTGGCCTGATTCCTTCATGCCGGCGATTGCTCGCGGGACATTCGACCTTGCGATTGCAACTGCATTGGCGATTCCCATCTGAGATATTGCGAATGGAACCTCGACCTTGTCTGCATAATCAACATAATCCCTCAGATGTAGCAGGATACGCTCCTGAACGCCCGGACGGGGGACAGTCATGGTCGCCATTAATCGGTGAGCGATTCGTGCCACTCAAGAAAGTATCCGCGGTTCGGACCGTCTTGAATCATCAAGCGATGTGGTCTGGATCGGGTACCCATTCTTCCTTCTGTGAATCCCAGAGCCATCCTGGATGCTCGTCGCTGCGCACCAATTCTCCAGATGATGCACTAGCATTTTCGTCAGAATCTTCGCCATCGCTGATTTCGTCATCTTCTTCGAAGGAGACTACTCCGCTGAAGAAGAGCGCAGCACCGATACCTGCGAGGAGTACAACGACGATGAGAATAACAGTCATAGCACCCATCCCTCCTTCTTCGTTAGGAGGAGAGATTGCAGCTCCTTCAATCGGATCTGAGCCACTGATTGTGAAGACTGGATTGATTGTTCGGCTAATCATCGATCCAGGTATACCGAGCTCCCAAGTCGAATCCTCTAACACCACGGTTGAATTAATCTGAGTGCCGCCCAATGTCACACGGATCGTCTTGCCAGGCAATCCAATTCCAGTGAACGTAATCACCTCTCCCTTTCCTGCGGTCGTCTGGTCTGGTTCTCCAACATAGAACTCGATTGGAATGACATTGAATGACACCGGAGTCGATATTTCCTTCGAACCATGAGGGTCGGTTGCGACGAAGATAACATTACTCAGCGACCATGTTTCCATATCTTCGTTGTAGAATCCCATCGACTTCGGGTCGTAGATTGCTACGCCATCGACTCCGATATTGATTACTAGACCAAATTCGTCATCTGATGAGCGAGCGGAGTCATCATAGACAGAAAGAATGAGATTATTCACACCATCCACATCATCGAAGTAATCCAATAATTGAATCTCAGCCTTCGTGCATGGATTTTGAGAGGTGGTGTCCACCTCACAATAGAGGCTCACTTCGGAAGCCCAAGAACTACCATCGAATGTTGGACGATGGTTATCTGCATTCGGTGGATTATCGGCGACGACTTGGACTTCCAACCAATCACTGAACTCGAATCCATCATAGGAGCGGGCCTTGATGAGATACTGCATATTGTGCATCATGACATTGGAATTCCATTCCAATTCCCAATAACCATTCTGAGCGATCTCAGTGACGGTTCCCGTGAAGATATTGATGTAACCATTAGCGACGTCGAGAACCTCGACATCGACACGCGTAATTGCTCCATCATTATCTCGCGCGACTCCGCTGATGATGGACTCCTCACTCACCTCGTAGATTTGTCCACTTTGAGGTGTAGTGAGACTGACGAATGGCCTAGCATTCTGGTTATCTATCTCTAGGTCGAGCACTACCGGCTCGCACTCATCTAATTCTCCATTGCAGAAGTCAGAGTCCGAGGCCCAGATTGTGAATGTGTAAGTCGCGAGTTCGCGTGATAGACCACTGAAATCCCACGTCCATGACCATTCGTTAGATCCTTCGGTAGAGGTGACAACGTTGTAATTTGGCCCTTCTATCTGGATGTATATCTGATCAATGTCAGAACCGCAATCGAAGGGACAGCCATACGGGTCATGAGCACTCCCCTCGAAGGTCACCGTCCCATCAGAATGGGTCGAATATGAGCTAGGTGAGGTCACGCTCACAGAAGGAGCCTCCGTATTCACCTTGATTGTACGAGTGATGATTGGTGAATACTCGAGGCCGTCGAATGAGCGGAACTCGAATGTGTAGTCACCCTCTTGACGACCGGACATATCGAAATTGTAGTACCAGTTGCTGAATGGATGATTATTGCGAGAGACATATTCAGGTGCAGCTCCACTTGCATCTGTCGCGTGACCAGCACCGCTCCAATCGCTGGTGAATGGATCCTTAATCTCGACAGCGTGAACGTAGCCCTTCTGGTCCCATTGAGCCAATTCATCACTCTCATAAATTCCAGCCCAGGTTCCGTCAAAGGCTGAACCAGTGAGGTTCAACACGCGTCGGAAAGAGTGCCCATCCCCTTGGATAACAGAGACGGAAGGAGCCGCATTTTCGAGGAAAAGTGTGTCTTGGTAAGTCGTTTCAGTCAGAGTAAATTCTCCGGTGTCAAGACCATATCCGAAAAGATACGCAGTATATCGGTAGAGGGAAAGTTCGCGAGTTCCGGCGGAGTAATCGCAATCTGGGTCCTCTGTATCGAGAAGGAGGTCTCCGTCGTTATCCTCCCCGTCAGAACACGAATCTTCGTATTCATCATCGGCAAAGCCGTCTGGATTGTCTCCACCAGCTAAGCCTCTGAAATCGAGATGGAAATTCGAAGCCAAAGAGAACCATGGGGTGTAACCATCAGCATCAGTCTCAAGACTGTACAAATCATTTCCATGCGCGTCTTCAATCAATACATTCGCATTTTCCACCCTCTGACCATTGACGAGGGTTTGGAAGCGCACCAACTCAGCACGCTGAACCTGAACTGCATAATGAGTAGGTTGCGTGTTAATCTTGATCTTTGAGAGGTCGAGGTTCGACAGGTTAGAGAAGGTGAATATTGTCGAATTATTGTCCATATTCAATGCTAGAGGGAAGTTGTGAGGGGTGTAGTCATCACAGGAAGGACAGGCCTTGACTTCGTGAGCAATGACCCCATTCTGCCACTGATTCTGATACCATGCCTCCTGATCATCCCAACTGAGAATCACGGGGAATTGGCCAGGAGGTGGGCTCGGGATGTACTCTGATTGAACAGTAACTGAGGACTTTGAGACATTGTATGTGACTTCGACTCCGTTCCAGATATTGTTACTGAAGAAAGCGAGGCTTCCATACTGCTGTGAAGTGTCTCCTCGTTCATAATGTTGGATAATCGCACCAGTTCCTTGCACATTGAAGGTATTTCGACGGACATCGAGGAGACTTCCTGTTGATCGAATGCCGTCGGCATTCCCTCCGGCGTCGATGATATTGTCTACGATGGTGACTCCAGCCCTGTGAGCCATAATAGCTGGACAAGTGAATGGACCACCCCACCAGGTGTTGGAAGAGCATGCTCCAGCCCCAGTCGTAGAAATCGAATTGTTGGCTAGGTAGAGGCGTGCTGGGGTAGGATTAGGGGCTTGAGATCCATACTCCCCAGCCAGTATAGGTTCCTTCGCTGTTTCGAAGATGGTATTGTTCTCCGCAATCACATCGTAGGATCCTAGAAGCCAGAGACCGTTCCAACCGCCGATGGGGCCAATTGCGTTGTTGTGAATCGCTGCCTTTGCGGAATAGACTGCAATTCCCGAGCCGTCACCAGCCCCTTGCAAAACATTGTCGTGAATATCGACATCCGCTCCAGCGTAAACTGTTATTGGGGTCTTTTCAGCGGTTGAAATCGTATTGTAAGCAATTTCGACGTTGTATTCTGTTTCTCCAACCGCCTTGAGGCTATTGACGTCGATTCCATTGCAATTCACCGTGAGGGATGAATTAGTAATCTTTCCAGCAGAGTTTCGTATACTGAATCCAAAATCACCACCTGTCACTTCTGAATCGTCGATACGAATGAAAGTCTGCGAAGCCCAGATTGCCGAGCGACCACCGTCGCGATTCCCACAACCCTTGTCTGTTGATTGGAACGATGCACCTTCAAAAATCATCGGCGAAATAGGAGTTCCTCCGCCGTAAACCTGGACGGCTTGGCCTGTGACGCCACTCCGTCCGTCATTGCCAGCGACATACTCGCCACCGATGAAAGTGGGTTGAGCAAGGTTGGTGGCGAGGACGCTGGTCGTGTTGATATCATTGAATTTCATTCCACGGAGCGTAGGGCTAGCACCGTCTATGACCAACGCCCCATAGCGATATTCGGACTCAAGTTGCACGAAGAAGGGGATTCCCCAAGCACCGTTGAATTCGATATTTCTCATTCCGGATTGTGAAAGATCCATTGAATCTCTCAGAATTACCCCTTCTCCACAAGAGGAATCGCGAATCCAAATCTTGGAATTTCCTGACCCAAGTCCGTAGCATTCACCTGTTGCGTTAGAAACCGCAGGTTCTGTCCATGTCAGAGTGATTGGGTTATTCGCACCTGCGTTACCGCTGGCTCCACAAGCCGAGACTCCTGCACAAAGATTACCGCGAACGTCTAGCATTGTCCCATTTGGGAAAGTAATTGTAGTTCCAGGGTCGATAATTAGCTTGGCTCCTGCAGCCACTGAGATGTCGTCGGTAATCTGGTGAGAACCACTCCAAGTCTCCGTTCCTGTGATTGTTCCACCGGTTGTCTCATTGGTCGCTGAGACTGGTGTAGCTGGTCCAATCAGAGCCACAGTGGTGCTCATCAGCATCAACATCACCAGGAAGTGACTTCTTGCTCGCTCGCTCATCATGTATCGTGGGGTTCATCAAACTGATTTAATCATAGGGTTGAATCGAGCCGTAGGCTCGGCTGATACGGATTAGGGTATCATGATACGCCGTCAGGACGAATTTAGGTTATATTGAATTCGAATTCGACTTGATTCAACCATTCGACAGCATCTAGAACTCCATACCCTCTCTTATTGTGATGAGAAGCATCTTCTTCCTGCGAAATCAAAGACGATGTGGCCAAAGCGCGCTTGACCTGTTCCATTTCTCCTGCGTCGAAAACTCCGTCCTCCCCCCTCATTTCCTCGCCATGAATTTCGAGGATTATCGAGAGGGCACCGACTACAATTACTGTTGAATCGGAGGTGCCCGTCGAATAGGCGTACGGTGGTTGGATCTTGGTTGACGCGGTAGAGAACATTTTCACACCCGGAGCTCGAACCTCTGGCTTCTGATTCGGGAAAGATCGCTCCTCTCCCGAATATGGGTCAATTGAGGCCCCTACGGAACTATTCAACCAGACGCCACCGTTACTTGTCGATGCTCCGACAGCAATTACTCCAGGGATGTTTGCTGGAATTGATACATCATTGACGCCAGCCTTCATTCCGTTGTTTCCGGCAGCCGCAACGACAAATATTCCTGCATCGAGCGCCTCATTGACCGCCGCGACAGTTTCGGATTGAAGGCTGCTCATTCCACTTCCTGGATCGCCTCCTAAACTCAAGCTGATAATGTCTGCATCCTGAGTGATTCGGCACCATCGAATGGCTAGTGCAACACGGTCAGCCTGTCCTGATTTGCCTTCGGGACCGAGGGCAATAGCCACTGAGAGATCTACTTCAGGCGCCGCACCAGTATAGGTTCCGTTGGCAACTAAGAGGCCGGCCATTAGCGTCCCATGGTAATCAATACCGACATCTCGTATGTTTGAATGGTTGCCGTCGTAGAAATCACGGAAGCCAACGAGATTTAGGTTCTCAAAGTCAGGGTGGTCGTCATCGATTCCGGTATCTACGATGCAGACGTGAACTCCGGAACCGAAGTAACCCTCATCCTGGAGTTCACGAATTCCCGTACTCTCAAATGCCCATTCAGAATCGGGTAGGAAGGGCAAAAGGTAAGCTTGGATAAAAGGCCAACTAATCAGTAACAGAACCGTGCCGATGGCGAAACTCACCGCACCCCAGGGCCAGAGGAATTTCTTCATAGGTCCGAATGGCCAACGTAATTCCCTAGCCTCTTGATCGGTCAAGCCGTACTCTGACCCGGAATAACCAGGTGCTTCCGAGTCGACTGCCGTGAGTATTCGTGAGTCATCCGGCTCGGGCATCAACTCTAGTTTTTCAAGAGCCATGAGTCATCCACCAAAGTCCTCTCTACTCGGTCAGTCTATGAAGAACTGTTTAGACTCGCGGTAAAATCGATTCGAATAGACGTATCAGAACGGAGCTCCGGGTCGGCGAGATCCAGATCTGGTGAAGTACCACAGAACCAAAGACAGCAACACGATGAGCACCAAACCGATGACCGTAGTTGGAGTAGTGTCCTCGACTGGAGGTGTCTTCAGAGTGTATCGCTTGTTCATCTCTTCAGGTTGTTCAATGAACTCCTGACCTTCTGGAGAAATCTCGAAGTCGAACCACTGCTGACTTGGCCCTAATCCTCTCAGGTCTACATCGATGAGGAAGGTTACTTCCTCTCCCGCAGGTACATCATTTGTTGCGTTAGAGTGAACATCTGTTCCACGTATCGTTGTATTCAAAGTGACCATCTGAGCATCGACTAATCCGGTATTCTCAACTACAACTGTGAACGTGTGTATCGTGTCGTAGACAGGTTCAGACGAGGAGAATACCTCTTTGATTTCAAGAACCGGTAGTGAGGTCTTCACCTTAACCGCAATCGGTTGGTAGCTGCCGTTATTCTTGTCGGTCACAGTGACAGTGACAATGAATTCCTCATCACCGGTGGCGTTCGCAGGTGCGAATACCATCAAGGTGTGAGTCGTATCGGTGAATGGGCCCAATGTGTGAGAGGTCGATCCGGTTCGTTCCCAACTATCAGGAACCTGTGAATCGTCGAATTCGAATT
>Ga0209035_10000180_pt1 | contig 25154 bp, 30 predicted proteins | sample MarorgKNORR_S2LV_6_FD_188220 | JGI IMG/M metagenome (GOLD analysis project Ga0209035, IMG submission 188220) | Marine microbial communities from the Southern Atlantic Ocean, analyzing organic carbon cycling - AAIW_A/KNORR_S2/LV (SPAdes) (version 2) | ecosystem: Environmental > Aquatic > Marine... | reverse complement strand
TACCTTTCGAGATGTTTTAACAAATTTTTCTTTAATAGGTTTCTCTAATAACTCTGCAACACTTCCGCCAGCTTTCTCAATTGATTCTTTTGCACCACGAGTTACGCTAACACCAGAAACTTTCATAGGTTGGGAGAGTTCAAAGATTCCAAATATTTTTACTTTTTTTGTAGACTTAGAAATAATTCTATTTGACTTTAATATCTCGAGGTTTACCTCTTCCAGAGATGCAATATTCTTAAGGTTCACTTCTTTTGATGCTCTATTTACACGAGAAGAAAAACCAAACTTAGGTATTCTTTGTTGCAATGGCATTTGCCCGCCCTCAAAACCTCGAGCAATTGATCCGCCGGATCTTGATTTCTGGCCTTTATGACCTCTTCCTGCTGTTTTGCCTGTTCCAGAACCAATACCTCTTCCTACACGCTTTCTATTTTTAGTAGTTCCTGTGCTTGAAAGAGTATTTAATCCTAGTGCACTATTTGATTCTATATTTTCCATTGTTAACTCTCTATGACTTCTATCATGTCTCTAATTTTATTCATCATGCCCCTATTGCTTGGGGTATCTTCTACGGAAATGCTCTGATTCAAGCGCCTAAAACCAAGGCCTTTTACACATTTTTTATGGTTAGGCAATCTACCAATGCTGCTCTTAATAAGCCTGATTTCAATTGTTTTATTATTCATGATATTTCTGCTGTTTTCTTGCTACGTCTGATTGCAACCTGCTCAGGTGATTCCATGGAGCTCAGTGCATTAATGGTTGCCCTTACAACATTGACTGGGTTTGTAGAGCCATAACACTTTGCTAAAACATTTTGAACGCCAACAAGCTCAAGCACAGCCCTCATTGCGCCACCAGCAATAATTCCTGTTCCCTCAGATGCTGGTTGCATGTAAACCTTTGCTGCTCCATGTTTTGCTTTTACTGGATACCATAGGGTAGAAGCATTTAAACTGACATCAACCATATTACGCCTAGCATTTTCCATGGCTTTTTGAATAGCAATAGGCACTTCTTTTGCCTTACCTCTCCCAAAACCTACCTTACCTTTTCCGTCGCCAACCACACATAAGGCTGTAAAGCCAAAAATACGCCCGCCTTTAACCACTTTAGCAACCCTATTTACCTGAACAAGCTTCTCTTCCAGGGCATCTTGTTGTTGCAAACTATTATTTTGTTGACTCATTTTTTAAAACTCCAATCCAGCTGCACGAGCTGATTCTGCGATGGCTTTAATTCGGCCATGATATTTATAACCAGATCTATCAAATACAACTTTTTTTACTCCAGCCTGAATAGCTCTTTCAGCAACTTTTTGGCCGACTAACTTAGCAGATTCAACATTATTCAATTTTATTTTATCTACTTTTTCATTTGTTGATGCTGAAGCAAGAACAGTTGCGCCAGTAGAATCAAATATCTGAGCATAAAGATTTTGTGAAGATTTAAAAACTGAGAGTCTTGGTTTATCTTGCTGAGCAATTCTAATTCTAGTCTTACCTGCTCGTCTTAATCTAGATTCTGATTTTGAACTCATAGGTTATGCTCCTGCTGCCTTTTTAGCTTCTTTTCTTCGAATAGTTTCATCTGAATATTTAACGCCTTTACCTTTGTATGGTTCAGGTGGTCTAAATGCTCTAATTTCTGCTGCCACTTGGCCAAGCACTTGCTTGTTATAGCTTTTTAGCACTACCTCAGTTTGAGATGGTGTCTCCACTTCAACCTCATCTGGTAGATCATAAAAAACAGGGTGTGAAAAACCGAGCGTTAATTCTAATCTTTTACCCGCGGCCTTTGCTCGATAACCTACTCCCACTAAAATTAATGTTTTTGTATATCCTTCTGAGACACCAATGACCATATTATTGATCAAAGATCTAGTTGTTCCAGCCAATGCGGTTGATTCAGAGGATGTTTCATCATATGAAACCGTAATAACATCGTCAGCATGATTCGCTGAAACTGAATCAGGAATTAAGAATTCCATCTTGCCTTTTGAACCAGAAACCTTAACAAGATTTCCATCAAAGCTAATTTCTATACCTGTAGGGACTGGTATTGGATTTTTTGCAATTCTGGACATAATTAAAAAACCTCGCAGATTACTTCGCCGCCAACATTCATCGATTTAGCATCTTTGTCGCTCATCAAACCTTTGTTTGTAGAGATAATATAAATACCAAGGCCATTTTTAACTTCGGCAAGATCAGTTGAAGCTGAATATTTCCTTAAACTTGGTTTTGAAATTCGCGTAATTTCTCTAATTGCAGGAGCTTCATTGATGTATTTTAAAGTTATACTTAACGAGTCCTTTCCATCTACTGAAATTTTCTCACATGCATTGAGATAGCCTTCTTTTACTAAAAGAGAAACTAGCTCGTGCTTAAATTTAGAGAAAGGCGCATGTACAACTTTTTTTCCTCGCATAAGGCCATTTCTTATTCTTGTCAGACAATCTGCTGTAGGGTCTTGTAAACTCATAATATTACCAACTTGATTTAACTAATCCAGGAATGTCACCACGCATTGCGGCTTCACGTAATTTAATTCTGCTCAGACCAAATTTTCTGTAAACAGCATGCGGTCTTCCAGTAAGGGAGCATCTTCTTGTAACTCTTGAAGGACTTGCATTCCTTGGAAGCTTTTGCAATTTCTCAAATGCAGCCATCTTTTCTTCATATGAGTTTTCAGGATTTGAAAACGCTTTTTTCAAGGTTGCTCTTTTGGTTGCATAGCGTTCAACTATTTTCTGTCTTTTTGCATCTCTTGCTACTACTGATTTTCTAGTCATTTGTTTGTACCTTTATTTTTTAAATGGGAAGCTAAGAGATTCTAGTAGAGCCTTAGCATCTTCCTTGTTTGAAGCTGAGGTATTAATGCAAATATCCATACCTCTAATTTTGTCGATGTTATCGTAGTTAATTTCTGGGAATATTATTTGTTCTTTTACACCCATGCTGTAGTTACCCTGCCCATCAAATGATTTTGGATTTAAACCCCTAAAATCTCTCTCCCTGGGGATGGCAATACTTACAAGACGCTCGATAAAGTCATACATTCGATCACCACGCAATGTTACCTTGCAGCCTACGGGCCAGCCTTCTCTTAGTTTGAAACTTGCAACAGATTTTTTTGCATTAGTAACTACAACTTTTTGACCTGCAATAGATTCAAGATCCTGTACAGCTGATTCTAAGTGCTTTTTATCTGTTAAAGCTTCGCCAACACCCATATTAATAACAACTTTAGTTATTTTTGGTACAGCCATTATATTTTTAATTCCTAGTATTTTTTGCAGCTCAGGCAATAACTCTGTATTAAATTTTTTTCTTAGTTTCATGATTTTATTTCTGCTCTGTCTGATGAATACACTCTAGTTTTTTTACCTTCATCGATCTGAAAGGTTATTCGGTCTGCTTGTTTCTTCTTTGGATTCCAAATAGCAATGTTAGATAAGTCTATCGCTGCTTCCTGTTCAACAATTCCGCCAGTGACCCCTAATTGAGGATTTGGTTTCGTGTGTTTTTTTACCATATTGATACCAATAACAACTGCTTTATTATTGAATTTAGATATTTTTTGCACTTTTCCTTTTTTACCAATATCTCTCCCAGCAATCACTACAATCTCATCACCAGTTCTTAATTTTGTTATTGTTGCAATATTCTTTTTCATTACAAAACTTCCGGTGCTAAAGATAAAATTTTCATATGCTTGCCGTCTCTTAGCTCACGAGTAACGGGGCCAAAAACTCTAGTGCCGATAGGTGCTTTATTTCCACCAATCAACACAGCAGCATTTTCATCGAACTTAATTAATGAGCCATCTCTTCTACGCACACCTTTTTTTGTTCTAACTACCAGGGCATCTACAACTTGACCTTTTTTCACTTTACCCAATGGTATTGCTTCTCTAATTGCCACCTTAATCACATCACCAATATTTGCATATCTTCTTTTGGAGCCGCCGAGAACTTTAATGCACATAACACTTCTGGCTCCGCTGTTATCAGCGATGTTTAAAATTGTCTGCATTTGAATCATGATTCATCCTCAGGAGTAGTGGGCTCTGGAACTTTAGGGGCATCTTGAATCTCTGATAACAGCATCCAAGTTTTTGATTTTGATAGAGGTCTGCATTCTTGAACAGTTACAACATCACCAATTTTGGCTGCATTCTTCTCATCATGTGCATGTACTTTTGTCGAACGCTTCATGATTTTGCCATAGGTTGGATGCTTAACTTTTCGCTCAATTTTTACAGTAATTGTTTTATCAGCTTTGTCGCTTATAACAACGCCTGTGAGTTGTCTTGGGTTCGTACTCATGCAGATTCTTCCTCAGATTTCTTTTCATTGATAATAGTTTTAATTTGTGCAATCTTTTTTCTATCAGCAGTCATTAAATGTGATTCAGTGAGCTGGCCAGTTTTGTGCTTCATTCTGTTTTTAAATTGATTTTCTCTGATCTCTAAAACAAGACTTTCTAGGTCTTTTACGTTTTTTTCACGTAAATCTTTTAAATCATTGGTTAACTTTGCCATTTTTATAATGCCTTTTTAATAAAAGTAGTTCTTACTGGTAATTTTGCTGCTGCAAGTTTAAATGCATCCCTAGCAACATCTTCAGAAACTCCTGCCATCTCATAAAGAACTGTTCCCGGCTGGACTAAGCTAACCCAATACTCAACATTACCCTTTCCTTTCCCCATTCTTACTTCCAATGGTTTCTTCGTGATTGGTTTGTCAGGAAATATTCGAATCCAAATATTACCTCCTCGCTTAATAGAGCGAGTCATAGCTCTTCTAGCTGCTTCAATCTGACGGGCAGTAATTCTTCCTCTGGTGGTTGCTTTTAACGCATACTCACCAAATGCAATAGAATTCCCTGATTGCGCAAGACCTCTATTGCGGCCTTTATGCATTTTTCTAAATTTTGTTTGTTTAGGCTGTAACATAATTAGCTTCCTTGGACCTCTTCTTTTAAGGGATCACCCAATACTTCACCTGTATACACATGGACCTTCACTCCAATTAAGCCGTATGTAGTCATTGCCTCTGCAACACCATAATCAATATTTGCTCTGAGGGTATGTAATGGAACTTGTCCTTCTCTATACCATTCTGCTCTAGCAATTTCTGCGCCCCCTAGCCTGCCTGATACTTCAGTTCTAATGCCCTTAGCACCCTGTCTCATTGCACTTTGAACCGCTCTTTTCATGGCCCGCCTAAATTGAACTCTTCTCTCTAATTGCTGAGCAATACCTTCTGCAAGAATTGTTGCATCCAAATCTGGTTTTCTCACTTCCTTGATATTCACTTGAACTGGCTGAATTACTATCTTTTGAATGGCGGTTTTTAGAGACTCAATTTCCTCACCTTTTTTACCAATAATAATTCCCGGTCTAGATGTATGAATATTTACGACAAAATTTTGAGCAGATCTCTCAAGATCTACTTTACTAATAGAAGAGAATCTCAACCTATCTTTTATGTAGTTTCTAACTTTTAAATCTTCTATAAGATTTTCTCTAAAAGCTTTTCCTTTTGCATACCATAAAGCATTATGTTTCTTGATTACACCAAGACGAAAGCCAATTGGATGAACTTTTTGACCCATTATTTCTCCTGATCCGATAAAATGATTTCAATATGACAGCTAGGTTTAATAATCCTATCCGCTCTTCCTTTAGCTCTAGGCTTCATTCTTTTTAACCTCATGCCTTGATTAACAATAATTGACTTCACCACTAATAAATCTATATCTGCTTTATCATTATTTTCAGCATTAGCAATTGCAGACTCTAGAAGTTTTTTAATTACCGCAGAAGCTTTCTGCTTGTGAAAAGATAAAAAATCCATAGCGGCTTGCACTGATTTTCCTCGAACAACATCTGCAACTAATCCTGCTTTTTGAGCAGACAACCTTGTTCCTTTTAAATATGCTCTTGTTTCCATTATTTAGATTTCCTATCGCCTGAATGCATTCTAAAAGTTCTGGTGATGGCAAACTCTCCTAACTTATGACCAACCATGTCCTCGTTAATAAAGACTGGAATATGCTGCCTACCGTTATGGACAGAGATTGTCAGTCCAACCATTGTTGGGCTAATCATGGATCGTCTAGACCATGTTTTAATTGGTTTTTTGCTATTCTCACTAATTGCTCTATCAACAGATTTCTGAAGTGATAAATCAATGAATGGTCCTTTCTTGAGTGATCTAGGCATAAAAATTATTTCCTCTTAGTCCTTCTTCTAACGATTAAATCATCTGTACGTTGATTTTTTCTTGTTTTATAACCTTTGGTTGGAACGCCCCATGGAGTTGATGGATGTCTGCCCCCAGAAGTTCTGCCTTCTCCACCACCATGCGGATGGTCAACTGGGTTCATAGCAACACCACGAACTGTAGGTCTAACGCCTCTCCATCTTTTAGCACCAGCTTTACCAAGTGAGCGCAAATTATTTTCTTGATTTGAAACTGTCCCTAGGGTTGCGCGGCAATCAGATAAAATCTTTCTCATTTCACCTGATTGAAGTCTTAAAGTTGCATAAATTCCCTCTTTGGCAACCAATCGAGCAGATGTGCCAGCACTTCTGGCTATTTGAGCTCCCTTTCCAGGCTTCATTTCTACACAATGAATGGTAGTACCAAGAGGTATATTAATAAGTTTCATGCAATTACCAGACTTCATTTCTGTTTGGTCAGCTGACAGGACTGGATCACCTACTTTAATTTTACTCGGTGCGATAATATATCGCCTCTCGCCGTCTGCATATTTCAGCAAAGCCAAATGAGCAGACCTATTGGGATCGTATTCAATTGTCTCCACTACTGCTGGAACATCTAATTTATTTCTTTTGAAATCAATAACTCTGTAATGCTGTTTATGTCCACCACCTTGATGTCTGACAGTAATTCGGCCGTTATTATTTCTTCCACCATTTTTAGATTTTTTTTCGATAAGCGCTTTATGAGGTTTGCCTTTATGCAAATCAGATTTAATCGATATAACGCCTCTTCTTCCTGGGCTAGTTGGTTTTGCCTTTATGACTGCCATGATTAACTAATACCCTCAAATTGAATTTCTGATCCTTCTTTCAGCGAAACAAAAGCTTTCTTAAAATTAGATCTTTTGTATATTCCAAACCTATTTCTCTTTGTCTTACCTTTTTGAGTTGATGTGGTGACACTTTCTACCTTTACATCAAATAATTGCTCAACTGCAGTTTTAATTTCTAGCTTATTCGCTGAAATAGAAACTTTAAATACCACCTGATTTAACTCGCCCACTGAAGTAGATTTCTCTGTTACATAAGGAGATTGAATTAAAGTTAATAATTTTTCTTTATTCATTAGACCCAAGCCTCAATTAACTTAAAAGCCGCCGGAGTCACTGCCACTTTCTCTGATCTCAATAAAATAACTGGATTGATCTCTTTTACAGTAACAACATCAACATGAGGAATATTTCTTGCAGACAAATATAAATTTGTATCCATCTCGTCAAGAATAATTAGAACTTTGTCTAAACTAAATTGCTTTAAGAAGGAATTCATTTCTTTTGTCTTAGGTGTAGCAAACTTAGGTTGCTCTATAGCTACTAACCTCTCTTGTCTATGCAACTCTGAAAATATAGAACTAATAGCAGATCTATACATCTTTTTATTAATTTTCTTGGAGTAATCTCGTGGTGTAGCAGCAAAAGTAACTCCACCACCTCTCCATATCGGACTTCGTATGGTTCCTGCTCTAGCACGTCCAGTACCCTTCTGTCTGTATGGTTTTTTACCGCCGCCTCTAACCTCTGATCGTGTCTTCTGCTTATGAGATCCCTGTCTTGAACCGGCTAGGTAAGTTACAACCGCTTGATGAACCAATGTCTCATTAAAGTCTTTTCCAAAAGTGCTTTCAGATATCTGAACATCTGCTTTCTTGTTTTCAGTATTTAAAACGTCTAATTTCATCCTTGTTTCACCGCAGGCGTAATCTTGAGTGTTGAGCCAGTAAAGCCTGGCACAGCACCTTTTACATAAAGTAAATTATTTTCAATGTCTGAACCCATAAGCTCCAGGCTTTGAGTGGTTTTTGATTCATGTCCCATATGTCCAGACATCTTCTTGCCCTTCCAAACCCTTCCTGGCGTTTGGCATTGGCCAATAGAGCCGTGAGCTCTATGAGACAGTGAGTTACCATGTGTTGCATCTTGCATCGCAAAGTTATGCCTCTTAATTACCCCAGCATAGCCCTTGCCCTTAGAGGTTCCTGAGACATCAACCATCTTTCCGACCTCAAAGATCTCAGCTGTTAGGTGATGCCCAACCTTCAGATCGCTGGCTTCATCAGTTCTAAACTCAAAGAGTTCTCCATTAGGGATATTTTGCTTTTTAAAGAACTCTGTAGCAGATTTTGTTAAATTTTTTGAAGTATTTTTTGATACCACAATAGCGCTGTAACCATGTTTTTCATTGGTTTTTATGTCAGCTACAAAATTTGCTGCAACAGAAATTACTGTTACGGGTACAGAAGTGCCATCTTCTTGAAAAAGCCTCGACATTCCTGATTTTTTTCCAACTAAGCCAATGCTCAATTTACTCTCCTTTTTACGGGGCTAAAAACCCTCTATGGCCGCTAAGCGTTAAAAAAGTGACAAATTAGCTCAAGCTAATTTGCACATCAACCCCAGATGATAGGTCTAGCTTCATTAAAGCATCAACCGTTTTATCTGTAGGCTCTACAATATCCATCAGTCTCTTGTATGTTCTTATCTCATACTGATCTCTAGCATCTTTATCTTTATGCGGAGATGTTAAAACCGTTGTTCTCTCTTTCTTTACTGGTAAAGGAATTGGCCCTTTAACTATTGCTCCAGTTTTCTTTGCAGTCTCAACTATTAATTTAGTTGAAGCGTCAATCAAGCGATAGTCAAATGCTTTTAAGCGAATTCTTATTGATTGATTGTCCAATTTTATTAATTCCTATATTTCTGCTTTATGCAAAATGTTGCGTATTCTATGACTCTAAGGGCCTCAATGTCAACAAATTTAAGGGTTTTATAGTGTTTTGTTTTAACTTGTTTTTAATTGCTCGGCTATATTATTTGGAACTTCAGCATATTTTAGAAACTCCATCGAAAAACTCGCTCTTCCTTGAGTTGCAGATCTGAGGTCAGTGGCATAACCGAACATTTCTGACAAGGGAACTTCTGATCTAACAGTTTTACCTGTTGGGATCTCATCCATGCCCAAGATTATTCCTCTTCTTCTATTAAGATCGCCCACTACATCGCCCATATGATCTTCAGGGGTTACAACTTCAACAGCCATCATGGGTTCTAGCAAGACTGGTCTGGCCTTAAGACATCCCTCTTTTAGGGCCATTGAACCAGCAATTTTAAAAGCCATTTCACTTGAATCTACGTCATGAAAAGATCCGTCATATAGGGTTGCTCTTAATGCTAATAGAGGATACCCAGCAATAACACCATTTTTCATCTGCTCTTGAATGCCTTTATCCACTGCCGGAATATATTCTTTAGGAACAGCACCGCCTACAATTTTATCAACAAATTCATATTCATCATCTAATCCAAGTGGCTCTAGCTTAAGCCAAACATGCCCATATTGTCCTTTGCCGCCACTTTGTCTAACAAATTTACCTTCTATGTCTATAGATTCTCTAATAGTCTCACGATATGAAACTTGAGGCTTACCAATGTTAGCTTCTACATCAAATTCTCTTCTCATCCTGTCAACCAGAACATCTAGATGCAACTCACCCATTCCTGAAATAATAGTTTGGGCTGATTCTTCATCAGTGTGAACTCTAAATGAAGGGTCTTCTTGAGCAAGCTTGCCCAACGCAATTCCCATTTTTTCTTGGTCTGCTTTAGTCTTTGGCTCAACAGCAACTGAAATAACAGGCTCAGGAAAGTCCATACGTTCTAAAACAACCGGGTCTTTAAGATCACAAAGTGTTTCTCCGGTCGTCACATCTTTTAAACCAATGCAAGCAGCAATATCTCCGGCCCTGATTTCTTTAATTTCATTACGATCATTTGAATGCATCTGCACCATGCGACCTACTCTTTCCTTTTTGCCTTTAGTTGAATTCATGACCCCATCACCCACCGAAAGAACGCCTGAGTAAACTCTGATAAAGGTTAAAGTTCCAACAAATGGGTCCGTAGCAATTTTAAATGCCAAAGCGGAGAAAGGTTCTTCATCCGAGGATGATCTACTAACCTCAGCCTCTTCATCATTTGGAAGAGTTCCTTTGATAGCCTTTACTTCATTTGGAGCTGGTAAATACTCTATAGCTCCATCTAACACAGCTTGTACTCCTTTATTCTTAAAAGCAGACCCACAAAATGCTGGAATAATTTCATTTGCAAGAGTTCTGAGTCTTATACCAGCTTTAATTTGCTCATTTGATAATTCCCCATTCTCAAGATATGCATCCATAAGCTCTTCGTTAGCCTCTGCAGCGCTCTCCATCATGGATTCGCGAAGAGATGCACAAGTATCTGCAATGTCTTCAGGAATATCTCTTTCTTCAAATGTAAGTCCCTGATCATCTTCATTCCAAAAAATAGCTTTCATTTTTACAAGATCAACCACGCCTTTAAAATTTTCTTCAGCACCAATGTTGTATTGCATCGGAACAACATTCGCTCTTAATCTATCTTTGATTTGATCTGTTACACGGGAAAAATCAGCGCCTGCTCTGTCCATTTTATTAACAAACACGATTCTTGGAACCTCGTATCTATCTGCCTGACGCCAAACAGTTTCTGATTGAGGTTCAACTCCTGATGTGGCGCAAAATACAACTACGGCTCCATCGAGAACTCGTAAAGATCTTTCTACCTCAATTGTAAAATCAACATGCCCTGGAGTATCAATAATATTAATTCTATGTTCTGGAAATTGTTGCTCCATACCCGACCAAAAACAAGTTGTTGCGGCTGAGGTTATTGTTATGCCTCTTTCTTGTTCTTGCTCCATCCAATCCATAGTCGCCGCACCATCATGAACTTCACCAATTTTATGAGATAGGCCTGTATAGAAAAGTACGCGTTCAGTTGTTGTTGTTTTCCCTGCATCAACATGAGCGCAAATACCAATATTTCTGTACTTGCTAAGTTCAGTTTGTCTAGCCATATTAAAAACCTAAATAATAAAATTAATTAAAAACGGAAATGAGAGAAAGCTTTGTTGGCTTCCGCCATACGATGGACATCTTCTTTCTTCTTGACTGCAGAGCCTTTGCCTTCGGCAGCATCAGCTAATTCTCCGGCTAACCTGTGATCCATAGATTTCTCGCTTCTCTTTCTTGCAGCCTCGACCAACCATCGCATAGCAAGAGCTTGCCTTCTTGATGGGCGGACTTCTATTGGAACTTGGTATGTGGCCCCGCCAACTCTTCTTGACTTAACTTCAACCATTGGACCGATTGCATCTAGAGCTTTTTTAAATAATGCAACTGGATCTGATTTAGCAGTTTCATCTATCTTGTCAAACGCTCCATAAACAATTTTTTCAGCAACGGCTTTTTTACCATCTTTCATAATGTGATTCATGAACTTGGCTACAATAATATCTTTATACTTTGGATCTGGTAGAATTTTTCGTTTCTCGGGACTTCTTCTTCTTGGCATATTTATTTACCTTTTTTAGCTCCATATTTCGATCTTCGTTGTTTCCTGTTAGCAACTCCTGAGGTATCAAGGGATCCTCTGACAGTATGGTATCGAACACCAGGCAAATCTTTTACGCGCCCTCCTCGAATCAAAACCACGGAATGCTCTTGCAAGTTATGCCCCTCACCACCAATGTATGAGGTAACCTCAAATCCACTGGTTAACCTAACCCTGCAAACTTTTCTTAATGCTGAATTAGGTTTCTTAGGTGTTGTTGTATAAACACGGGTGCAAACACCTCGACGTTGCGGAGATTTCTCTAACGCGGGCACATCGGTTTTCCTAACCTTGGGTTTGCGAGGTTTTCTTATTAATTGATTTACTGTAGCCATAATTTCCTAGTTGGACGCGATTTTATAGAGAGGATTAACTGCGGTCAACATTATTCCTCGCTTTCTTGTAATTCTTGCCTTAAAGCAGCTTCAATCTCATCCTCAGAAAGCATAGATTCTGATGAATCGCTTGCCTTCTTAGCTGCCATTTGATCATGGAATTCCATGCCTGTGCCAGCAGGAATAAGTCTTCCAACCACAACGTTTTCTTTTAAGCCTCTTAAATAGTCAACTTTACCTGTCACTGATGCTTCTGTAAGAACTCGAGTTGTTTCTTGAAATGAAGCAGCGGAAATAAACGAACTGGTTGTCAGAGAAGCTTTAGTTATTCCAAGCAATACTCGTTCGAATTGAGCAGGCTCTTTCCCAGCAGTAACTGCTTTGGCATTCTCAGCAACAAGTTCAGCATATTCCACCTGATCTCCTTGGATAAATTTAGTATCTTCCCCATCAAGAATTAGAGCTTTTCTTAGCATTTGCCTAAGAATTGTTTCAATATGCTTGTCGTTGATTAATACTCCCTGAAGTCTATAAACGCCTTGAACTTCGTTCACAACAAAGTTGGTTAAATCAGGAATGCCTCTTAATCTCAAGATATCATGCGGGCTAAGTGGGCCATCGGAGATGATGTCACCTTTTTGAATTCTCTCTCCCTCAAACACAGTTAAAGTTCTGTGCTTGGGTATAAGCATTTCAACATTATGTGTTTTCTTGGTTGCTCCATCAGGAGTTATGACTAATCTGACTTTGCCTTTAGTTTCTTTACCAAAAGCAATAAAACCACTTTCTTCTGCAAGAACAGCCGCATCCTTTGGTTTCCTAGCCTCGAATAAATCAGCCACTCTAGGAAGACCACCTGTAATATCTTTTGTTTTAGAGCCCTCTAGAGGAATTCTAGCTAATACCTCACCAGCATATAGTTTCTTGCCGTCTTTTAAGTTAACAAGTGCTTTAGCAGGAAGAGAGTAGTTTGCAGGCGTTTTATGCTCACCAAGAGTAACTGGTTTGCCCTTGGCATCAACCAGAGCAAGAGCTGGAACCTTGTCTTTTCCTGCTGAAGGTCTTTCTGCCACATCAATAACTTCTATGCTACTTAAACCGGTTAACTCATCAGTTTTTGCTCTAACTGTAACTCCATCTTCGATATCAGAGAACTGAACAATACCCTCAACTTCACTAATAATAGGCCTCGTATAAGGATCCCATCCAGCAATCTTAAGGCCTGGTTCAACATTAGTTTGATCTTTAACAAATAAAGTAGAGCCATAGATTACTTTATGTTGCTCAATCAATTTGCCTTTTTCATCAGTTAAAGTTACTTGGCTGTTTCTAGAAACCACAACTTCTTGTTTATCCTTATTTGTAACTGTTTTGATATCAGACGAGAATTTGATCACTCCTAAATTATTCACAACAATTGCATTGTCTTCAGAAGAGCTAGAAGCAGCTCCACCAATATGAAATGTTCTCATAGTTAGCTGTGTGCCTGGCTCTCCAATTGATTGAGCTGCAACAACACCAACCGCTTCACCGCGGTGAACAAGATGCCCTCGAGCTAAATCTCTTCCATAGCACTTTGCACAAACACCATAGCTTGCTTCACAAGTCATAGGTGATCGAACTTTTAGCGATGCAAGATTTAATTCATCAATTTTCTTTAGTGAGTCTTCATCAATTAAATGTCCGTTAGGAAATAATTCAACGTTATCAATATCTGAAATAGGCTCAGCGATTACTCTACCAAGTATCCTTTCAGTTAATGGCTGAATAATCTCACCACCCTCAACAATAGATGAGACGACAACTGACTCATCAGTACCGCAATCAGCTTCTACGACTACAGAATCCATGGCAACATCACAAAGTCTTCTTGTTAAGTAACCAGAATTAGCAGTTTTAAGAGCTGTATCCGCAAGACCTTTTCGGGCACCATGCGTTGAAATAAAGTACTGGAGTACAGAAAGACCTTCTCTAAAGTTTGCAGTAATTGGTGTCTCGATGATTGAGCCATCTGGCTTAGACATTAATCCTCTCATGCCTGAGAGCTGTCTAATCTGGGCAGGTGAACCCCTAGCCCCAGAGTCTGCATATATAAATACCGAATTAAATGATGCTTGATCTACTGTTTTGCCTTCGGAATCTTCTACTTGATCAGTGCTGATTTTTGTCATCATAGCCTTAGCTACCTTCTCATTTGCCCTTGACCAAATATCAATTACTTTGTTGTAACGCTCGCCTTGGGTAACGAGACCAGATTCATACTGAGATTCGATAGACTTCACTTCTTTTTCAGCAGCATCAATAATGCTAGGCTTTTCATCAGGGATGACAAAATCATCTACGCCGATAGATGAGCCGGAGCGAGTTGAATGATCAAAACCTAAATACATTAATTGATCAGCAAATATAACTGTATCTTTGAGCCCTGCTTTACGATAAGAAATATCTATAAGCGTGGAAACTGATTTTTTATCAAGTGTTTTATTAACATTATCAAACCCAACTTCAATCGGAGTAATTCTCCAAACTAAAACTCTTCCAACAGTTGTCTCTTCTAGAAAGGTTCCTTTATCTGCATTTGTAATTCTAACTTTAATATTTGCATGAATATCCAAAGTCTCAGATTCATAGGCTCTTAAAACTTCATCAGGGTTACTAAAAACTCTGCCATCTCCTTTTACATTAACTTTATCTCGTGTCATGTAATAAAGCCCTAGAACAATATCTTGAGTAGGGTTGATGATTGGCTCTCCATTTGCCGGAGATAAAATGTTATTGGTAGACATCATTAAAGCTCTTGCTTCGAGCTGCGCTTCTATAGATAAAGGAACATGGACAGCCATTTGGTCCCCATCAAAGTCAGCATTAAATGCTACACAAACCAATGGATGTAATTGAATGGCCTTACCCTCTACTAGGAGTGGCTCAAAAGCTTGGATTCCTAACCTATGAAGAGTTGGCGCTCGGTTTAGTAAAATCGGATGCTCTCTGATTACGTCTTCTAAAATCTCCCAAACTTCTGGGGTTTCCCGTTCAACAAGTTTCTTAGCAGCTTTAATAGTTGTTGCAAGTTCTTTTTGTTCAAGCTTGCCGTAAACATATGGTTTGAAAAGCTCTAGTGCCATCTTCTTTGGAAGACCGCATTGATGTAATTTTAGGTTTGGCCCGGCAACAATTACCGATCTTCCGGAGTAATCTACACGCTTACCTAGAAGGTTTTGTCTAAATCGTCCGCCCTTACCTTTTATCATGTCCGCAAGCGATTTTAAAGGTCTCTTATTTGTGCCAGTGATCACTCTGCCTCTTCTTCCGTTATCAAGGAGTGCATCCACGCTTTCTTGGAGCATTCTCTTCTCATTCCTGACAATAATATCAGGAGCACTAAGCTCAAGTAGCCGTTTTAATCTATTGTTTCTATTGATCACTCTTCTATATAGATCATTAAGATCTGAAGTAGCAAAACGACCTCCTTCTAAAGGAACTAAAGGCCTAAGATCTGGTGGCAGAACTGGAAGAACATTCATAATCATCCACTCTGGCTTATTGCCTGATTCATTGAATGCTTCTAATAATTTCAATCGCTTAGATAATTTTTTTAATTTTGTCTCTGAATTTGTCTGAGGAACCTCTTCTCTTATTATTTTAATTTCTTCCTGAAGATCAATTTCTTGCAGGAGCATTTGCACAGCTTCAGCACCCATAGATGCTGTAAACTCATCTCCGTATTCATCAAAAGCTTCAATAAACTCCTCTTCAGTTAAAATTTGACACTTTTCAAGTTCAGTTAAACCTGGGTCAGTAACGATGTAGCTTTCAAAATATAAAACGCGTTCGATTTCTCTCAGAGTAATATCTAATAGCAAACCAATTCTTGAAGGAAGGGATTTTAAAAACCAAATATGCGCTACTGGAGCAGCCAACTCGATATGACCCATTCTATCTCTTCGAACCTTAGCGAGAGTTACCTCTACTCCACATTTTTCACATACAACTCCTCTATGCTTCATGCGTTTATATTTTCCACACACGCACTCATAATCTTTAACTGGACCAAAAATTTTGGCACAAAATAAACCATCTCTTTCAGGTTTAAATGTTCGATAGTTAATAGTTTCAGGTTTCTTAACCTCGCCAAATGACCATGATCTGACCATTTGAGGAGATGCTAATCCAGCTGTAATGGAACTAAAATCTTCTTGCTTAGCTTTTAATGAGTTTAGTAAATCTTTCAATTATTTCTCCTAATTTTCTGAATCTAATTCAAGGTTTATTCCAAGTGATCTAATTTCTTTTGTTAGAACATTAAATGACTCAGGGATGTTTGCATCCATTTGGTAATTTCCATCAACAATATTTTTATACATTTTCGTTCTGCCAGGAACATCATCAGACTTAACAGTCAGCATTTCCTGTAAAGTATAGGAAGCTCCATAAGCTTCAAGTGCCCATACTTCCATCTCACCAAATCTTTGGCCTCCAAACTGAGCCTTGCCTCCAAGTGGTTGCTGCGTTACAAGACTGTATGAGCCTGTAGAGCGAGCATGCATTTTATCGTCAACCAAATGGTTAAGTTTAATCATGTACATATAGCCAACTGTAACTGGACGCTCGAACTGCCTGCCTGTCCTACCATCAAACAATGTTAATTGCCCTGATTCTGGGAGATCCGCAAGTTTAAGCAACTCTTTAATTTCAGACTCTTTTGCACCATCAAACACAGGAGTAGCAATGGGTACTCCATCAGTTAAATTCACTGCCAACGTCATAATTTCAGAATTATTAAAACTATTTAGGTCCTCTTTAATAGTTGCATTTTTGTTATAAAGCACATCAAGATATTTCTTTAGGTCATCTGCCTTGGCTTTGGACTTGATCATTTTATCAATTTTTTGGCCAATGCCTTTTGCCGCTGAACCCATGTGTGTTTCAAGAATCTGGCCAACATTCATTCTCGAAGGAACGCCTAATGGATTTAAAACTATGTCCACTGAATTACCTTCGTCATCATATGGCATGTCTTCAATAGGCATGATTTCAGATATAACGCCTTTATTACCATGTCTGCCAGCCATTTTATCACCAGGCTGAATTCTTCTTTTAACAGCTAAGTAAACTTTAACAATTTTAATAACTCCAGGCGCTAAATCATGGCCCCTTATAATTTTTTGCTTTTTCTCCTCAAAGCTCTCTTGAATATCCTGCAGATAGTGCTTTAAAGTTTTTTCCGCATCTTCAATTTTATTATTAGTTGAATCATCCGATGTTCTTGTAGAGAACATATCATCAAGGGAAAGTTCACTCAGATCTTCAGCGCTAATGGTTGAGCCTTTTTTGAGTCCTGGACTTTTCAAGACTTTGACACCTTTTAAGATATCTACCAATCGAATGCGTGTTGCATCATTGATAATCTTAATTTGATCGTCAGTATCTTTTTTTGTAACGGCCAAATGATCTGATTCAATGGATTTCGTCCTTTCATCTTTTTCCATTCCATCTCTTGTAAAAACCTCAACCCCTATCACTGTTCCGTTTATGCTAGACGGTACTCTTAATGATGTATCTTTTACATCTGAGGCTTTCTCACCAAAAATTGCTCTGAGTAGCTTTTCCTCTGGAGAAAGTTGAGTCTCTCCTTTCGGAGTGATTTTACCTACCAGAATATCTCCAGCCTTCACTTCTGCACCAACATAGACCATTCCGCAATCATCTAATTTACCCAAAGAACCTTCCCCAACATTTGGGATATCTGCTGTAATTTCTTCAGAGCCCAATTTTGTATCTCTTGAAATACAAGTTAATTCTTGAATATGAATTGAAGTAAACCTATCTTCCCTGGAGACTTTTTCGGACATTAAAATTGAGTCCTCAAAGTTATATCCATTCCATGGCATGAATGCAATACGGATATTTTGTCCCAAAGCTAACTCTCCATTATCAACAGAAGGTCCGTCTGCTAAGATGTCTCCATACTTTACTTTATCTCCAACAGACACTAAGGGTCTTTGGTTAATGCAGGTATTTTGATTAGATCTTGTGAACTTTGTAAGGTTGTAAATATCAACAGCATTAGTAGAATTCTTTGAGTCTGTTACTCGCACAACAATCCTTGCAGCATCAACATTTTCTACAACACCATTATTTTTAGCAACAACACATACCCCAGAATCTCCAGCAACTATTGTTTCGAAACCAGTTCCAACAAGAGGTTTTTCAGGTTTCAAGACCGGCACAGCTTGACGCATCATGTTTGAGCCCATCAAGGCTCTATTAGCATCATCGTGTTCTAAGAATGGAATCAATGATGCAGCTACAGAAACAACTTGCTGAGGAGCAACATCCATTAAGTCAATTCTTTCTGGGCTCATCAAAGTCGAGTCCCCGTTATGACGAACTGGCACTAAATCATCAACAAATTTTCCAGCTTTGTCTAATACTGCATTTGCCTGGGCAATAATATGCTCGCCTTCATCAATCGCTGAAAGATAAACAATCTCATCAGTTACCTTTTCCTTAATAACTTTTCTATAAGGGGTCTCAATAAATCCAAATGAATTTGTTCGTGAGTAACATGCAAATGAGTTGATTAAACCAATATTTGGTCCTTCCGGCGTCTCAATTGGGCACAATCTTCCATAATGAGTTGGATGGACATCTCTGACCTCGAAACCAGCTCTTTCCCTTGTTAAGCCTCCAGGTCCAAGAGCAGAAACTCTTCGTTTGTGAGTAATTTCAGAAAGTGGATTATTTTGATCCATAAATTGTGAAAGCTGACTTGAACCAAAAAATTCTTTAATAGCAGCCGTGACAGGCTTTGCATTAATTAGGTCCTGGGGACCAAGCTCATCAGCTTCAGCCATGCTCAATCTTTCCCTCACAGCTCTTTCAACCCTTATCAACCCAACTCTAAATTGATTAGCCGTCATCTCACCTACGGATCTGACTCGTCGATTACCTAAGTGATCAATATCATCAACAGTATCATGGCCATCTCTAATATCAACAATGCCTTTCATAACACAGAGAATATCGTCAATGTCTAGAATCCCTGGAGTTTCTTTTATAGCTTCAATTTTTAGTCTTCGATTAAATTTCATTCGCCCAACTTCTGACAGATCATATCTATCTGCATTAAAAAACAAGTTTTGAAATAACTGTTCAGCAGAGTCTTTAGTCGGTGGCTCTCCGGGTCTCATCATTCTATATATCTCTACTAGAGCTTCTAGCCTATTAGATGTTGGATCTGCTCTCAATGTTGTCGAGATGTATGGACCCTTATCTAACTCATTGATATAGAGACATTGTAATTCCGACACATTTGACTCTCTTAAAGATTCAATTGTTGTTTGATCTATTTCTGTATTTGCAGGAACTAGGACCTCTCCTGTTTCCGTATTAAAGACATCTTTTGCTAGCACTTTTCCTAACAAAAAGTCATCAGCAACTTTTAGAGAGGACATCTTGGCTTGCTCTAATTCACGAACGTGCCTGGCAGTAATTCTTTTATTTGCTTCGACAATGACTTTGGTCTTTATTTTAAGATCAACTGGTAGTGTTTGGCCTCTTAGTCTGGTGGGAATTAGCTCAATACTCACTCCTTCTTTTTCTATTTGGACAGTATCAATCTCATAGAATTTCTCTAGAATTTCTTCATTGCTCATATTTAGAGCTTTTAGGATAATTGTTGCTGGGATTTTTCTTCTTCGATCAATACGGCAAAATAAATTGTCTTTTGGATCAAATTCAAAATCTAACCAAGATCCTCTGTAAGGAATAATTCTTGCAGAGTATAAAACTTTTCCAGATGAATGGGTTTTACCTTTATCATGATCATAAAAAACACCAGGTGATCTATGTAACTGGTTAACTACCACTCTTTCAGTTCCATTAATCACAAAGGAGCCATTGTCAGTCATCAAGGGCACCTCACCCATAAACACTTCGCCTTCTTTTACGTCTTTAACTTCTTCAAAATTTGTTTCTCGATCGTATATGACCAAACGAACCGTAATTCGCAATGGAGCTGAAAAACTTAAACCCTGAACTAAACATTCCTGAACTGTATAACCAGGCTTACCTAATTCGTATGAAACATATTCAAGGGCTGCATTGCCAGAGACGCTAGTAATTGGAAAAAGAGTTTGAAAAACCTCTTCTAGACCTTTATTTTCTCTTGCACTAGTTTCAACATGCTGTTGCAGAAATTGTGTGTAAGATTCAAGTTGGGTCTGAATCAGTTTTGGAAGTTCCATAACTTTTGGTAATCTTCCAAAGTTTTTTCTAATTCTTCTTTTTTCAGTATAGCTGTATGACATATGTTGCCCTTTAAATATGGTTTAGTTTGAATGAAAGATTTACTTAAGCTCTGCTGTTGCTCCAGCTTCAGTTAATTGTTTAAGCATTTCTTCAGCATCAGCTTTTTTAACAGCTTCTTTCAAAGTGTTAGGTGCGCCATCAACTAAATCTTTAGCTTCTTTCAGTCCTAGTCCAGTAATTGCTCTTACAGCCTTGATCACTTGAACTTTCTGATCACCCGCTGCAGTTAACACTACATCAAAGTCTTCTTTTTCTTCAGCGGCCTCTGCTTCTCCAGCAGCTGCTGCAGGAGCAGCGGCTACTGCAGCAGCTGCAGTTACACCAAATTTCTCCTCAATAGCTGAAATTAAATCAACTAAGTCCATCACGGACATCTCTTCAATCGAACTTAAAATATCATCTTTAGATATTGCCATTTTTTTTCTCCTAGATTTAGGCGTTTGCCTGTTTGTTGTCACGAACTGCAGAAAGAACCCTAGCTAATTTACTTGGCACTTCATTAAGAAGCGTTGCAAATTTACCTATAGGTGCTTGCAATACTGCAGCAATAAGAGTTAACGCTTCTTCTCTTGAAGGCAATGATGCTAAAACATCAATTTGCGATCCATCAAGAAGCTGCCCTTCCACAACCAAAGCTTTGATCTCAAGAGCTTCAAAGTTTTTTGCGTAAGTTTTTAACATCTTCGCTGCTGCACCTGGCTCAGCATATGAGAATGCAAAAAGGGACGGACCTGTCAACACTTCATCGGTACAACCGAAGTCAGTGCCTTCAAATGCCAATTTTGCAAGAGAGTTTTTAATTACCTGAATATGAACTCCAGATTCTGTCCCTTGTTTTCTGATTTCAGTTAACTCAGAAACCTTGAGGCCCCTGGCATCTGAAATCACAAGCGAAGATGCAGAAGCCGAAACCTCTTTAACTTCTTGAACTATTCTCTCTTTATCTTCTCTAGCTAACGCCACAGCAATTCTCCTATTAATGCCTTTCGGCTAATCGGTGACAAACCGCCTTCGCAATTTGAACACCACCTACGTAGGAAATTAAGCTTTCGCACCTACGGTCTTTGACGGCTGCGATAAACGCAACAATCTAGGGCCAAAAAAGACCCTAAAACTTATACTAGGGCTGCAGGAGCCACCTTAACTCCTGGACCCATAGTGCTATTCAAAGCTACGCTATGAATATAAACACCTTTTGCACTAGCTGGTTTTAATTTCTTAACCTCTTCCATCATCGCTACTGCATTTTCTTGAATTTGATTTGAGCTAAAAGAAACCTTGCCTATACTCCCATGCAAGATTCCATTTTTATCAGTTCTGAATCTAACCTGTCCTGATTTTGCATTTTTAACAGCTTCGCCAACTTTTTCTGTAACCGTTCCAGTTTTGGGATTAGGCATTAAGCCTTTAGGCCCGAGAACCTGACCTAATTGACCAACAACTTTCATAGCGGCTTGAGATGATATAACAACATCAACTACAACTTCTTCTTTTTTAAATTGTTCAGCTAAGTCTTCCATTCCTACAAAATCTGCACCAGCATCTTCAGCTTCTTTTGCCTGATCTCCATCCGCAAAAACCGCTACTGCTACCTTTTTGCCAAGAGAATGAGGGAGTGTGATAGCGCCTCTGACATTTTGATCTGATTTACCAGGATCAATACCTAATCTAATAGAGATATCGACAGATTCATCAAATTTATCTGATTTAATCTTTTGGAATATAGTCATAGCTTCTTCTAGAGAATATATGCTCTCTGGATTAACTAGCTCTAATAATTGTTTTTTCTTTTTTGTAAGTTTAGTCATTATTTAACCTCTACACCCATACTTCTTGCAGTGCCTGCAATAATTTTAACTGCTTGATCCATCTCATTAGCATTTAGATCTTTTTGCTTTGCTGTTACTATTTCTTCTAATTGAGCTCTGGTAATGGTTCCAACCTTCTCTCTGTTAGGAACGCCACTACCTTTTTCTAGCCCCAATGCCTTTTTTATAAGCACTGATGCAGGAGCAGATTTCACCTGAAAGGTAAAAGATTTATCTTCATAAACAGTTATAACCACCGGCAGTGGAAGACCTTTTTCCATGCTCTGAGTTTCTGCATTAAAAGCATTGCAAAAATCCATAATATTCACAGAAGCTTGACCAAGAGCCGGCCCAACAGGAGGACTTGGATTTGCAGCACCCGCTGGAATCTGAAGCTTTAAAATTGTTGCTACTTTTTTTGCCATTATGTTTTCTCTATTTGGATGAAATCTAGTTGAACAGGAGTTGAACGACCAAGTATTTGCACGGCCACTTTAACCATACTTCTTTCATAATCCACTTCTTCCACCACACCATTAAAATCATTAAAAGGACCGTCACAAACACGAATAACCTCGCCTGGCTCAAATAATGTTTTAGGTCTTGGGGCTTCTTCTCCAACCTCAATTCTATTGAGGATATTATCTACATCCTCTTTTGAGATAGATGATGGCTTATCTTTTTTTCCGCCAACAAAAGTGCTGACCCTTGGGGTATGCTTAACCAGTTGCCAAGTATCATCATTCATTTCCATTTCAATTAATATATAACCTGGAAAAAATTTGCGTTCAGTTTTTTTCTTAGCTCCGCTTTTTAGTTCAACAACTGATTCAGTTGGAATTAAAATTTCGCCAAATTGATCTTGTAAACCTGCTAGTTGAATACGCTCTTCGATGGCAGCTTTGACCTTAAGTTCGTACCCAGAATATGCCATTATTACGTACCAATTCACTTTATAACTACCCTAAAATTAATTTTGTTAACCAACTCAACAAAGACTCTAATGCCCAAAAGAATAAACAAAGAACAATGATAGAACCAAAAACTACCATAAAGGTTTGAGTTGTTTCCATGCGAGTAGGCCAAACAACACGCCTCATCTCAGTCCTAGATTCACGCATCAACTTAACAGCACCAGAACCAAAAACTGTGGTAGCTAGAATAATAGTTGCGACAATAAATAACCCAACAACTGCAAGAACTCTATAGAGAAATGCAACTTCAGTGTAATAGCCATTGCCAACAATAGCAGCGGAGAAGATACCTATGGCTAGGAGCCATTTGATCTTATCGGCAATATTTGATGCGTTACCTTTTGCCATATTTCTTCTTTAAACCAGCTCCGTGGCAGGCCAGGAGGGACTTGAACCCCCAACCTACGGTTTTGGAGACCGTCGCTCTACCAGTTGAGCTACTGGCCTAAATTGTTCTCCTATAAATAGAGACAAAAATGCCGAGCGTTAATCTCGGCACAATTGTAAAATTGTTTAATTACTTAATAATCTTGGCAACTACACCAGCTCCGACTGTTCTTCCGCCTTCTCTAATCGCAAATTTCAAACCATCTTCCATCGCAATTGGAGCAATCAATGTAACTGTCATTTTTATGTTATCACCAGGCATAACCATTTCTACGCCCTCAGGTAATACACATGCACCAGTAACATCTGTAGTTCTAAAATAGAATTGAGGTCTATAGTTACTAAAGAAAGGAGTATGTCTTCCGCCCTCTTCTTTGCTTAAAACATAGATCTCTGCTTCAAATTCAGTGTGCGGATTGATAGACCCTGGGGCACTCAAAACTTGACCTCTTTCAACTTCATCTCTTTCAACACCTCTTAGAAGAACTCCACAATTCTCCCCAGCACGACCTTCGTCTAATGATTTTCTGAACATTTCAACGCCAGTACAAGTTGTTTTTGTTGTATCTGTTATACCAACAATCTCTAACGGATCACCAGTTTTAACGATCCCTTGCTCAATTCTGCCTGTAACAACAGTTCCTCGACCTGAAATTGTGAAAACATCTTCAACTGGCATTAAGAAAGGTTTTTCAATCTCCCTAACTGGCTCTGGTACAAATGAATCCAATGCTTCAATTAATTTTTGTACAGAGGGAACTCCAATCTCAGAAGTATCACCTTCAAGAGCTTTTAAGGCGCTTCCAACAATAATTGGAGTATCGTCACCCGGGAAGTCATACATATCTAATAATTCTCTAACTTCCATCTCAACCAACTCTTGAAGCTCAGCATCATCAACTTGGTCTGCTTTGTTAAGATAGACAACAATTTTTGGCACGCCAACTTGCTTAGCAAGAAGAATATGCTCTCTTGTTTGTGGCATTGGGCCATCAGCTGCGCTGACAACTAAAATAGCTCCATCCATCTGAGCAGCTCCAGTAATCATATTTTTTACATAATCGGCATGTCCTGGGCAATCAACGTGAGCGTAATGTCTTAAAGTTGAAACATACTCAACGTGTGATGTTGCAATAGTAATGCCACGCTCTCTTTCCTCTGGAGCATTATCAATATTTGCAAAATCTACAATCTCACCACCATAAACCTCAGACGCAACCTTAGTTAAAGCAGCAGTTAGGGTGGTTTTACCATGGTCAACGTGACCAATTGTTCCCACGTTTACATGGGGTAACGTTCTTTCGTATTTTTCTCTAGCCATTTCTTGCCTCTCTATTTTGAAATTACTCTAAAATTTACCTTACTAAATGGAGCTCATAACCGGACTTGAACCGGTGACCTCTTACTTACCAAGCAAGTGCTCTACCGCTGAGCTATATGAGCCCGTATTACAGCATCCAAATTTAAGGTGGCGTATTATCTCTTTAAAAATCGATAAACTCAACCTTTTTTACGGTAAATATTAATATGAATGGTGGAGGAGGCTGGATTCGAACCAACGTACTCGTAGAGAACAGATTTACAGTCTGCCGCCTTTAACCACTCGGCCACTCCTCCATATCAAGGTTGCTAT
>Ga0209035_10000179_pt1 | contig 25179 bp, 17 predicted proteins | sample MarorgKNORR_S2LV_6_FD_188220 | JGI IMG/M metagenome (GOLD analysis project Ga0209035, IMG submission 188220) | Marine microbial communities from the Southern Atlantic Ocean, analyzing organic carbon cycling - AAIW_A/KNORR_S2/LV (SPAdes) (version 2) | ecosystem: Environmental > Aquatic > Marine... | reverse complement strand
TGGATCCGAGGCTCTATACTCAAACACCACGGGAGGTTATAACACAGCAAGTGGATCCGAGGCTCTATACGCAAACACCACGGGAGCTTATAACACAGCAAGTGGATACCGGGCTCTATACGCAAATACCACGGGAATAAGCAACACTGCTATTGGGTATAAGGCTCTATTTTATAACACCACGGGATTTAGTAATACCGCCCTAGGTATAAATGCAGGAAATTTAATTACAACAGGTACTAAGAATATACTCTTAGGACATAACGCTGATCCTAGTGCTAATAATGGAACAAACCAAATCGTTATTGGATATGGGGCTACTGGACTGGGAGATAATATCGCTGTCATTGGAAATACAGATATCACTGCGTGGGTGCCGGCAGATAATAATGGAGTAAACCTAGGAGATGCTTCTAAACAATTTAAAGATTTATTTATTGACGGCACAGCAAATCTTGATGCAGTTGATATTGATGCAGGTGCTATTGATGGTACTGTTATTGGAGCAAACGCTGCTTCTACGGGTGCCTTTACTACAGTTACTGCAAGTACGAGTGTAGATATAACTGGATCAACAGGATTGATATTAGAAAATGATGAAACCATAACAAACTCTACTGATGGAACAGTATCTGTAGGAGGAAACCTTTCTGGTACAGGAAGTATTTCAGGTTTTGATGCTAATCTTAATGATCAAACTGGAACAACATATACTTTAGCTTCTTCAGATAATGGAAAAGTAGTTGCTCTTAACAATGGTAGTGCTATAACACTTACAGTCCCAACCAGTCTTGGAGATGGTTTTAACTGTTTAATAGTTCAAAAAGGTGCTGGTCAAGTTACCATTGCAGCTGCTGGAGGTGTGACTCTTCAAAATGGAAGTTCACAGTATAAGACCTATGCCAGGTATTCAATTATTACCTTAGTAAATATTGGATCAGAGCTATACATAGTTTCAGGAGACACAGGTTCATAAATTTTTTTTATATTTAATGTTCGTAAACAACTAACATTAAAACCATGAAAAAAAAATCATTATTTAAATCAGCTATTTTTTTTAAATTAATAAAATTTCTTATTCTTATTTTTCTTTTTATTCCCGAGGTATTTTCAAGTGTAAAGGTTTCTAAAAATAAAAAAGAAATCATAGCATCGGTAGAGAGGCAGAAAGAAAAACTTATAGAGATAAGTGACAAGATATGGGATGCTGCAGAAACTTCTCTTCAAGAGTTTAAGTCTTCTAAGTTACTAGCAGATTATGCAGAAGAGAATGGATTTATTGTTGAGAGGGGAGTAGCAAATATTCCTACTGCTTTTACTGCAAAATATGGATCCGGAAGACCACATATTGGTATCATGGGAGAGTTTGATGCTAATGCAGGAATTTCTCAAAAAAGACAGCCAACAAAAGAGACACGAGTAGAGGGAGGTGCTGGGCATGGATGTGGTCATAACCTTTTTGGAACTGCAAGTCTTGGTGCTGCAATAGCAATAAAAGAACTGATAGAGAAAGGTGAAATTTCTGGAACCGTAATATTTTATGGAACGCCAGCCGAGGAAACAATTTTTGCAAAAGTATGGATGGTTAGAGAAGGTCTTTTCGATGATCTTGATGTATGTATGGATTGGCACCCATCAGATAATGTTGAGGCAGTAACACAAAGTAGCAAAGCACTTGTAGATTTTAGAGTTAAATTTTATGGAGAGGCATCACACGCTTCAGCAGATCCGTGGAATGGTAATAGTGCTGTTGATGCTATGGAACTTTACACGACAGGGTTAAATTATTATAGAGAACATATTATGCCAACGGCAAGAATTCACTACGATATAGAGGAAGCAGGAGATGTTGTAAATGTGGTTCCTGAGTACGCACAGATTTGGACTAGACTAAGAGAAAATGATAGAAAAAATGTAGATGTATTATATGAAAGAGCAAAGACTATAGCTGAGGCTGCTTCTATGATGGCAAACGTTACTCATGAGATTGATTTAATTTCTGGTATTTATGAAATTCGAACAAATAGAACAGGTGCAGGAATACTACAAAAAAACTTAGAATCTTTAGGTCCTATAACATATACTAATGAAGAGGTAAATTATGCAAATACAATTCTTAGAGAATCTGGAAAGCCCGAGAAAGGATTGGACGGTACCATTAAACCTTTGAGGCCTACAATTCCAGCTCAAGGAGGCTCTACTGATGTGGGTGATGTGAGTCAAGTTATTCCAGTAATTAGTCTTGGAGCTACCGCAGCTTCTAAAGGAGGGCCATGGCACTCTTGGGCTGTTGTAGCATGCACAGGAATGTCTATTGGACATAAAGGATTGGTTTATGCTTCAAAAGCTCTTGCAATGACAATGCTTGATTTATATAAAAGTCCTAATTTAATTGAATCTGTGAAAAAGGAATTTAATGAAAAAAAAGGAGATAAGGTATATAATCCAAGGATTCCCCCTGGACCTCCAAAGCTTATTAATTAGTCTTTTTTAGGATCGTATTTTTTTGGAGCAAATAAGAATCCAAATGCTTTTGATCCCTCTTTTGTATGTATTTTATGATGCACATAGTGAGCGTTTATAATTCTTTTCATATATGAAGTGGTAGCATTATATTTTATCTTAATTCTTCTGTGGACTATAATGTCATGGAATACAACATACGCTACTCCATAAAGAAAAATCCCTACGCCGAAGTATTTTAGTATATCAAGAGATGCATATGTATAGCCTAGATAAATTAAAACAATAGAGGGTATTGAAAAAACTACTGCAAAAAGATCATTAACCTCAAGAAAATGGTCATGTTTTTTATGATGAGATTTATGCCAACTCCATAAAAATCCATGCATAATATATTTATGAGTAAACCACGCCACACATTCCATAAAAAAGAATGTTCCAATAACAATTATAAATTTTAAAAGCATAAGTATTTTTTAGTATTGTAATAATTTTTCTTTTACTTCTTCCATCAGCCACATAGGAGTTGAAGTGGCTCCGCATACTCCAACAGAATCATTTTTTCTAAACCAATCTTCTTTTATTTCATTAGAAGAAGAAACAAAGTGTGACTCATCATTATGAGATTTACACACATTATAGAGAACATTACCGTTTGAAGATTTTGTCCCTGATACAAAAACAATTTTGTCGTAGTTAAGAGAAAACTCTTGTAGTTGAGTATCCCTATTGCTAACCTGCCTGCATAAGGTATCATGAGAATTCACTTCTATACCTGCTTTATTAAGTTTCGATACAATTTCATAAAATTTTTCTTTACTTTTTGTAGTTTGAGTATAGAGGGTTAGAGAATTTGGGAGATTATCGAAGTCTAATTCTTTAATGTCTTGGAATACAATAGCATCTTTTCCAGTTTGTCCAATTAAACCCTTAACTTCTGGATGACCATGCATACCATAGATATAAATTTTTTCTTTTTTATCGTGAGATTTTTTTATTCTATTTTGAAGTTTTAGAACAACTGGGCAGGAAGCATCTATAAGTGTTATATCATTTTTTATAGCAAGCTCATAAGTAGATGGGGGTTCTCCGTGTGCTCTAATAAGAACTTTCACATTTTTCATTTCTTTTAAACTGTCATGCTCAATAATTTTAAGACCCATTTGTTGAAGTCTTTTAACTTCCATATCATTATGAACAATATCTCCTAAGCAGTATAATTCACCTTCTTCTTTAAGAATATCTTCTGCCATTTCGATTGCATACTCTACCCCAAAACAGAATCCTGACTTTGTATCAATTGTGACATCTAGTTTTAACATATGTGCAAATTTAATTTAGATATTTAATCTATACCGAACTTAAACTTAAATTTTTCATAAAAGGTTATATTCATTATAAGAAGTAGCATGTTATAGAATAAATCTTCGAAGGGAATTGTAATCATTCTAATAAACAAATTTTCTGAATTATTATACCATACTACCGGATCTGTAGAATGCATAAAATCAAAGTTTCCATCAGTTAATACACCATTAACTATAAAAAATGGTATTAAGGTGAATAGATAAGCTACTAAAAAATCAGCATGATAATTTCTTATTTTATACGTACTATATAGTAGAAACGATCCACAAAAAAGAAAATTCCAAAAAGTGTATGCCTTATCATTATTGAATAATCCAATAATAATTAATAATACCCCTAAACCAAATAAGAATTTTTGAGATAGTTTATTGTAATTTTTTAAATCAAAAAAATATTTTACTGATTCATAGATAAACAAACATGAAAAGGGTATTACTATAAAGAATAGCCATTCCTCAATGGGTAGACTAAATAGCCTTACAGTGCTTGAGTGTATTTCGCTAAAACCCCAGATTCCATTTTTTGTAAAAATAATATCCCATATTATAAAAAAAGTTCCTGTTATGAAAAGGGCAGGGAAAAGAGCTTTCCATTTTGCATAATAATTAAATCTTTTATCCCAAGACGCAAGTAGGGGAAAAGCTAGAGTGAAAAGTATTAGTTTAAAGTATAGTGTCATCTATATTATTCCAGTTATTAGTTGAACCCTTGAAGATAAGTATAAAATAAATTTATAAAAATTGGATATTCGAATTCTTGATTTACTTAGTAGTGAAGCGGGGGTATTTTTAATTTTATTAAAAAGTCCTATGTAGTAGGTGTATGCTAAATAAACTCCTCCTTTTGCATTTTTTGGAAGTTTTTTGATTCCAATAAGAGCTTTATCAAAATCTATTTTTATATCTTTTTCAATACTCTCTTTGTCTTTATCAGTAAAATTATGAAAGTCTACACTTGGGAAGTATACCCTTCCACGTTCCTCATGATCGCTTTGGATATCTCTAAGAAAATTTATTTTTTGAAAAGCTGAACCTAAGCTTAAAGCATACTCTTTTAGTTCTATATATTTTTCTTCATTAGCGCAAAATACTTTTAAGCACATGAGCCCAACGACTTCAGCAGATCCATAGATATATTCTTTATATTCTGAAGCTGAAAAGGTAGTTTTAGAAATATCCATGTGCATACTTTTTAAAAAAGCATCTATTAATTCTTTATCAATATTATATTTATTAACAATTATTTGAAATGAATGAAGTACAGGGTTTGTGCTAAATTTTTCTCTTATAGCATTCTCGGTATCTTTTTTAAAAACTGAAAGAATAGTTTCTTTATCATGATGGTGAAAGGTGTCTACTATTTCATCGGCAAACCTTACAAATCCATAGATTGCATAAATGGGTTTATGTATGTCTCTACTTAAACTTCTAATACCTAAAGAAAAAGATGTGCTATAGTTTTTAGTTATTTTTTCACTACAGTCGAGAGCTGTTTTGTCATATAATTGTATAGGATCATTCATGATATAAATAAATATTATCCTCTACACTTATCAAGCATATTTTTCTTGAATAAATCATCAGAACGAAGTATTTTGTAATAATCTTCTATGTATTTTGAGATTCTATTATAATCCTTTTCAGAAATATTATTTTGAAATTCACTTATAACAGATTGAATTTTATCATATTGATTTAAATAGTGTTGTCTTATTCCCTGGAAAACATTTGGATCTCTTTTACAGAGACCTCTATATACTCTTTGTGTCACACTGGTAGTACCTAAAACAGGGTTAGGTTTTGCATAACTTGCATTTACAAGTCCACTATGATCAAAGTCATAAGGGATTGCAATTAACCTATTATTGAGGTATAACATTTCAACATTATGTTGATATGCTAATGACCAATCTGTATTTCCGATCATATAGGAAAAGAATGCAAAATTAATTGCTGAAGAATCGGAGATAGCAAGGGCACTTACTTTTCTGTTAGGAAATTTTTTTGCCTCTGCTCTCTTAGCAACTTTGGAATTATCTTCAACTAGAAATGCAAACATTGTATGTTCTATTCTTTTGGATCCTTTTATTTCAGTTATTTTTAAAGTGATGGGTTGTGTTTTTAAATAGATATCAGAAAGATTTTCATAAAATTTATATGCCATTAATTCTTTATAGATTAACTCGTCTTTATTTTTTCCATTTTGACATGGCACAACCAGTTTAAGCGTTCTATTTTTTTCAAAAATTGTATTTTCAGCTTGTTTCTTTTTAATCTTAATTTTCATTGGCTTGAAATAACATATTTTTTTTCTGAAATTTCCTCTAGCCCTGATTCTAATATCCATTGAGTCTATTTCTCCAGCAATGGATGAAAATTTAAGTTTTGTTTTTATGTAAGTAGAGTCATTGGTGTTTTTATATAATTCTTTAAAGTCAAAGGCCATTTCCATAGACAGATTTAAATCTTCAGAAAATAATTTTTCATTTTGAGAGTATGATATTACTGGAGATATGATTAGAAATATTATAAATAAAAATATAGTTTTGGTACTTACTTTGTTAAATTTCATTTTCTTTAAATTTATGAATTATCAAAAATACACAAGTGCAATAAATTATAGAACACTAATTTCTTTAATTATTTCTGTTATTGCAACTTGGATCTGCTATAAGTATAATTTAGTTTTTGATTTAGACTTAACCTTAATATCAGTTGCTGTAGTTTTTCCACTGGTTTTTACTTTGGGGAGTGCCTTTCAAAGGAGAGAAAAAGCATTAGAACACCTGGGTAGAGCTAAGGGAGCTCTTGCCTCAATTAAGTATTGTTTCTCTGTTTCAAAAAATATTCCTGATCCTGAAAAAGATAAAATTTATTCTGTTGTGATGAATGTTAAGACTCAACTAATTAAGTTTTTATATGCTAAATCAGATGATAAGTCAAACCTTAATTCATCCGTGGGTTTAATTCAAGAATTTATAACAAAGCATAGAGATTCATTAGGTAGAAGTCTTTCTCTAAGAGTATATCGATTAATGAGAGATGTAATTATGGGAATAGAAAATTCTATTTCTATAAAGGTCCATAGAACCCCTCAAAGTATTAGAGCATATTGTGAATTATTTATTTATATTTTCCCTTTTTATTATGCGCCAACATTAATACAAAATATTGATGCACCAGGATCAGAAGAAATAATATATTCTCTTCCTGTTCCAACAGTTGATAATGATCATGCTTTTATAGTGTATGGTTTGAATTTTATAATTTCATTTATCTTGATTTCTCTTTTTAATGTTCAAGAACAAATTGAAAATCCTTTTGATCAAGATGGAATGGATGATATTAAACTAGAAAACTACGAGCTAGATTATTAATTTTTTATTTTTTTCTTTATTTCTTTAGCAACAACTCCTCCGGATATTATTGATGGTGGAACTCCAGGTCCTGGCACAGTTAATTGCCCACAGAAAAATAAATTTTTTAATTTTTTGTTTTTAATTGAAGGCTTAAAAATTGCTGTTTGAAATAAAGTGTTTGCAAGTCCGTAAGCATTCCCTTTAAATGAGTTATAATCTTTTTTGAAGTCTCTAATGCAATAACTTTTTTTATATATAATGCTATCCTTTATGGGTTGTTTAGTTAGTTTTTCAAGCCTAGCCATAATTAGTTCAAAGTATTTTTCTCTAATAAGTTTATTGTCTTCTATATCTGGAGCTATTGGAATAAGGAGAAACATATTCTCACAATTTTTTGGTGCAGATTCTTTATCAGTTTTTGAACTGAAAGAAGCATAGAAAAGAGGGTCAGAAGGCCACCTGGGAACTTCATAGATTTCCTTTGAATGATTTTCAAAGTCTTTGTCAAAAAACAGACAATGATGCTTCACGTTTTTTAGTTTTTTATTTAATCCAACATAAAACAATAACGATGATGGAGCTAATGTTCTTTTGTTCCAGTATGAGTTTGAATAATTTCTATATTTTTTTTCTAATACATTTTGATCAATATGATTATAGTCTGCTCCGCAAACAACATAATCAGCTTCAAATGTACTTTTTGTAGTAAGGACATGAGAAATTGAATTATTGGTATAGTTAAATGATACTACTTCTTGGTTGTTGTAAATTTTTACACCTTTTTCTTTAGCTAAAGAGACCATTGCCTCTACAAGTTTGTACATGCCACCTTTAGGATACCATGTCCCAAGTTTTATATCAGCATAATTCATAAGGCTATAAAGTGCTGGGGTAGATTTTGCCGTAGCCCCAAGAAATAAGATAGGAAACTCTAGTAGCTTTATTAATTTTTCATTAGTAAAATGTTTTCTTATATGCGAGTGCATAGATTTGAAAATATCCATCTTAAAAAGACCATTAATAATTTCATATTCAAAAAATTCTGTAATTGATTTGCTGGGTTTATGAACTAAATTATTTATACCAGTTTCATACTTATATTTTGCTTGAGCAAGAAAGGAATCAAGTTTTTCAGAACTACCTTCTTCATGTTCTTCAAATAGCTCTTTAAGTTCTTCGTAGTTAGCTGGAATATTAATCGAGTCTTCTTTTGAAAAAAAGACTTTATAAGATGGATCTAATCTAATTAAGTCAAAGTATTCACTAATTTCTTTTCCAAAAGTCTTGAAATATTTTTCAATTACATCGGGCATCCAGTACCATGAAGGACCCATATCAAATGTGAAGCCTTTGGATGAAAATTTTCTAGCTCTCCCACCATTTGTAGAATTTTTTTCAAGTAGATATACATTGTTTCCTTCGCTTGCAAGATGAGTTGCTGCTGATAAGCCTGCAAAACCACTTCCAATAACACATATATTTTTTTTATTTGATTGATACATTAATTTTATTTAAAATCTAAATAACAGTTTGTCCATTCTTCATCAAATTTCATATTATATTTTTTATAAAAATTTATTCCCATTGTATTCCAGTCTAAAACTTGAAGTACAAGTCCAACGCATTTATTTTCTTTTGCAAATAACAATACTCTATTAAATAATTTTTTTCCAATACCTTTCCTTCTATATGCTTTGGATACAACAAGATCTTCTAAGTGTAGTTTTTTACCATTCCACGTAGAATATCTATAATAAGTTATGGCAATTCCAATAATTTTATTTTTTTCTTCCGATACGAAAAGATCAAATATAGGATTTTTTCCAAATCCATCATTTTCCATTCTCTCTACTGTATTTGAAACTCTCTCAAGAGCATTTTCATAGTCAGCTAATTCTTTAACTAAGTTTAAAACTTGAGGAATATCTTTTTTAATTCCTTTCCTTACAGTTATCATGAAATTGAATTAAAACCAGTGTATGGTTGTAGTACCTTTGGTATATGTATTTTATCTTTTTCTTGATTGTTTTCAAGTATTGCCGCTACAATTCTAGGTAATGCAAGCGCTGATCCATTCAGGGTATGTGCAAGTTTTTTTTCTGTTCCTGTTTTAAATTTTATGTTCATTCTATTTGTTTGGTATGTTTTGAAATTACTTACAGAACTACATTCTAACCACTTTTTTTGTCCTGGAGCATATACTTCAAAATCATAGGTAATGCTAGCACTAAAACCTAAATCTCCAGAGCATAAAAGTATTTTCCTATACGGAAGATCAAGAAGTTTTATTAAATTTTCAACATGGTCACACATTTTATGTAAGGCTTCATTTGAGTTCTCTTGACTTTCTATCTGAACAATTTCAACTTTATCAAATTGGTGAAGTCTATTTAAGCCTCTTACATGTGCTCCCCATGATCCAGCTTCTTTTCTAAAGCAAGGAGTATATGCAACATTTTTAATTGGTAAGGAAGAAACATCATAGATCTCGTTTCTATGTAAATTAGTTATTGGTACTTCAGCAGTTGGTATCATGAAAAGATCCTCATTTTCAATTTTATACATTTGTCCTTCTTTATCTGGTAGCTGACCTGTACCAAATGCAGATGAATCATTGACAAGCACTGGAGGTTGAATTTCTTGGTATCCCTTTTCAACAGCCTGATCAAGACAAAAATTAATTATAGCTCTTTGAAGTTTTGCACCTTTATCTATATAAACAGGAAACCCTGCTCCAGTAATTTTATTTCCTTTTTCAAAATCTATAATATTGTACCTTTTAATTATTTCCCAGTGAGGTGATAATTTAATATTATTATTTTTCTTTATTTCTGACTCAAAAATTAAAGTATTATCTTCTTCATTATTACCTGCTGGAACAATGTTTTCTGGAATATTAGGAATTGTTGTAAGAATGTTGAAAATAATAGACTCTTCTTTTTTTAGATCTTCAGAAATTTTTTTACTTAATGTTTTTAGCTCTTGAGATTTTTTTTTCATTAGCTCTGCCTCTTCTTTTTCTCCTGATTGGATTTTACCCCCAATCTGTCTTGATACCTGATTCAAGTCTGTTAATATCCCATCTAAATTAGTCTTAAGCGTTTTTCTTTTATCATCATGGATAATGATTTCTTCAAGTGTTTTTTTAACGTCAGTTAGTCCTCTTTTAGTTAGTCCATCTATGAATGTTTTTATATTTTCTCTAATATTTTTGACTTCGATCATATAATTGAAAATTTACCATGAAGATACTGAGATTGACTAAAATATTTGAATCAAATAAAAATTAATTTTTTTTTGACATAATTATATATAAATGTTATCATTGCGGTGTCAATTGTTATTAGGCCTTCCTAAAAACACATATTCTTTTAAAACTTAATCTAAATTTATTTTCTTATGCACACAATGGATGATTTAAATGTTAAGTTACTATCAGAGCTTAAAACTATTTCTGAAGAACTTAAAATTAAAGGAGTTTCAAAACTCTCTAAACAAGATCTTATATATAAAATTCTAGATGAGCAAGCTATAGCAAAACCTAAAAAGTCTGAAAAAAAACCAGCTCCTAAGCCTGCTTCCAAGTCGACTTCTAAATCTGATGATAAAGGTAAAGTAGTTGCGCCTAAAGACTCAAAGGACTTAGGAAAGCCTTCAAAGACTTTCTCAAAACCCTATAAAAGTAATGGTCCAAAGAAATTTGAAGATAAAACTAATAGACAGGGTCTTGGCCACAGACTTCCAAAAGAAGAATATCTTGCCAAAAAGGCAGAGTATGAATCTCAAATTAAAGAATTTGAAGGTGTTGTAGAAAGTGAGGGTGTTCTTGAAATGATGCAAGATGGATATGGCTTTTTGAGAAGTAGTGATTATAATTATTTAGCTAGTCCTGATGATATTTATGTTTCACCATCTCAAATTAAGTTATTTGGACTTAAGACTGGTGATACTGTTCTAGGAAAAATTCGTCCACCTAAAGACAATGAAAAATATTTTGCTCTTATAGAGGTAATTGAAATTAATGGTAAAACACCTGATCAAGTAAGAGATAGAATTCCATTTAAATACTTGACTCCATTATTTCCTAATGAAAAATTAAATTTGAGCACTAATCAAGATAACTATTCTACTAGAATTTTGGATTTATTTTCTCCTATTGGTAAGGGTCAAAGAGGGATGATAGTATCTCAACCGAAGACAGGAAAAACCGTATTATTAAAACAAATTGCAAATGCAATTGCTGAGAATCACCCTGAGGTATATTTAATGATATTATTGATTGATGAGAGACCTGAGGAAGTTACTGATGTAGCTAGAAGTGTTAAGGCAGAAGTAGTTTCTTCAACATTTGATGAGCAAGCAGAAAGACATGTTAAAGTAGCTAACATAGTTCTTGAAAAAGCTAAAAGAATGGTAGAGTGTGGTCATGATGTTGTTATCTTATTAGATTCTATTACTAGACTTGCTAGAGCTCATAATACAGTTATTCCATCATCAGGTAAAATATTATCAGGTGGAGTGGATGCTAATGCTCTGCATAAGCCTAAACGATTTTTTGGTGCTGCAAGGAATGTTGAAAATGGTGGTTCATTAACTATTATTTCAACTGCATTAATAGAGACAGGTTCAAAAATGGATGAGGTTATTTTTGAAGAATTTAAAGGTACTGGTAACATGGAACTTCAGCTAGATAGAAAGTTATCTAATAGAAGAATTTATCCTTCAATTGATGTTACTGCATCAGGAACAAGAAGAGAAGACTTATTAATGGATAAGGACGAGCTTTCTAGGTTATGGATTCTTAGAAAATATCTTGCGGATATGAATTCTGTTGAAGCTATGGAATTTTTATTATCGAAAATAAAAGGAACAAGAAACAACGAAGAGTTTCTGGTTTCAATGAATGGGTAAAAATTAAAAAATTTCTTTATATTTTAATTTATTTTTCCTAAAAACTACTAATTAGTAAATATATTTTTTTAGTTTTATTTTCATGTTTCTTGAAAAGAATATTCTCTCAGATCAAACCGTATCAGATATTGTTTCTAAAGATTATCGTTATGCAAAGGCTTTAGATTCTTTTGGGGTAGATTTTTATAAATATTTCGATTATCAAATAGAAGATCTCTGTAAAATAAAGGGCTTTGAAAAGGAGTCGCTTATAGGTTATAGAATTTCTTTAGATGAATCCTTTGACTTAGAATATAAGACATTAAAGTCATGCCCAATTAATTTAGTTATTGAGTATTTGAAACATAACCATAATTATTTTATTAAAAACAAACTTCCGTATATACAGAATTTGATTCGTAATTTAGATCCATCAAGTTATAACTATAAATTTTCTGATGATTTAAAGTTTATTTTTCCATTATTTTATGAGGAATTTACTGATCATATTATTGAAGAGGAAAAAACTATTTTTAAATATATAAATAAGCTTTTTTATACTGATAATAATATTATAAATCCTTCTTCGATGTTTTTTCTTATGAAAGAAGTTGCGTTAAAGGAAATTGCTAATGAACATTTGAATGAGGATTCTGAAATGAGTGGTATTAGGGGGCTCACTAAAAACTATTCTTTATCTAATATAAATGATTTGCATATGAAAGTTATTTTTCAAGAGCTTAAAGATTTTGATAAAGAGTTGGAAATTCATTCTGATATTGAAAATAAAATTTTATTCCCAAGAGCAATAGAACTTGAGAATAAGATATCTAATGAAATAAGAAATATATCATTTCTTAATTAATGGCTCGAATAATGTGTTTTGATTATGGTTCCAAAAGAATTGGAATTGCTGTTACTGATGAACTTAAAATTATAGCTTCTCCATTATCCACTTGTCTATCACACGAAATTTTCAATTTTATTGATTCTTATATAGTTAATTGTCCTATTGAAAAGTTTATAGTAGGTATGCCTATTGATTTGAAGGGTAGGGATACAGACGCAACTAAGTCTACTAAAGGTTTTATAAAAGGATTAAAAAATAAGTATTCTAATATTCCTTCAGAAACATATGATGAAAGGTTCACTTCAAGGATTGCAAAAGATGCCATATTATTAATGGGGAAAAACAAAAAATATAGAAGAACTAAAAGTAATGTTGATAAAATTAGTGCAAGCATTATATTGCAATCATATTTAAAGAGAAATCAGTTATGATATATCCTATTTCTTTGTATGGAGATCCTATTCTTAGGATGAGAGCTTCTGAAATCAAAAAAGATGATTTAGATATAATTAAGTTATCTGATGATATGTTTGAAACAATGAAGTCTGCTGATGGTATTGGTATTGCTGCCCCTCAAATAGGTTTCTCATTAAGAATATTTGTTGTTGATACCTCTTCTTTAAAAGAAGAAGGTTTAGGTGATTTTAAAAAAGTTTTTATTAATCCAGAAATAACTTCTGAGTCAGGTGAAAACTGGGATTTTGAAGAAGGATGTCTAAGTATACCAAACATTAGAGAATCTATTTCTAGAAAAAAAAATGTTGTTATCTCATATTTTGATCAATATTGGAATTTTTTTACTGAAACTTTTGATGGTATGAAGGCGCGTATTATTCAACATGAATACGACCATATAGAAGGTAAATTATTTACAGATTATGTGTCTCCTCTTAAAAAAAAGTTGATTAAAGGAAAATTATTGAGTATAAGTAAGGGCATTTGTGAAGTCCCTTATGATATAAAGAGTCCAAAATGATTATTAAGGAACCTGTAAGTCGTATTTATAATTATTTTTTAATGTCAGAGGGGATATCTACAGATTCAAGAAATGTAATTGAAAATTCAATTTTTTTCTCTTTAAAAGGTCATAATTTCGATGGTAATTCATATGCTATTGAAGCTCTTGAAAAGGGAGCAAAGTTTGCGGTTATTGATGACAATAAAATTGATCATGCGTCAGATAATATAATATTGGTTGAAGATTGTCTTGAGGCCCTTCAAGAATTAGCAAAATATCATAGGTCAAAGTTAGATATACCGGTAATTGGAATTACTGGAAGTAACGGAAAAACAACAACAAAAAATCTTTTATATGAAGTCTTATCTACAAAATACAAAACATATGCAACCAAAGGAAATTTAAATAATCATATAGGTGTTCCTTTAAGTGTTTTAGAAATAGATAATACTTATGATATTGCTATAATAGAAATGGGCGCTAGTGGGGTGGGTGAAATAGAACAATTATCAACTATTTGTAATCCTACATCAGGGTTAATAACAAATATTTCTTCTGCTCATATAAAAGGTTTTAAAAATATTGAGGGTGTTGTAAGGGGTAAATCAGAGTTATTTGATTTTTTAATAAAAACAGAAGGAGACGTATTTATTAATAATAATGATTCTATTATAAATAACTTCTCTAAGAGGTCTAAAAACCCTCTGCTTCTTTTTGGAAAAAATTCAATATTAAGTACTACTCTTTTGCAGTCTGTTCCTAATATAATTTTACAAATAGGAGAAAACAAAAAAGTTGTATCCAATCTTTTTGGAGATTATAATTATGAAAATATAGTTTTTGCATTATCTATAGGAAAGCATTATGGTGTAACTGAAGAGTCTGCTTCTCTTGCGATAAGAAATTTTATCCCAATTGATAATAGATCCCAAAGCATTAAAGTTAAATCAAATACGGTTTTATTAGATGCTTATAATGCTAACCCTGCATCTATGAGTAATGCCATTGAGTCATTATCTAATTTTAATAAAAATAGAATTGCAATTCTCGGTGATATGCTTGAGTTAGGTGATATCTCAAAATATGAACACGAGAAAATTGGACGATTTATTTTAGATCTAAAGATTGAAAAAGTTTTTTTTGTAGGCTCAAGAATGAAAAATGCTTTTCTTAATTGTAAGAAATCTTATTGGTACGATAATAAAAAAGATTTAGAAATGGAATTAAAGAATACGGTGATAAAAGAAAGTGTAGTATTAATTAAGGGCTCTAGGAGTTTGAAGTTAGAAAGCCTATTGTCTGTTATAGAGAAAATATCAATTTGATATTAGTTGTAAATAATTTTATTCCAATTGCTAAAAGAATAATTCCAAATATTTTTCTTAAAACATTTATTCCTTGGATCCCTAAAATTTTCTCAATTTTTTCTGATGATTTAAGAACTATATAAACAAGTATCATATTGATAAATATTGCTAGTATAATATTAATATCAGCAAACTCAGATTTTATAGAAATTAAAGTTGTTAGTGTTCCAGGTCCAGCTATTAGGGGAAAAGCTATTGGAACAATAGATGCTGTCTTAGGATTATCGTCTCTATAAATTCTAATTCCTAGAATCATTTCTATGGCAATGAAGAGTATAATAATTGAACCAGCTATTGCAAATGAATGTATATCGACACCAAGAAGGTTTAAAAGAACTTCTCCTAGGTAAAGAAATAAAATCATTATAGTCAGTGATATTACTGAAGCTTTTTCTGATTCTATTATTTTAAATTTTTGTCTTAATACTAATATAAGAGGTATGTTTCCGATTATATCAATAACCGCAAAAAGTATCATTGTAGCTGAGATAAATTCTTTAAAATCTATGTTCATATTTTCAATTTAAGCGCGCAAATATAGTAGTGTTATTTTAATATCCAATAATAGTAAAAAGAAAAATGCCTCATTAAAATGAGGCATTAACTAACTAAATAAGTTGATTGATAAATCAAAAAAATAACCAAACTAATTTTTGAATAATTAAAATTACAATATTTTTAATAATGTAATAGTAATTTTATGTTATTTGAATATTAAATTATTAATTATTATATAATTTTTAATAAAATAAAATATTTATTAAAAAATTTTTAAAATAAATATAAATATTTCTTTCAAGTTATTAATTTTTTAGTTTTTTATGTTTTTTTATGTTTTTTAATTTAACATATTTATTGAAAAATTATCAATTATTTATTATGTACTTATATATTTGCACACCTTACTATTCAAAGGGCTCTTAGCTCAGTTGGTTCAGAGCACCTGCCTTACAAGCAGGGGGTCGCTGGTTCGAATCCAGCAGGGCCCACTAAAAAGAAACCTACTCACTTGAGTGGGTTTTATTATTTGATATTATTAAATTTTAATTTTTTCTAAACAACTTCTTATGTTAGATAAATTTTTAATATATATATTTAATAAATTTTTCGAAAAACTAAATCTCGTTATGAAAATTCAAAATTCAAAATTCTTAAAAGTTATATCTTTAGTATTTATTTTTTCAGCATTATTTATTTCTTGTGGAGAAGATGGAGGTGGAGATCCAGATCCAGATCCTATAGATCCTCTTGATACTCAAGCTGGAGTTCTTAACGGTAGCTGGAAAGTTAAAGATGCAAACTCTGTATCTAAAGATGGTACTATTGTAGACCTCTTTACAGGCCTTACTCTTTCTATAAGCGGTGGGTCAAAAGATGGAGGAAATTATTCTACATCTAACTCTGATAGTAATGAAATATGGCCAAACTCAGGTAGTTGGACCTTTTCAGGTGGTGATAAAAATAAAATATTAAGAAATGATAATGTTACCATAAGTATTTCTGCAACAGAAACTACTCTGAGAACTAGCTTTACTACGACAGGTGGACTTAAAGATGGAAATTGGGTTTTCGACTTTGTTAAACAGTAAAAAACTTAGATTAATTATTTTCATTATTATTTCATTTTGCTAAAATATTTATTTTGTATAACGCTATATTGTTATGTATATAACGTTATGTAAATAGTTTTTTTTCACATTTTTTTTTCACATTTTTTTTTAATTATTTTTTTTTAAAATTTCTAATAATTTTAAAAAAACTACTAATATATTTGCGGATTAACCTATGAAAAAAGTATACCTATTGCTTTCTTTAATGATCATTGCATCTACTGCATTTGGTGCGGGTGAGATTTCAGCAAATTGTGCTCAAGTACCTCAAACTGTTGATGCTGATCAAACTCTTTATATTGAATGTAGCCCGTATACTATTTCTAGTTCGGTAGTGATTTCTGCTGGTAAAACTTTAACAATATCTGAAGGTGTTGTGGTAAATATTGCAGATGAGAAATATATCGATGTTAGGGGTGGTCTTGTTATTGAACCAGGAGCTACTTTTAATATGGGTAACGGATCTTATATTAAAACTGAAGATTCTGGTACTTTAGATGCTGTTGGTACGGAGACAGATTCTATAACATTTATTGGAACTTCTTGGAAAAATTTATCTCTTAATGGAGATGGCACTAAAAGCTTAAGGTATGTGAAAATACTTAATGCAGATGGAAATTATGGAGTCAATTTATATGGATCTAGTACAAATGAAGGAGTTGAATTACAATGGTGGGATTGGATTCTTGAAATGAAAAATGGAACAATTGAAAATTCAAATGTTTCAAGTAGTATTCGTGGTGTTTCTTTGAATGGTGGTAGTATTAAAAATTCAAAAATTCATCGTTTAGGATCTTCTGCTTTAGAATTAAATGATAATGCTATTGCTACTGGTAATGAGATTTATGATGTCAATGCTTTTGAAAAAGCAAATTATGCGGTATATGTAAGAAATGCTACATTCTCAAGCAATAGAATTTATTCTTCCGTTACTACTACTATTAATTGGGGTATAAGTGCTAGATATAATGCTACAGTGGAGTATAACTCTATTGGTGGTTCTAAAGGTAGTCATGGTGCTGTTGGAATTGGTATTCCTTATGGTGACAATCAAAAAATTAGATATAATAATATTGGTGGTTATACCTCAAATATTGTTATTCATGGTCAAAAAAATAATTTAACATTCTCTGGAAATACTTTCTACGGAGAAATGAATGCATCTGAGGGACAAAGAAATGTTACAATAGAAAATGGAGAGTCTATTATTGAAGGTTACTATCAGCAAGGAAGCTCGTACAGTTCTAGCATCTTATCTCTAAAGATGAACTTGAAAAATAACTATTGGGCTAATACAAATAATATTCCTTCAACAATTGAAGATTATGTAGATGATATTGAAAGAAAAGGTGTTGTGGATTATGCACCTAAACTTGCTTCTGCATCTCCTAAAGCACCAATAACAATTCCTAATGGTTTAATGAAAGTTGTTTCTGGTTCTGATGTAATATTATCTTGGTCAGCAGTTACAGCAAATAACCTTTCGGGTTACAAGATATATAGCAAACAATCTAATGGATCATTTACATTTGTTTATGATGTTACCGATAGAGGCCTTACTTCACATACACTTGCTGGAGCAAGTATAACAGATGCTTATGTTATAACTTCTTACGATAGTATTGCGGATGGTACAAATGATCAAGTTGAAGGTCATGAAAGTTGGTATTCTTCTGAGTTTACTGCCTTATCAGTAACTCTATCTGCTAGTTCTACTTCTGCAGTTTCAACTATTGGAGCTGTTAGTACTTATGATACTTGGAATACAAATCAATTAGATAATAGTATTAATAATGTAAATAACTGGACGCAGGGTGAAGCTAGATCAAGGATAAACTCCAATGGTATATATGTTGGTAATAAGTATTGGTGGGTTAGGTATATTTTAGAATATAATGGACTCATTACAAGTCTTACACCTTCTTCCTCTACTTCAACTGGAGATAAAAATACTTCGGGAGGGTATGAATATATAGGACAACATAATGGACATAGTTACTTTAAATCCACTTGGGAAGATGAATGGGAATATTCTAGAACACAAGCAATTGCTGATGGAGGTTACCTTGTTATTATTGACGATAGCGCTGAAGATAGTTTCTTAAGACAATCTAATACAGACTATGATCCATGGGTAGGTTATTATGCCGAAACTAGTGGTACTGGTTCTCAAACTATGCCTGGCATATGGAAGTGGGTATTAGAAAAAGAATCTCCTACATTATTAGATCTTAGAGTACCTGAGGCTTCTTCTGTTACTACAATAACTGCTTCAATAGATAGAGCATACTCTGCAGATGTTACTGTTGGTCTATCATTAGGTGGTTCTGCAACGGTAACTGATGATTATGCAGCTTCTTCAACTTCTATAACTATTGCTGCTGGGTCTACAACTGGAACAGCAACAATTACTACTGTTCAAGATGCTTTAGATGAATTTAATGATACGATAACTGTTGATGTTGGTTCTTCAACATTTGCAACTGAAATAACAGACCAAAAGATTTATATAGAAGTTATTGATGATGATGCTTCTCCTGGTGTTACTCTGTCTGTTTCTGCAGATTCTATTGCTGAGGCTGGTGGAACATCTAATCTTATTGCTACTCTTGATGCTGTTTCTGGAAGAGATGTTACTGTAAATCTCGTAATGGGTGGCACAGCAAGTACTACAGATTATACTGCTGGAGGTGCTTCTATAGATGTTGCAGAGATATTGACATCTGGACTTGTAGCACAATATAAATTTGATGGAAATGCAAATGATGAGACATCAAATGCAAACAATGGAACTGTTAATGGTGCTTCATTAACAACTGATAGATTTGGTGAAAATAATAGTGCCTATAGTTTTGATGGATCTGATGACTATATAAGTGTTCCATTTAGTAGTAGTCTTCAAGTTGAAGATAATATTACTATAAATGTTTGGGTAAATGTTCAAAATGGAACATCTGATGGACCTATATTATTGACTGCACCTGATGGTTATTATTCTTTTAATATAGATGATAATAGGGGTTCAGAAGAAAATCCTGAATTTGGATATTATGGAGCGGCTTCTGGACATGGAGATAATTTGTGGGGATCAAATTTAAATCATGGGGAGTGGAAAATGCTTACCTATACTTTCTCTAAAACATATACAGTTAATGGAACTGATACAACATACTCTAAAGAAGCTATGCTTTATGTTGACGGTGTTGAAATCGCAAAACATAAACCTGTTAATTACTGGCAAGATAATCTTCCTACTTCAGGAGTATTATCTATTGGTTCTAATTCATATTTAAATAATAATTTTTTCAAAGGAAAGCTTGATGATATAAGAATTTATAATAAGGTTCTTACTACTACTGAGGTTGCTGCCATATATACAAGTAATTCTGTTCAAAAATCTAATGCTAGTATCACAATTACTAAAGGAAATACTTCTGGAACATTAGAAATTAAAGGTGTTGATGATACTTCAGATGAAGCTAATGAATCGATTAAAACAAAAATTATTAGTGCAGTTTACGCTACAGAGACTGGAGATCAGAATAAAACAATAGTAGTAGTAGATGATGATGCTACAACTGTTTCTTTATCTGTAACATCTAGTCCTCTTACGGAGGGTGTTGATGGTTATGCTACACTTACCGCAACGCTTGATAAAGCTTCTACGCTTCCTGTTACTATAAAAGTTAAAGGTTCTGGTACTGCTTCAGCTACTGATTATAAGATTAAAATGTCTAGTGAAAATATTGGTGAGGTAATTACCTCTTCTATTCAATGGCCATCAAGTGGTGGTGAGCCTAATAATTCTGGAGGTGATGAGGATTATGGTCAATGGGGAGGTGATGGTTATAATGATTTACCAGAAGGAAGTTATCAATACCATATTTTAGAGGTATCTGCACCTTATTCTAGTGCAATATCTGGATATAAATATATTGTTGATTATGAAGGACACTCATACTACAGATCAGAAAATAGTAGTGAATGGAAAACAGCAAGAAAGGCTGCAGAAGCAGTTACAAATGGTTCTTTGCTCGTTGTTTCTTCTGACGCTGAATATAATTTCCTTAAAGACCATTTAGATAATGAATGGATAGGTCTTTATCAAGATAGAGCAAGCGCAGGATATTCTGAGCCATCTGGTGGATGGGTTTGGGTTAATACTTTGAATAACCCTGAAATTGATGAGGTTACCATTCCTATTGGATCTACAACAGCATCATTCTATATTTTTGCTGAAGATGATGAAGTGCTAGGTGAGGATGATGAAACGTTAACATTATCATTTGATGTTATTACAAACGGTGTTGCTGGATCAGCGAATAGTGCAAATGTTACTATTAAAGACAATGACTTTGCTCCTGATGCTTCTATAGCTATTAGAACAACAAGTATTGCTGAAGGTACTACTAATTATTCTAAGGTAACTGCTACTTTGAGTGTTGCTACAACTCAACCTGTTACAGTAAATCTTACTCCTTCAGGAACAGCATCTTCTAGCGATTATAATATTACAAACGATACAATTGGTGTAGCTTCTACTGGACTTGCTGCTCATTATACTTTTAGTGGAAATGCTAATGATATAACAGGTAATTTAAATAATGGAACTATTACTGGTGCTACGCTTACTGCTGATAGACATGGAAATGCTAACAGCGCTTACAGCTTTGATGGAAAAGATGATTATATAGCAATTCCATTTGCTGGAACTATGAAAGTAGCTGGAGATATTACAATGAGTGCATGGGTAAACATTCAAGATTCCCCATCATATTCTAGAATAATTAGGTCTCCTGATTCATACTACGAAATGTGGTTGGATTATAATCAAACGGGAGAGGATGATAGGTGGTTAGCTGCAAGATCAGGTGGTCAAGGTATTGAAATTAATACTTATATTCCTGAGAACAAGTGGAAGCATGTAGTATATACATACACAGGCGATACATTGAGGATGTATGTAGATGGTCAGCTGTACGACAAAAGACAAAAATCATATGATTGGAATAATAGCCTTCCTAATAGTGGAACAGTTTATATTGGGTCGGGTTCTGATAACGATGATTTATTTAAAGGTTATCTTGATGATATTAGAATTTATAAAAGAGCTCTTTCTGTTTCTGAAGTAACTACTCTATATGCTAAAGAATCTGTTCCTGAAGCTACAAATGCAATAGTTGTTCCTGCTGGATCTACAACAAATTCTATTTATTTATCTGCTGAAGATGATGATGTGTATGAGGGTAGTGAAACCTTAACTTTATCTATAGGCTCTGTTACAAATGGAAAGACTGGATCTTCATCTAGTGTTTCATTAACATTAACAGACAATGATTCTGCACCTACAGTATCATTAACAAGTGATAAGACATTTATTGGTGAGAGTGATAACTTCCTAACTGCAACACTTACAGCAACTGCAACAAGAGCTGCATCTGACACTATAAAAGTAGTGCTTGCTACTTCAGGAACTGCTACTATTACTAGTGACTATACATTAAGTTCTAGTACTATATTTATTCTACCTGGAGCAACAACTGGAACCGCTACTGTTACAGCTGTTAAAGATGGTGTTACGGAAGCTGATGAATCACTTATTATAGCTGTTAGTAGCGTAACTAACGCAACTGAAGACGGTGATCAGTCTGTTACTTTGAACGTAACAGAAACTAGTTGTGATTCTGTTGATAAAGACTTAACGAATCAGATTACTTCTGATCTAACTTTATTTGAACTTTGTAGTCCATACACAATTGGTAGTGGTGGTATTAGAGTTAATGCAGGAGTTACTCTAACTATAGAGAAAAATGTAGTTGTTACGATTACTAATAAAGACGATCTTATTCAAGTTTTAGGTACTCTTGTTATTAAGGAAGGAGCTACCATCAATATGGCTGAAGAATCTTATATTGAAGTAAAAACAAATGGTGTTCTTAAAGTTGAAGGAACTGCTACAGATTCTGTAACATTTACTGGTACAAACTGGGGTAGAAATAATAGTTCAGGTTCAGGGGCAGGTATTAGTTTAGGTTCAAGTGGGCTTACAAAATCATCTATAAAATATGCTAAAATTATAAATAAATCTCATAATTCTAACGACTGGATTGTTAGCCTTACAGATGGTTCAATAATTGAAAACTCTGAAATTTCCGGTTCAAGAATGGGTATTACAGTTGTTGGATCTACTTTAAAAAATTCAAAAATTCATAATATAAATTCAAGAGCACTTGAAGCACTTGGAGGTTCTACTGTCACAGGTAATGAAATTTATGATGTAAACCTAGATGAAGAAACTTTCGCTGCAGTTACCGTTGATGGAGGAACATTCTCTAGTAATAGAGTTTACTCTAGTTCCAACACTTCAAATAACTGGGGAATAAATGTTAATAGTAATGCGACTGTAGAATATAATACAATTGGAGGATCTTCAGGAACTCATGGTGCAGTTGGTATAGCTATTCAATATAATCAAGGTCAGATTATACGATATAATAACATTGGAGGATATACATCAAATGTTGCAATTCATGGTTATGAAAACACTCAAGACTTTACATTTACTGGAAACACATTCTTTGGAACCATGGATACAGGATCAGGACAAAGGAATGTTACAATTTTTAATGGAAATGCTGAAACTTTAGTAGGTTATGGTATAACATCTAGTGGAAGTGTTAGAACGCAATATGGAAGAACATTTAGTGGTGGTGATGATTTGAGAGTTAATTTAGAAAATAACTATTGGGGAACTACAACAAATAGTGTTATTGATGCTTCTATCACCGATGTGGATGATAAGTTCCAGCTTGTAGGAAATGTTGATTACTTAGATAAGCTAAGTGCTCCATCAATATCAGCTCCAATTGCTGCTCCAAGTGGTCTTACAAAAGCTGTTTCTGGTTCTGATGTAGTATTTACATGGAATGCTGTTACGGCATCTGATCTAAATGGATACAAGCTTTATAAGAAAGAAACAAATGGCACTTATACCCTTGCTGCTGATATTACAAATGAGAGCCTTACTACGTACACACTTGCTAGTGGAAAAATTACAGATGCATACGTAATAACATCATATGATAATACTGCTGATGGCACAAATGATCAGGCTGAGGGTTATGAAAGTTATTACTCAGGTGAGTTTGCTTCAATTTCTTTAACTCTTGCTACAACTTCAAGTTCTGCTGTTTCTACAATAGGAGCAATTAGTACTCACGATGTATGGAGTCAGGATGGATTAAATGAGAGCACACAAAGAGTAAATGACAATTCTCAAGGATGGGCAGTAGCTCAAATTAGTTGGGATGGTATGCGAGTTTCTGGTGAAGATTGGGGTAATAGGTATGTTGTAGAGTATAACGAGATTATAACAACGCTTACTCCAAGTAGTGCGACATCAACCGGTAATAAATCTACTTCTTTTGGTTATACGTATCTAGGCCAGCATAATGGACATAGTTACTTTAGATCAAATTGGAATGAAGATAATTTTGAAAATGCTAGAACACAGGCAATTGCTGACGGTGGTTATCTTGCTATCATTAATGATACTTCTGAAGATACCTTCTTAAGAGAAAATTCTGATTACTGGCCATGGGTAGGATATTATGCAGAGTCTAGTGGTAATGGTTCACAAACAATGCCAGGTTCATGGAAGTGGGTAATCGAGAAAGCTGCTCCATCAATTATAGATATTAGAATTCCAGAAAATGCTTCAGTTGCTACTGTTACTGCAACAATAGATAAGACCTATACTTCAGATGTAGTGGTTGGACTTACTCTTGGTGGTACTGCTACAGTTACTGATGACTACGCTGCATCTGCTACTTCTATAACAATTGCTGCAGGATCCACATCTGGAACTGCAACGCTTACTATGGTTCAAGATGTTCTTGATGAATATAATGATACAATTACTATAGAGGTTGGTTCTTTAACATTTGCTACAGAGGTACAAGATCAAAAATTATATATTTTAGTTGAAGATGATGACGATGCTCCAGGTGTTACATTAACAGTATCTTCTGATTCTATTTCTGAGGCTGGAGGTTCTTCTAATGTTGTAGCAACACTTGATGCTGCTTCTGGTAGAGATGTAAATGTAAACCTTGTTATGAGTGGTACTGCTACAAGTGCAGATTATACTGCCGGAGGAAATGCAATTGACGTATCAGAAATATTAACTACAGGTTTAGTTGCTCAGTACAAGTTTGATGGAAATGCTGAAGATGTAACTTCTAATAATAATGATGGTACAGTAAGTGGTGCTAAGCTTTCAACGGATAGATTTGGTGAATCAAATAGTGCTTATG
>Ga0209035_10000175_pt1 | contig 25569 bp, 15 predicted proteins | sample MarorgKNORR_S2LV_6_FD_188220 | JGI IMG/M metagenome (GOLD analysis project Ga0209035, IMG submission 188220) | Marine microbial communities from the Southern Atlantic Ocean, analyzing organic carbon cycling - AAIW_A/KNORR_S2/LV (SPAdes) (version 2) | ecosystem: Environmental > Aquatic > Marine... | reverse complement strand
CCGCAATTTTTGCTTTGCTGGCTTGTAAGGCTTTTAAAAAATTATCGGAGGCCCCTATATAGCGCGCTAGTTTTAAGATTCTAAACACACGTAGCAATCGCAAGGCTCTTAAAGCTAACAAACCTGATGCGCCAGAAAATATAATGGCAATGTACATTGGAAGTGTTGATAGCAAATCAATAATTCCGTAAAAACTAAAAATATATTTTTTTGGTTTGTTGATGGTAATGATTCGCAATACATATTCTATTGAAAACAAAATTGTAATGACCCATTCTGCAGCATTTAAAAATACTTCGTATTGACTGCGAATGCTTTCAACACTCTCTAGCATTACCAAGAAAACGCTTGCTAGAATGGCAATCAATAATACGACATCAAAAAATTTCCCTGCTTTGGTGTCGGCTTCATAAATGATTTCATGAACGCGGTGTTTCCAAGACGTGTTTTTTTGTTGTTCTTTCAAGTGTGAAAAGTTATTGATTGTGTTACAATACTACAATTTATTTTTTTAACGTAAAGCTGTTTTTTAGCTTTAAAATCGTACAATTTTTAATAAGTTTTTAGTTTTTAAATAATTTTTCACAACTGTTTTAGCCAAGGGTTTATTTTCTATAGGTGTAATAAGCGTTTTTAAGATATCTAAATGACTTTCTTGAAATGATAGATTTGTGTATCCATACCCTACAACTTCATTGTTTTCAATCAAAACAACAGCGTGCTCATCAAGAACTCTTCCCTTGTCTATCAAGAGCATATTGTCGTTGTTAAAATTATTTTGAGTGATTTTTTTCTTGCTTCTTAAATTGTATTTAGGGTCGTTGACTTCTAATTCTAAAGCATATTTTAAAAGTGTAATCAATTCATTTCCAGTTTCTTCATAACTGATTGAAACCGTTTTTTCTTGTACCTTTTTACTGCGATTCGTTTTCTTTAAAAACTGAAGTGTTGCTTCATTTTTTATGTTTGCTCCTTTGCCCATAAAAATGATTTTACCTGTATCATTGTGCAAATAGTAAATGCCATTTGTTGTGGGGACACTTTTTAGAAGTTTGTGCAGTTTTTCGACTGTTTTTTTGCTGTCAAAATGGTCAATAGTGCTTTCAATAATACTTTTATTCGAGTCTTTTTCTAATAACAACTTAAAAAGTTGAACAGTAGCGAGTGCATCTCCAGAAGCTCTATGTCTATCGCTCATCGGAATTCCAATGGCTTTGCAAAGTTTTCCTAAACTGTATGATTTTTGATCGGGAATTAATTTTTTGCTCAGCTCAACGGTACACAGCGTGTTTCGTTTGTAATCATATCCCAATCGATTGTATTCTGTTCTTAAAATGCGATAGTCAAAACTAGAATTGTGTGCTACAACTGTACAGCCCTCAGTGATTTCTATAATTCGTTTGGCAACTTCATGAAATTTTGGTGCATTTCGCAACATGTTGTTGTTGATTCCAGTAAGTCTTACAACAAAAGCTTGTATTGCTTTTTCAGGATTTACAAGACTAACAAACTGATCTATAATAGTATGTCCGTCATATTTATAGATGGCAATTTCAGTAATACCTTCTTCATTAAATTTTCCTCCCGTAGTTTCTATGTCTAAAATTGCGTACAAATATTGCTTTTTAATTGCGTTAAGTAATATAATTTCTAGCTCCAAATATAGCACTTCCAACGCGCACCATGGTGCTTCCATTTTTAATGGCTAGCTGATAATCGCCACTCATTCCCATAGATACTATTTTGAGTTTTGAGTTTTGAGTTTTAAGTTGATCGAAAAGACGCTTTAATTTTGAAAACTCTTCTTCTAATTGTTGTTGATCATCAGTAAATGTCGCCATTCCCATGAGTCCAACAATACAACTATTTTTTAATGCTGTTAGTTCTTCAGATGAAATTAGTGCTTGGATATCAGAAAATGTCAATCCGAATTTAGTGTCTTCTTTTGCAATTCTTGCTTGCAATAAGCAGTTGATAACTCGGTCGTGTTTTTTCGCTTGTTTGTCAATTTCTTTTAAGGTGTTGAAACTATCAACACCGTGAATTAAAGTCACAAAATGCGCCATGTACTTTACCTTGTTGCGTTGTAAATGACCAATCATATGCCATTCAATGTCTTTAGGCAAGGCATCATATTTTGATACCATTTCTTGAATTTTATTTTCTCCAAAAACTCGCTGACCAGCGTCATATGCTTCTTGAATGGCCACAATAGGCTTGGTTTTAGAGACCGCGACCAGCACCACTTTTTCAGGAAGTGTTTCTTTGATTGTTTTTAAATGGTGTTTAATTTCAGACATTTCTGTGCATTTATTCAGAGAATAATGTAATAATTTGATCTGCCAATTCTTTTCCTATTCTATCTTGTGCTTCTGCAGTGGCTGCACCAATGTGAGGCGTTAATGAAATATCAGGATTCATCAATAATTGTATTTCTGGCACTGGCTCGCTTTCAAAAACATCTAGGCCAGCATACCGTACTTTGCCGCTATCAATTGCTGCCACCAACGCAACTTCATCTATCACACCGCCACGAGCGGCGTTGATAATTCCTACGCCATTTTTCATACCCTCAAATTGTTCTTGCCCAATAACATATTCGTCTTGTTTAGGCACATGCATTGAAATAAAATCTGACTTCTTTAAAATAGTATCTAAAGACTCCGTTACAATTTCAATTGAAACAGATTGTCCGTTAAAAAAAGGAACCGTAATCATTGCTTTCTCAACAAATGCATCACAGGCAATTACATGCATGCCAACTCCCAATCCAATTTTAGCCACTTCAGCTCCAATACGACCTAGACCAATAACACCAAGAGTTTTTCCCCTTAATTCAACGCCATTTGCAAAATCTTTTTTTAAATCGTTAAAGCGTGAATCTCCTTCTAAAGGCATTTCTCTATTGGTTTGGTGTAAAAAACGAACCATTCCAAACAGATGTGCAAAAACCAACTCTGCCACTGAGCTAGAGGAGGCGTTTGGTGTATTGATTACATGCAGTCCATTTTCTTTAGCATAGTCTACGTCAATATTATCCATGCCAACACCACCGCGACCAATTAATTTGATACTCGGACACGCATCAATTAGTTCACTTCTAACCTGTGTTGCGCTTCTTACTAAAATGGCGTCAATGGCATTCTCGTTGATGTAATTTTCTAATTGGTTTTGAGCAACTTTTGTTGTGATTACTTCAAATCCGCCTTTTTCTAAGGCTTCAATTCCACTTTGTGAAATTCCGTCGTTTGCTAATATTTTCATTTTTTTATGAGTTTCAGAGGAACTGAGTTGCAAAGGCTCAAAGTAAGATCCTTTGTAACTTTGCCGCTTTCCTACTTTGTTACTTTTTGGTTCTCTCTAATTCTTGCATGACATCAACCAACACTTGCACACTATATAGTGGCAATGCATTGTACATGCTTGCTCGGTATCCACCGACGCTTCTATGTCCGTTTAAGCCATTAATTCCTGCTTCTTTACAAAGCGTATCAAATGATTCTTGCAACGTTGCATCTGTTAATGCAAAGGTTGCATTCATCACACTACGATCTTCTTTTGCAACAATTCCGTTGAATAAAGAGTTGTTGTCAATTTCATTGTATAATAAGCTAGCTTTCTTTTCATTTACTTTTTCGATAAACGGAATGCCTCCTAAATCTTTTAACCATTCTAGAGTAAGCATAGAAACATAGATAGGAAATACAGCCGGAGTGTTGAACATGCTTTCTTTACTAATATGCGTTTGGTAATTCATCATAGACGGAATTGCTCGGTCAACTTTCCCTAAAATTTCTTCTTTAATGATGACCAATGTGGTTCCTGCCGGGCCCATATTTTTTTGTGCTCCTGCATAGATCAGGTCAAATTTTGTAAAATCCAATTGACGAGAAAAAATATCAGAACTCATATCACAAACAGTAGTACCCTTAAATGCTGGAAAGTCTTTTAGCTGTGTTCCAAAAATGGTATTGTTGCTTGTACAATGAAAATAATCTGCATCAGAAGGAATCTCATACCCTTTAGGAATGTATGTGAAGTTCTTGTCTTTTGATGACGCTACTTCTACCAAGTTTCCAAACAACTTGGCTTCTTTAATGGCTTTGTCTGACCAAGTTCCTGTATTTAAGTACGCTGCTTTTTTATGTAACAAATTATACGCGGTCATCAAAAACTGCGTACTTGCTCCACCTTGTAAGAAGAGTGCTTTGTAGCCTTTGTTTTCCAATCCTAATAATTCCAATGCCAGGCTTTTTGCAGTTTCCATTACGGCCACAAAGGGCTTGCTTCTATGAGAAACCTCTAATAAAGAGAGGTTGTCATTGTTAAAATTAACAACAGCTTCTGATGCTTTTTGCAGCACTTCGTTCGGAAGTATTGAAGGTCCTGCGCTAAAATTATGTTTTTTCATTAATTGGTTGTTTGTCGTTTTACAAAGGTGCTGTTTTTTTGAGTATAGTTTTAAATTTTTTCTAAAAAACTCAAGGTATTTACACCATCTGCATAGTCCCACAATTGTGGGCATTGTGTTTGTCCGAATTTGACTTCAGTATCCGAAAATCCGTTAGCCACTACACATTGAATGTTCTCAGCATCTTCTTTTAATTTTAATTTTAATGTATTTACATCTTCATAGTATTCATAAAAAACACTTGCAATAGGAGAGGAGTAGCTGTTGTCTTCCTTGATCATTAAAAAACCATTCTCTAAAATGTCAAATTCACTCATTAAATACACCGCTTTGTTGTAATCGTAATTATTGGCGTATTTGGCATTGTCTATATACGTGTGTTTGTTGTACATTCCTTTAAAAAAGGCATCAAACTGATAGTTTTTTGGTACAAATAATTTAGAAACACTTCTGCAGCCTAAGCCAAAATATTGAAAGATGTCATTGCTCAATGCTTCTAGCTCGTCTTCGGTTTCATTTCCAGTAATTACTGCAATAGAATTTCTGTTTTTTCTAATGATGGAAGGTTTGTCTTTGAAATAATATTCGAAATAACGAGCCGTATTTGTGCTTCCTGTCGCAATAATCGCATCAAACTCGGTTAGTTTTCCTTCTGTAAAATTGATTTCACCTTTTAGTTCAGGGGCAACATGTTCTAAGTACTTTGCTAAAAACGGCAATAAATGTTTGTCATTAGAAGATTGTTTTACCAATACTGCATGACCAGAAATTAGTACCGATAAAAAATCATGAAAACCAACTAACGGAATGTTTCCTGCCATGATAATGGCCACTTTTTTAGGAGTGTCATTGTGTTGAGTTTCAGAAGTCCATTTTGCAAGGTTGCTTTCTGTCAACGCATTTGTCCAGTTTTCTATGGAGAACAAGATGTTTTCTTTGGTAAACCAAGAGTTGTTTTCTTCTGCAATTTTTAGTTGATGTATAAAACCATCAAAAAACAATTCATTGTATGGAATACCTGCTGTTTTTTGGATGCTCTTTCTAGAAAATTGACTTAAAAAGGCTCCCAATTTTACAAAAGCTGTAACACGTTTCTGAATTGTTTTCATTTAATTTGATTATAAACTTTTTTGGCGGTATTTTTGCCCCGCAAAGATACAAAAACAGAAACAGAAAAACGATGGCAATTATAATTACTGATGAATGTATAAATTGTGGAGCATGTGAGCCAGAATGCCCTAATACAGCGATATATGAAGGAGCAGATGATTGGAAGTATGCAGATGGAACAGATTTAAAAGGGAAACTTGTGTTGCCAAATGGTAAGTCTGTGAATGCAGACGAAGACCAAGAGCCTGTTTCTGATGAGCTTTATTATATTGTTGCAGATAAGTGTACAGAGTGTAAAGGATTTCATGAGGAGCCACAATGTGCAGCTGTGTGTCCTGTAGACTGTTGTGTGCCTGATGAAGATGTTGTGGAAACGGAAGAAGAGCTATTGGAGAAACAGCGTTTTATGCACGATTCTTAAAAGAGATATATAAAACCTTTAAATACTAAAAACGCCCAAATCAATTGATTTGGGCGTTTTGGGTTTATAAATATTAATTCAAATAAAAATTTATAATTTAAAACTTAATCTTGCAAAGTAATAAGCACCGTCAGATCCCATTTGTACAGAATCGGCTAAACCACCTTGGTCAGTCCATCCATCAAATTGTGGTGTTGCATAGGTGTTAAAAAGATTATTACTACCAATAGTCAATGTCGTAGCATTAGAAAATTCATAAGACATATTTAAATCTACTATCATGGCAGCTTCGTAAATATCAGTAGCACTACTATATAATGCTGCTGCTTCAGCTGCTGTTTTAGCAGGAGAATCTACCCATTGAAAATCTTGTAGTTCAACTTGACTAAACTGTGTTAAAACAGCATTTACATTAAACTTTCTATTTGTATAGCCTAAGTTCAATCCAACTTTATAGTCAGGTGCCGCTGCTTTTAAATAGGCTTGAGAAAAGGGACCAAAGAAGGTGTATTCGTTCAAGCTTCCATTGTGAATTTTATCAATTTTCAAACCGTTCATATTTCCAACGATCCCAACATTCATTGAGCTATTGTTAGTTAAAGATGTCTTGTATGATAACACAAAGTCAATTCCTGTCGTTTTAGTATCTACACCGTTTGCAAAAAACTGTGCTGCATCAACACCTAATCCTAGCCCTGAAGCATCAAAATTATCGGTCAAAACGATTCTGTCTTTTACACTGATTGAATACGCATCTATCGTAGCGGTAAATCCACCAGTTGAATAGGTAAACCCAATACTACTATTAAATGCTTTTTCTTCTTTCAAAGCACCAATTCCGAAAGCTTTTGTAACGGTACTGTTGTTTGCAGATAATAGAGAAGGTACTGATTTTCCTCCTACAATATTTGTAAAGATTAAATTGTAATAGATTTGTGCTAATGATGGCGCTCTAAATCCTGTAGAAATAGAACCACGGAAAGATAACTTATCGTTGGCTTTTAACCTACTTGCCAATTTAAAGTTGAAGGTATTTCCAAAATCACTATAATCTTCATAACGTACAGCTGCAGCTACTAAAAATTTATCACTAGTATTGTATTCTAGGTCTGCATAAACACCAATATTACTTCTTCCTCTGTCAACTACGTTGTCAGGACTGTATCCAGGAAATCCTTGTGATCCACCAGGAAGTTCATCTCCGTTGCTATCAACAGCAACGTCTTGTAATTCAGGGTTTGAAATTGCCAACCCGTTGATGTCATATAATGAATAAGAAGCTTCTTCTCCAGCAAAAATTTCAAAGTTTTCCGTTCTGTATTCCATCCCAAAAGCAAAATTCACTCCTGAAGCAATGTCTTCGTAAAACTTCGTAAAATCAACTCCTGTTGTATTTTGAGATAAACTATGTCCACCTGCATCAAAATCAGTTGGAGAAGCATTTCCCATAGAAGCGTTATTCGTGTTTTTGATAAAGTAATGGAAATTGTTTTTTCCATACGTATTGTTGAAATCTACATTCCATCCATTTGCCATTGTGTGTTTTACACCTGCAGAAACAGAAACATCAGTAATGTTTGACGTAATTTGTGGTGTAAATCCATTAGGGTATAAACTTGCTACTGCACGGTTATCTCCATCAGCAAAACTTCCTCTTGTAAAAGCATTGGCGTTGGTATTTCTATATGTTCTACCACCAAAAGCATATACTTCTGTGTTGTCTGAAACAGGAATCATTGAATTTACCATAAAGCTAAACCCATCAATTGCCGCACTTCCATATCCTTTTCTCCAGCTAAATCCTGGACGTAACGTTTTTTCTTTTGAAAGTAGTTCAGTGGTAAAGTTGATGTATCCATCTTCACCCATTTTTACACCATAATTTAAATCTAGTTTGGTAGTAACTCCATCAAAACTTTTGTCTTTTCCATCTAATCTATTTTTTCCATCTATGTTAGACATCGAAGGATCCCATCCATCTTGTGTGTCAATAAATTGTTGTCTGTAATCACCACCTACAGCAGTACTATAAGCTCCGTAAGTAATACCACCGGTTATACCATCAGTATTGTCATTTAATACAATATTGATAACACCTGCAATAGCATCAGATCCGTATTGTGCAGATGCACCGTCACGCAACACTTCAATTCTTTTGATTGCTGAAGATGGAATAGCGTTTAAATCTGTTCCTGAGTTTCCTCTACCACGTGTTCCGAAAATATTTACCAATGAAGATTGGTGTCTTCTTTTACCATTAATCAATACCAATGTTTGATCTGGACCTAATCCTCTTAATGATGCTGGTACAATATGGTCAGCACCATCAGATCCTGACTGTTTTGTTGCATTGAAAGAAGGTGCAGCGTATTGTAATATTTGACTTATTTCAACATTACCAGTTTTGTTTGCCAAATCTTTTACGTTGATAATATCAACTGGCACAGGTGTGTCAGTTGCTGTTCGTTTAGGACTTCTAGATCCAACAATAACAACTTCGTCTAATTGTAAACCTTCTGATAAAACGATATCTACTGTTTTTTGTCCATTAACGGAAATTTCTTTTGTTTCGTAACCTGCAAAGCTTACAACTAAGACGGCTCCGTCCATAACAGTTAACGTGTATTTTCCGTTAAAATCTGTTGAAGTTCCATTTGTAGTCCCTTTTTCAACAACGTTTGCACCCGGAAGGGTTTCGTTGTTCGCATCTTTAACTGTTCCAGAAACCGCATTTTGGGCCATGGTAAAATTAAAAGTAAAGAGCGTACATACTAATAAGAGTATAATTTTTTTCATAAAGTAAGAATTAAATGATTAATTAGTTGTCGTTCTTATACCTCATTCAAAATGAGATGTTATAAAGACCGACTTATATTATAAGAGTATTTAGTTGTTTTTTTATACTCTTTTAAAAGCTGGTTTTTTATGTCGATACCTAAAAGCATTAAAAAAGGAGCGTTTAAAACGCTCCTTTTTGTTATGAAAAGAATGTTTTCTACAACAAAAACGCCCAAATCAATTGATTTGGGCGTTTCTTCTAATTATTGAAAATTAATTCAATTTTTCAACTATCTACTGAAATTTCAATGTAAATTTTAATAAGTAGTTGGTTCCTAATTGTCCCATTTGGGTTACTTCAGAACTGTATTCAAATCTACCACCTGCAGATCTTAAATCAACATTTCCATTTGTTCCATCATGTAAAACGTCTGGATATGCGTCAAAGATATTGTTTGCAGTAAATGAAACTCTAAAGTTATCTGTAAAGTCATATCCGAAAGCTAAATCAGAAACTACTTTTGCAGTATGTACTTGGTCATCTTTAGCAGTTTCTCCAGCAACAGTAACTTCTCCAAAACGAGTATTGTTAAAGGCCATGTCAAACTTATTAACGTTGTAGTTCAATCCTAATGAAATTTTAGATTTTGGTCTTGAATCTGTAATACGCATAGCTTCTCTATGGTTAAAGATATCATAACCACCAGCTTCTAAAATACTAGGATTTGCAACAGCACCTTCAATACTTGTGTTGTTAAAGTTCATGGCTAAATTTGCGCCAAACATACCTTCTCCAGCTTCAATGTTGCTGTAGTTAAGTATTAAGTCAACTCCTCTGGTTCTTGTATTTACAGCATTGATAAAGAATTGCAATGCCAATACGTCGTTGTCGATTAAGATTTGCTCAACAGCATCAGAACCATCCAAAGCTCCATCTAACGGTTTAATTTGAGAAGAGAACAATACTCTGTCGTCTACACTAATCTGGTAGATGTCTGCACTAACGCTTAATTTTCCAAGTTTAGTTGTTGTTCCTATAGAAAAGTTTTGAGACGTTTCTGCGTGTAAGTTAGGAACTCCTAAAGCTATAATAGCAGGAGAGTTGTTAGGCAGTGTACCTTGTAATTGCGGATCTGGGTTTGGAGCTACAATGATATATTGTGTCAATTGAATATATCTTTGATGTAAACTAGGTGCTCTAAAGCCAGTACTTGCAGACGCTCTGATGGCAGTTTTGTCACCAATTTTATAACGTCCATTTATTTTCCAAGAAAAGTTAGATCCAAAGTCAGAAAAATCTTCATAACGAATAGCTCCTCCAATAAGAAAGTCTTCTGTGAAATCAAGATCTATACCTGCGTAGGCACCAAAGTTAGAACGACTAACATCCATTGCTTCTGCTGGTTTAATTCCTGCAAAAGAATCTGAACCACCACCGTAGTAAGATATTTCATCTCCTTTATGCCCTTTAAAGTATTCTTTCTTGTATTCAAACCCGAAAGAAGCACTTACTTTTTCGCTGTACATTTTACTAAAGTCTAAGTTTGTAACAATGTTGCTAAAAGCATAACCACCAGGATTAAATGTTCTAGGTGAAGTTCCATGATCTGCTAAATAATCTCTGTTTACAGAATTTTTAACAGTGTAGTCTACATAGTTTCTACCATAGGTAGCACTTAAGTCTGTTTTCCAGTCTCCAACATTAAATTTAAGTCCCAAAACATTCATATTGTCTAATACTTCTGTTTCAAAAGTTGGGTGATATCCTACAAAATCTTCATATGAAGAGATGAACTCTGCTGCTTGTACATCACCTCTCCAGAATGGAGATCTGTAATACGCATAACTTTGTCCATATCTACTAGTAAAAGTATGAAAGGTATATAATTCTGAATTGTCTCCTAAAGGCAATGTAATGTTAACCAAAGCAGATGACTTGGTTAATTTTGGTTGTCCAACTTTCATTCCTGTATCAGGGTTTTCAGTCATCCAATCAGATACATTGTTGAAATAAGACAAGTCTCTAATATATAAAGGGTCACTAGCTCCTGTGTATATGTTTGCACCTGCGTCATTTGTGTCTGTTACACTTGGCGCAGTACCAGGACCGTCTTGAGTATCACCAGCTCTATTGGTGGCGTTTTGGTCGTAATACTCTAAACTTAAGTTTACTTTAGCATCACCCATGTCAAAAGTAGAGTTGTAGTCGATTCCCATGTTGAATCCGTCACTTTGACTAGTGATTCCTGCGTGAGAATTTACTTCTGTAAAATCAGTATCATCTTTTAAGATAATGTTAATAACTCCAGCAATGGCATCAGAACCATATTGTGCAGATGCACCATCACGTAAAACTTCTATTCTTTTTACTGCAGCGTTTGGAAAACTTTTTAAATCAATACCAACTTCTCCTTTTCCAGGGGTACCATTTAAATAAATTTGAGCCGATTGCTTCATTCTTTTACCATTCATTAGTACCAAAGTTCTACTTGGACCTAATCCTCTTAAATCAGCTGGATCAAAGTGAGCCGTTGCATCAGAAATTGCTTGAGTAGCAGAGTTAAATGAAGGTACAGAGTAACTTAACATTTGTTCTACTTGTATTTTTCCTGTTGCTTTTAAAACAGCAGCGCTAATATTATCAATTGGCACTGGAGAATCTAAAACGGTTCTCGGTTTTGCTCTGTTTCCAGTAACAACAACTTCTTCTAACTGCATTCCTTCAGTTAAAACAATGTTTACTGTTTTTCCGGTAACAGCCACTTCTTTTGTTTCGTAACCTGAAAAGCTTACAACTAAGACCGCTCCGTCCATAACAGTTAACGTGTATTTACCGTTAAAATCTGTTGAGGTTCCATTTGTAGTACCTTTTTCAACAACATTTGCACCCGGAAGGGTTTCGTTGTTCGCATCTTTAACTGTTCCAGAAACCGCGTTTTGGGCCACTGCAAAATTAAAGCTAAAAATAGCAGCTACTAATAAGAGTGTAATTTTTTTCATAAAGTAAGAATTAAATTGATAAATTAATTATGGTTTTATATGTCTTCAAAATGAGAGACTACAAAGACCGACTTATATTATATAAGTATTTAGTTGTTTATTTATACTCTTTTAAAAGGTGGTTTTTTTATACCTGTAATTAAGGGATTAAAAAAGGAGCGTTAAAAACGCTCCTTTTTTGTTTGAAAATAATTTGTAATGCTAGACTAGAAAGTAAATGTCAATCCAGCTTTTACGATGGTACCGCTAAATCCAAATTGATTTACTTCCCAAGGATATTTGAAACGACCACCTAAGTCAGTCACAAAATCACCTTTGGTATCAATTGCATCAGGGTACACGTTCAATAAGTTCAAAACGGTTAGGTTTGCTGAAACTTTTTCTGAGAACGTATATCCGAAAATTAAATCTGTAATTACTTTCCCCGCAAAAGTTTGATCTTTAGACGCGTCTGCTGCATGTTGCCAAGTAACTTCACCAAAATACGTATTGTTCAAAGCAGCTCTAAATTTATTTTTACTGTAGTCTGCACCAAATAATATTTTAGTTTTTGGTCTTGAAGATGTAATTCTTGCTTGTTCTTTTCTATTAAAAATATCATACCCTGCTAATTTAGCAGAAGGGGTTGCAATGTCTCCAACAATTTCAGTTTTGTTAAAGTTTGCTGCAAAAGAAAAGCCTAATGTACCTTCTCCTGCTTCAATATTTCTATAGTTTGCAACAAAATCAACTCCGTTTGTTTTAGTATTAACTGCATTTACAAAGAATTTGATACTGGTTACATCATTGTCTAATAAAACTTGCTCTACAGCATTTGTTGAGCTATCGTCTCCATCGAATCCAACTTCACCAGAAAACAATACACGATCGTCTACTTTGATGCTATAGAAATCTACAGATACAGAGAAGTTTCTTGAAGGTCTAAGTGTAAGACCTGCAGAAAGACTGCTTGAGGTTTCCGCAAATAATTTAGGAATACCTAGTCCTCTAATAACATCACTTACATTGTTAAATGTACCTTGGTTAGAGATAGTACCTCCAGAAACTAATGTCTGAATATTACTCAGGTAAATTTGATGTAAAGAAGGTGCTCTAAACCCGTTGCTATAAGAAGCTCTTACTACGGTGTTTTCGTTAAATTTATAACGTGAGTTAACTTTCCATGATGTGTTACTACCAAAATCAGAATAATTTTCGAATCTCATAGCACCTCCAATTAGGAAGTCATCAGAAATATCCCAATCCATAGTTCCATAAACTCCAACGTTTGAACGCGTTTCGTTCACTGCGTTACCAGGTTGTAGTCCAGGAAATGATTGTGCACCTCCACCAGCATAAGAAGCAGATTCTCCAGCTATAGCTTCAAAACGTTCTTGTCTTACTTCCATACCCAATCCAATACTTATTTGATTGATGGTTTTGCTCATGTCAAGATTTCCAACAATGTTGCTGAATTTATAACCTCCAGCTTCAAAAGTTGTTGGACTTCCTGCACCTAGACTAGGGTTTAATGTGTTTCCAATAGTATAATCAACACTATTACTTCCATAGGTTAGACTTAAGTCAGATTTAAATCCGAACATTTCAAATTTAGCTCCTGCTCCAAAAGTAACATCATTAATGTCTGTATCAAAGGTTGGTTGAAATCCTTGGTATTCAGTTCCTGCATCGTGTAATAAATTATGTGGATCTGGAACCCAATAAGGAGTTCTGTATAAAGCAAAACTTGATCCTTTTCTAATAGAAACACCTCCAAAGGTGTAAAACTCTCCATTGTCATTGCCAAAAGGAATTCCAGCATTGAAAAATAAATCTGTTTTTGACATTTCTGGCTGACCAACTGTCATTCCCATATCTGGATTGTCCACTAAAAAGGGGTGTGTACCGTTTAAAATTGAAGCATCACCAAAGATAACTCCAAATAGTCCATCTCCTCCTGGAGTACCGGCTCTATTTGTTTTGGCTTGATTTTCATAAGCGAAGGTGTAATTAAAATACCCTTTGTCACCTATTTTTAAAGATGAATTTATATCAGCTCCAAACGTAAGTCCGTCACCTTCTGTAGTGATTCCTGAATTCACAGAAACCGTAGTATATTCTACATTTTTCTTTAAGATGATATTTACAACTCCTGCAATGGCGTCAGATCCATATTGTGCAGATGCTCCATCACGTAAAACTTCTACTCTTTCAATAGCTGCTGTAGGGATACTTTTCATATCTGTTCCTACTTCACCTTTTCCAGGAGTATCATTTACGTATACTAAAGAACTTTGGTTTTTTCTTTTTCCATTGATAAGCACTAAGGTTCTACTAGGGCCTAATCCTCTTAAATCAGCTGGATCGAAATGCGCAGTTGCATCTGATATCGTTTGACTAGATGCATTATAAGAAGGAATCTTATAGGTCAGCATATGATCTACTGAAGTTTGTCCACTAGATTTTAATTCTCTAGCGCTTATATTGTCAATTGGCACTGGAGAATCTAATATGGTTCTCGGTTTTGCTCTGTTTCCAGTAACAACAACTTCGTCTAGCTGCATTCCTTCAGCAAGAACAACGTTTACCGTTTTTCTGCCATTAACAGCTACTTCTTTTGTTTCGTAACCTGCAAAGCTTACTACTAAAGTAGCGCCATCTTCAACAGTCAACGTAAAGTTTCCGTTAAAATCTGTTGAGGTTCCGTTTGTAGTGCCTTTTTCAACAACGTTTGCGCCAGGTAAGGCTTCATTGTTAGCGTCTTTAACAGTACCAGAAACGCTGTTCTGAGCGACTGATACAGTAAGGCTAAAAAGAGCACACAATACTAAAAGTGTAATTTTTTTCATGAAAATTAAGATTGAGTTAATAAATGATTTGTGTGCCTTAAAAGCACGACTTACTATATATAAGTAGTTCAATAGATTATTATACCCTGTTTTTTTGCAAAAAAAACAAAATACATATTTTATGTGAATACTTACATGCGTTGGTTTAGAGTTCTAATTTGATTTTGGTATAGTAGAAGGCCCCATTAGTTCCCATTTGCACAGCATCCCAAAGCCCACCGCCATCGGTAAAGTTATTTTGTACTGTAGGGTAGACATTAAATAGGTTGTTACTTCCAATTTGAAAATTAATTAAACTGGAAACTTGGTATGAAAAATGCAAATCTGTAGTAACTTTAGAGTTGTAAAAATCTGTTGCAGTTAAAAGTCGTTCTTCTTCAGAATCATTAAAGTCAGAAAGCTCTTTACTTATTTGCCAATCAATTAATTTTTGACTGCTAAACCGAGTCATAGAAAGTGCTGTCTTGATTTTTTTGTGTCGGTAATTAATCGCTAAATTGAATTTGTTTTTTGGCGCTGAAGCTAATAAGAATTGACGGTCACTGACTCCGAAAAAAGTTTCTTTATCTAGGTTTTTATGGTGCGTTTTATCAATCCTCATATCATTTATATTTCCTGCTAAAGCGATGGAAATGTGTGCGTTTTTAAATCGTTTTTTCCAGTTTAAAACAAGGTCCAGTCCAACAGTTCTTGTATCAACACCATTGGTAAAAAATTGAACATTGTCTACGTCGATTCCAAAATTTGTAGCATCAAAACTTCCGCTAAGAATAATTCTGTCTTTAATCGCCACATAATAGCCATCAACAGCTACATCAAAGTTATTGCTTATTTTACTAGCAATTCCGAAACTTGCATTGATAGCTTTTTCTTCTTTTAACTTGTCGATGTCCAGTTCTCTTGCAATAGGATCGGTGTTTGCTAATAAAAGAGATTCTGAAGGGGTATTTCCTATGAAGTCGGTAAAAGAAAGATTGTGATAAATTTGCGCTAATGATGGCGCTCTAAATCCTGTGCTAAATGAACTTCTTATATTTAAATAAGATAAAAATTTCATCCTTGATGCGATTTTGAAATTAAGTGCATTTCCGAAATCGCTATAATTCTCGTACCGCATTGCTGCTCCGACCATCCATTTTTCTGAAAAATCAATTTCTGTATCTGCATACAAGCTGAAGTTTGTTCTACTCCTGTCTACTTCATTAGACGGCGAATAGCCTGGAAACCCTTGAGACCCTCTTGGTCTTATACTATTGTTATAGGTTGTGTAATCAGAAATAGGAGTGGTGCTCGTAATCACATTTCCATTTTTATCATAGGCTGCATAAGAAGCGAGTTCTCCTGCAAAAATTTGATAATTTTCCATTCTATACTCCAATCCGAAAGCTAAATTGATTCCGTTAAGTTTGTCTGACAAGTATTTAGAAAAATCAAGACTTGTTGTGTTTTGCATTAGTTGATGTCCGCCTGCATCAAATTCGGTAGGAGAATTTTCCTCTAAGGTGGCGTTCAACGTTTCTTTGATGAAATAATGAAAATTATTTTTTCCAAAAGTATTATTAATATCAATACTCCACTCTTGTATTTGAGTCAAAAATCCAAATGAAAATGAGACGTCAGAAATTGCAGAAGTTATCAATGGGTTAAACCCATTTGGATATATAGCAATCACATTTCTACTGCTGTTTTTGCCTCTAGTAAAAGCATAGGCTTCCGTATTTTTATAGCTATACCCACCATTGGCATATGCGGTGGTCTTATTTTTTAAAGGAATTTCTGAATTGAAAAATAAATTAAAATTATTACCAGCTACATCTCCATATTTTCCTCGGCTTGCACTGCTGGGTCTAAACGTATGATCTTTAGAGGTGATTTCTGAAGTGAAATTAATAAACCCCGTTTTATTAATTTTAGCACCATAATTGATTCCAAGTTTATATAAGATTCCGTCAATTCCATTTTTAGAATTAGGGACATCTAAACCTGTGTTTACATTGTGAAATCCATTTGTTAAAAGGACTCTCAATTTGTCTACATCATCTTTCAAAACAATATTGATAACTCCCGCAATGGCATCTGATCCATATTGGGCAGAAGCGCCATCTCGCAACAATTCAATTCTTTGAATAGCAGATATAGGTATTGCATTTAAGTCTGTTCCTGAGTTTCCTCTACCACGTGTTCCGAAAATATTGACCAATGACGATTGATGTCTTCTTTTACCATTGATCAATACCAATGTTTGATCAGGGCCTAAGCCTCTTAATGAAGCAGGAATAATGTGGTCAGTACCATCAGCTCCTGACTGTTTTGTTGCATTAAAGGAAGGGATAACATATTGTAGTAATTGATTTATATTTAGTTGACCGCTTTTATTGATTGCATCTTCAATATTGATAAAATCAATAGCAACAGGAGTGTCGACTGTGGTGCGATTTCTATTTCTTGAACCTACAATATGAACCTCATCCAATTGCTGCCCCGATTCTAAAATAATGGTATAAAATTTTTCGGAATCTACGACTATCGTCTTTGATTCATGCCCAACAAAGCTAACTTGTATGGGATGATTAGGTGTCGTTCGTAACTTAAAATACCCATCATTATTTGTCGTAGTTCCTCTATTTGAATTTTCTTGAACTATAGTTGCTCCGGTCAAAGGAATTCCGTTGGAGCCTAGCACGACACCTTCGGTATTTCGGAGGCTTTGCTGAAGTTGTTTATAACCCTCTTTGGTATACACAACATAATAATTATTCCCTAAGTTTTCAAAATGATATGCTGTATGTAGTTCTAGTGTTTGCAGTATCTTTTTTAAAGACGAATTATCAAGAACTGAAGCGTTTATTTTTTTGTCACTAAAAATGGACGAACTGTATGTAAAAAAAACGTTATACTTACTGCTAACGGAGTCTAATGCCGTTGTGTAAAGAATTTGCTTAGAAGGAGTTTTCTGTGCATTCGCTGAACCAAAAACCAGCAACGCACTAAAAATTAACACAGGTAGTATTGTCAATGTTTTTTTTGGAGACATTCAGAAAAATAGTTTCAGCAAGATACTATTTTTTATTCTGAATAATTAATTGGTTGTTTACATTTTTAATTTGAACATGTACTGCTTTTTCAATTGGTGATTGGCACAACTCCTGTAATTATTTTATTTCTGCTTTCTTCGTCTTTAAAAATGGCTTTTAGCCCATAGGTATCTTCAATCCTTTTTATGGCATCACTAAGTGCTAAATTTTCAAAGATGATAGTTCCATTTTTCCATGAAGTTTTATGACTCGAATTAGCAAGACTTCTTTGTTCTAAAATAAGATTTCTTTTAGATGAAAAAGAAATAAAATCTCCAGGTTTCATTTTTGTTTCTTGACCGTTTTTAAGAGCCAACCAAATGTTTCCTTCTTCTAGGAAGACATCGGTTTTTTGATGTTTTGTATCTACATTAAAAGAGGTTCCGAATACTTCTATAGTCAAGTCATCAGTAAGTACCCAAAATTTTGACTGGGTCGTTTCTTTTTTATCAACTTCAAAAAAGGCTTCACCTGAAAGCCATACCTTTCGGCTGTCGTTTTTATAATATGAAATTGACGAATTTGAATTTAAGGTTACTTTACTGCCATCCTTCAATGTGAGGTTTAAAAATTCTCCGTAGGTAGTTTTATGTGTGATTTTTGAAAAGCTTTTATTTGCTACATACGCGCCCAAGGAAATGAGTAAAAGTATTGAAGCAGCAATACCAATGAATCTACTATACGTAGGTGTTGCTTTTTTGAAAACAGGAAAGTGTTTTTCTTTAATTTTTTTCTCTAGCTTCTCCCACTCTGAAGAAACCTTCTCTTTATCGAGTTCTGTTTTTTTAAATTGAATGCCTAAAATAATTTCTTTAGCATCATTCGCCATCTCTTTGCTTTTAGGGTTGTTGTCGATCCAATATTCCCAAAAAGAGGCATCTGAAAGTCTATTTTTCTTTACCCAATTAGTAAAAGAAGTATCGCTTAAAAAGCATTCTATGGTGTTGTAATTTTTCTTAATCATGTTGTAAGTTAAAAACAAGGTTTGCCCTTGTATTTTAGATAAGTACTGCTTTTGTAAAATATACTCTCTATTTTTGGCGAAATTAAGAATTAAATAATTGATGTACAGCTACTTCTTCTCTTAAGTTTTTGAGAGCCTTATGAATTGTGTTTACAACACTTTGGTAGTTTACGTTCATAACGATTGCTATATCATTGGTTTTTAGACCGCTGTAGTATTTTAAGTAGAGGGCTTCCTTTTGTCTTTTAGGAAGATTGTTCAATAAATTTAAAATATTTTTATTTTTAAAAGTTTCATTTTCTTGATGTGTAATAAGTTCTTCAGGAGTAAAATTAACATCAATAATTGTTTTTTCCATCTCATCAATGGCAATTGTTCTTGATTTTTTCTTCATCGTCTTTAAAAGGTGCCTTCTATAAGATGAATATAAATAGGGAGCAATTGTTTCTAAATCACTTAAATTCTCTTTGTGTTCATAAATATATAAAAAGAAATCTTGTAAGGTGTCTTCTGTTAAAGAAGGACTTTTAGAAATCTTCAATCCATAATTATACAGCATTGAGTAGTATGTTTTGTAAAGCAGAGAGAAGGCTTTTAAATCTCCCTCTTTTAGTGCTTTCCATACAAAATGATCTGACAAGTTTTTCATTAAAATTTGTGTAGACTTTTTTAGTCTATAGCCCTTAAAGTTATAATAAATAAATAAAAAAATAAAATTTATTTTTTTTAATATCAATTTTATGATAAAAATCTCTACTCTTTTTAGAATGAAATGAGCTATATTTGCACCGCTAAAAATTTAAATTTATGAAGGCTGGAATTGTAGGATTACCCAACGTAGGAAAATCAACTTTATTTAATTGCTTGTCGAATGCAAAAGCCCAAAGCGCCAATTTTCCATTTTGCACCATAGAGCCTAATATTGGCGTGGTAAACGTTCCTGACGATCGTCTAGAGCGCTTGGAAGAACTTGTAAACCCTGAGCGTGTACAGCCTGCAACGGTAGAGATTGTAGATATTGCCGGCTTGGTTAGAGGAGCAAGTAAAGGAGAAGGATTGGGAAATCAGTTTTTAGCGAACATTCGTGAAACCGATGCTATTATTCATGTACTTCGTTGTTTTGATAATGACAATATTATTCATGTAGACACAACCGTTGATCCGATTAGAGATAAAGAAACAATAGATATTGAATTGCAGTTAAAAGATCTAGAAACTGTTGAAAAAAGACTAGAGCGTGTAAAGCGTTCTGCAAAAACAGGAGACAAGGTAGCGCAATCTGAATTGGCAGTTTTACTAAAAATTGAAGAAACATTGTTGAAAGGAGAATCTGTAAGAGCTATTGAGTTTTCTGAAAAAGAACAAGAGTTTGTAAAGGCACTACAATTGATTACTGCAAAACCTGTATTGTATGTTTGTAATGTAGATGAAAATTCTGCAGTACATGGTAATGCGTATGTAGAGCGAGTAAAGGAAGCGATCGCTGATGAAGCCGCGGAACTTATTATTTTGGCGGTAGGAACAGAGGCAGATATTAATGAATTGGATGATTATGAAGAGCGTCAACTATTTTTAGAAGACATTGGGTTGAAAGAGCCAGGAGCTTCTAAATTGATTAGAACCGCATACAAACTATTGAACCTGCAAACTTATTTTACTGCAGGTGTAAAAGAAGTAAGAGCTTGGACAATTAATGTTGGAGATACTGCGCCCCAGGCAGCTGGAGTAATTCATACCGATTTTGAAAAAGGGTTTATTCGAGCAGAAGTAATTAAATACAATGATTTTATTTCTTTTGGGAGTGAAACAAAGGTAAAAGAAGCAGGAAAGTTATCTGTAGAAGGAAAAGAATACATTGTACAAGACGGAGATATGATGAACTTTAGGTTCAACGTGTAAATCCTTCAAAAGAGCTTAAAAAACTATTTAAAACTCTGTTGATAACTAATTCAACAGAGTTTTTTGTTTTTAGTTCTAAATGTTATTTTAGCAACGACTTCAAGGGGTAAAAATATCTATGGCAAAAGAAACAACATATACAGAAGACAACATTCGATCACTCGATTGGAAAGAGCATATTCGCATGCGTCCTGGAATGTACATTGGGAAGCTAGGAGATGGCTCTTCTCCAGATGATGGAATTTATATTTTGTTAAAAGAAGTCCTTGATAATTCGATTGACGAATATGTGATGGGAGCAGGAAAAACAATTGAAATTTCTATTCGCGATAAACAAGTTACGGTTCGAGATTACGGACGTGGAATTCCGCTAGGAAAAGTAGTAGACGTAGTTTCTAAAATGAACACAGGAGGAAAATACGATTCCAAAGCATTTAAAAAATCTGTAGGTTTAAATGGTGTAGGTACAAAAGCGGTAAACGCATTGTCAGCCTATTTTAAAGTGCAATCCATACGAGACAATCAAACTACTTTTGCTGAGTTTGAACGTGGAAACTTGACACTTAATGAAGCTGCTCAAGCATCATCCTTAAGAAAAGGAACAAAAGTACAGTTCATTCCAGATGAAACAATTTTTGGCAAGTACAAGTTTAGAAGTGAATATGTGGCTAAAATGCTAAAAAACTATGTGTATTTAAACACAGGTTTGACGATTCTTTTTAATGGGGAAAAATATTTTTCTGAAAACGGGTTGAAAGACCTATTGCAAGAAAACACATCAGAAACAGATTTGCTATATCCAATTATTCACTTAAAAGGTGAGGATATCGAATTGGCGTTGACGCATAGTCGAACCCAATATTCAGAAGAATATCATTCCTTTGTAAATGGACAACACACTACGCAAGGAGGAACACATCATGCGGCTTTTAGAGAAGCCTTGGTAAAAACGATTAGAGAATATTTTGGTAAGAATTACGAAGCTTCTGACATCAGAAAATCTATTATTTCTGCCATTAGCATTAAAGTAACCGAACCTGTTTTCGAAAGTCAGACCAAAACAAAACTTGGCTCTGCAGAAATGGGAGGAGGTTTGCCAACGGTGCGGACTTTTATCAACGATTTTGTAAAAACAAAGCTCGATAATTACTTACACAAAAACACCAATGCTGCAGAGGCGATTCAGCGTAAAATTTTACAAGCTGAACGAGAACGTAAAGATTTATCTGGAATTCGAAAGTTGGCAAAAGAACGTGCTAAAAAAGCGAGTTTACACAATAAGAAATTGCGTGATTGTAGAATCCATTTATCCGACATCAAAAAAGAAGGGTATTTAGATACCACCTTGTTTATTACGGAAGGGGATTCAGCATCAGGTTCAATTACAAAATCTAGAAATGTAAATACCCAAGCGGTGTTTAGCTTAAAAGGAAAACCCTTGAATTCGTACGGATTGAGTAAAAAAATCGTGTATGAAAATGAGGAGTTCAATTTACTGCAAGCAGCATTGAATATTGAAGACGGATTAGAAAATCTTCGCTATAATAATATTGTGATTGCTACGGATGCGGATGTAGATGGAATGCACATTCGTTTGTTATTAATTACGTTTTTCTTACAGTTTTTTCCTGAGGTGATTAAAGAAGGACATTTGTATATTTTAGAAACGCCTTTATTTAGGGTTCGTAATAAAAAGGACACGTATTACTGTTATTCAGAAGAAGAAAAAAAAGAGGCCATTTCAAAATTAAGAGGGAAACCAGAAATCACTCGATTTAAAGGACTGGGAGAAATTTCTCCTGATGAATTTGTGCATTTTATAGGGAATGATATTCGTTTAGATCCTGTGATGTTAGACAAAGAAGTGCCTGTCGAAGAAATGTTATCATTTTATATGGGGAAAAACACTCCAGATCGCCAAAAGTTTATCATCGAAAATTTGAAAGTAGAATTGGATTTAATAGAAGAAAAGATATAATACATCACTTAAAGATATAATACATCACTTTATGAGTGAAGAGAACAATAATTACGAACACGAAGAGGAAATTAATACTCAGGTAGAAACTACGGAGACCATTACCAAAGTTACAGGCATGTACAAGGAATGGTTTTTGGACTACGCTTCGTATGTAATTTTAGAAAGAGCTGTTCCTGCAATCGATGACGGCTTTAAACCTGTGCAACGTAGAATTTTGCATTCCATGAAAGATCTTGATGATGGACGCTATAATAAAGTAGCAAACATTGTAGGTCATACCATGCAATACCATCCGCATGGAGACGCATCTATTGGAGATGCCATGGTGCAAATTGGTCAGAAAGAATTGCTGATCGATATGCAAGGAAACTGGGGGAACACGTTGACTGGAGATAGAGCAGCTGCCTCAAGGTATATAGAAGCACGTTTGTCTAAATTTGCTTTGGAAGTTGTTTTTAATGCAAAAACGACCGAATGGCAGTCGTCTTATGATGGAAGAAGAAAAGAGCCTGTCAACTTGCCGGTGAAGTTTCCAATGTTGTTAGCGCAAGGCGGAGAAGGAATTGCGGTAGGCTTATCTACCAAAATAGTACCGCACAATTTCAATGAATTGATAGATGCTTCTATCAAGCATTTAAAAGGAAAAAGCTTTAAAATTGTTCCCGATTTCTTAACGGGAGGTATTGCAGATTTCACGAATTATAATGAGGGGAAACGTGGCGGGAAAATCCGTGTGCGTGCAAAAATTTCTCAACTCGATAAAAAAACCTTAGTCATTACTGAGATTCCGTTTGGAACTACTACATCAACATTGATTGATAGTATCTTAAAATCAAATGAGAAAGGGAAGATTAAAATAAAAAAGATTGAAGACAATACGGCTGCCAATGTAGAAATACTCGTGCATTTGCCAGTAGGAATCTCACCAGATAAAACCATTGATGCCTTATTCGCATTCACCAATTGTGAAAATTCAATATCTCCATTGTGTTGTGTTATTGAAAACAATAAGCCTGTTTTTATTGGTGTTACAGAGGTGTTGAAAAAATCTACAGATTGTACTGTTGAATTGCTGAAATTGGAATTGGAAATTCAGTTAAATGAATTGGAAGAGCAATGGCACTTTGCTTCTTTAGAACGTATTTTTATTGAAAACAGGATTTATCGAGATATTGAAGAAGAATCAACATGGAAAGGCGTAATAACTGCGATAAATAAAGGATTGCAGCCTTTTGTAAAACATTTGAAAAGAGCAATTACTGAAGAAGATATTGTACGATTGACAGAAATCAGAATTAAAAAGATTTCAAAATTTGATATTGACAAGGTCAAACAACACATAGAAAACTTAGAGGATAAAATTGCGGAAGTAAAAGAATATTTAGCCAATTTGATTGACTTTGCTATTGCATATTTCAAGCGCTTAAAAGCGACTTACGGAAAAGGAAAAGAACGCAAAACAGAGATTCGGATTTTTGATGATATTGTGGCTACAAAAGTAGTAATGCGTAATACAAAGCTCTATGTAAACAGAGAAGAAGGTTTTGTTGGAACCTCGCTTAGAAGAGATGAACATGTTGCGGATTGTGCGGATATAGATGATATTATTGTTTTTAAAAAAGACGGAAAAATGCTGGTTACAAAAGTAGCCTCAAAGACATTTGTAGGAAAAGATATTATCCATATTGCCATCTTTAAAAAACAAGACAAACGTACGGTGTATAATATGATGTATCGTGACGGAAAAAAAGGAACGAGTTATATGAAACGCTTTACGGTTACGGGAGTTACTCGTGATAAAGAGTATGATTTAACGGCAGGAAACAAAGGTTCTTTGGTGTATTATTTTACAGTGAATCCGAATGGAGAAGCAGAAGTGGTTACCATTAATTTGCGTTCAGTAGGAAGTGTTAAAAAGTTAAAATGGGATATTGATTTTTCTGATTTAGCGATCAAAGGAAGAGGGTCTCGAGGAAATACCATTACAAAATTAACGATTCGGAAAGTAGAATTTAAAGTTGCTGGAGTCTCTACCTTAAAGCCAAGAAAAATTTGGTTTGACGACACTGTTCAACGGCTAAATACAGACGGAAGAGGAGAGTTGTTGGGAGAGTTTACAGCAGAGGATAAGTTGCTCATTGTAAGTCAGTCTGGAAAAGCAAAGGCGGTAACACCGAGTTTAGCAAGTCATTTTGATGACGATATGATTGTTCTAGAAAAATGGAATATGAATAAACCCTTGTCTGTTATCTATTTTGATGGAGAAAAGCAGCGGTATTATGTAAAGCGTTTTTTAATTGAAACAGCAGACAAAGAAGAACAATTCATCTCTGAGCATCCAAAATCTCAATTAGAAATTGTTAGCACAGCGTATAGACCGATGGCAGAAGTTGTTTTTTCGAAACGTAGTTTGGAAAGTATGCAAGTAAACTTTGAAGAATTTATAGCGGTAAAAGGAATTAAAGCACAAGGAAATCAATTGACAACGGAGAAAATTCGTCAAGTGAACTTATTAGAATCATTACCGTATACAGCGCCTAAAGAGCTGGCAGTTGAAGATGTAGAGGTGATAGAAGAGGAGGAAGTTGTTGTAGAAGAGAAGTTGCCTTTAGAAGTTATAGAAATTGCAAAAACTCCAGATTCTATAGCAACCGACAGTGAAGAAAAGGCGAGAAGGGCGCTTCAAAAAACAATAGACAAGAAGAAGGATGAGCAAAAAATCAAAGATGATGACAGTCAGATCACATTGTTTTAAAAAGACATAATAATGTTTGCAGAAACACCCGTGCTTTCTGGCACATATCTACAGACTCCACCAACACATAAAAGTCCTCCTCTTTGCCTTCCATAGTTAAGTGCAAAACGAGAAGCACCTTTTGTGTAACTTCCTCCTACATTATAATAATGAATTCTTTCACTAATAGATTCATTTTCATAATTGTATATGTCATTTACATAAAAAGCTATTTTTTGATTTAGATTAATTTCTAAAGTTCCTCCAATCCAATTTTTTTTATCATTTTTTGTCCATAAATGCTGTGTTTCTATACGTAAAGATTTTCCGCCTCCTAATTTATAAGTTGCTTCTGCAACAATAATATTG
>Ga0209035_10000173_pt1 | contig 25736 bp, 24 predicted proteins | sample MarorgKNORR_S2LV_6_FD_188220 | JGI IMG/M metagenome (GOLD analysis project Ga0209035, IMG submission 188220) | Marine microbial communities from the Southern Atlantic Ocean, analyzing organic carbon cycling - AAIW_A/KNORR_S2/LV (SPAdes) (version 2) | ecosystem: Environmental > Aquatic > Marine... | reverse complement strand
AGGCGTTTGGACAGGTGCAGACAACCGAGCAACCCATTTTGAAGGAATTATCAAAGGGCAAGGAGCCACAATGGCATTGCCTACTTGGGCCTTGTTTATGAACAAGTGTTATGCAGATTCAACCCTGCAAATTAGTACAGAAGATTTTGAAAAACCTGAAAATTTCAACTATGATTCCAACTGCGATAACATCCCAGATTCCGATGAATTAGTAGAAAAAATAACCAAGGAAACTCCCGTGAAAAACGACGAGGAGGATACCGATTTTTAAACAAATAGCAGAAAAGAATCTCATGATTACAAAAACCGTAAAAAATGTAGCCGAAGCAACCGCAGGCGTAACAGACGGAATGACCCTTATGTTGGGTGGTTTTGGTTTGTGTGGTATTCCAGAAAATGCCATTACCGCTCTGGTGCAACAAAATGTAAAAGAATTGACCTGTATTTCTAACAATGCAGGCGTAGATGATTTTGGCTTGGGATTGCTATTGCAAGGCAAACAGATAAAAAAAATGATCTCTTCTTATGTAGGAGAAAATGACGAGTTTGAGCGCCAAATGCTTTCTGGTGAATTAGACGTAGAGCTTACACCACAAGGGACATTGGCAGAAAAATGCCGTGCAGCACAAGCAGGATTTCCTGCGTTTTATACCCCAGCAGGTTATGGAACTGAGGTTGCAGAAGGAAAAGAAACCCGTGAGTTTGATGGGAAAATGTATGTGCTAGAACCGGCTTTTAAAGCAGATTTTTCCTTTGTAAAAGCATGGAAAGGAGACACTGCGGGAAATTTGGTTTTTAAAGGAACCGCGAGGAACTTCAATCCAAACATGTGTGGAGCCGCAACGATTACTGTTGCAGAGGTAGAGGAGTTGGTACCCGCAGGCACATTAGACCCGAATACGATTCATGTTCCAGGAATTTTTGTACAGCGAATTTTTCAAGGAACGGACTATGAGAAAAGAATTGAACAACGAACAGTAACGCCAAAATTGTAAGCATATGGCTTTGACAAAACAACAAATAGCGCAACGAATCGCACAAGAATTACAAGACAAATGGTATGTGAATTTAGGCATCGGAATTCCTACACTGGTTGCCAATTACATTCCAGCAGGAATTGAAGTAGAATTTCAATCTGAGAACGGATTGTTAGGGATGGGCCCTTTTCCTACAGAAGGAACAGAGGATGCTGACTTGATTAATGCCGGAAAACAAACCGTTACTATTTTAGACGGAGGCTCTTTGTTTGATTCTGCAACTAGCTTTGCAATGATTCGTGGGCAACACGTACAATTAACGGTATTGGGTGCCATGGAAGTTGCTGAAAACGGCGACATTGCCAACTGGAAAATACCAGGAAAGATGGTAAAAGGAATGGGCGGAGCGATGGATTTGGTGGCTTCTGCAGACAATATTATTGTTGCCATGATGCACACCAATAAACGGGGCGAATCTAAATTACTAAAACAATGTTCTTTGCCTTTAACAGGGGTTGGTTGTGTTACAAAAGTAGTCACCAACTTGGCTGTTTTAGAAATTAAAGACCAAGCATTTCATTTGTTAGAAAGAGCTCCCGGAGTTTCTGTTGAAGAAATTCAAGCAGCGACTGCAGGAACGTTAATCGTATCTGGAGAGATTCCAGAAATGACAATTTAAAGAGGTAAGAAGAACGCAGTACGATGAAAATAATCTCATACAATGTAAACGGTATTCGAGCTGCCGTTAAAAAAGGATTTTTAGATTGGTTACAACAAGCCAATCCAGATGTGTTGTGTCTTCAAGAAACAAAAGCACACAAAGATCAATTAGATTTAGCTGCTTTTGAAGCTGCAGGTTACCCGTACCATTATTGGTTTTCTGCTCAGAAAAAAGGCTATTCGAGTGTGGCTATTTTTTGTAAACAGCAACCAAAACATGTCGAATACGGCACAGGAATAGAAACGATGGATTTTGAAGGGAGAAACCTTCGGGTAGATTTTGAAGCGCTGTCTATTATGAGCTTATACTTGCCTTCTGGAACCAATTCGCAACGCTTAGATTTTAAGTTGAATTTCATGAAGGAGTTTCAAGAATACGTAACAACACTCAAGGAAACCATACCAAATTTAGTAATCTGCGGCGATTACAACATTTGTCATACAGCAATAGACATTCACAATCCGAAACAAAACAAAAACACGTCTGGGTTTTTACCCATAGAACGTGCTTGGATTGGTGATTTTATGGAGGCTGGTTTCGTAGATAGTTTTCGTCACTTAAACAAAGAGGCTCACCATTATAGTTGGTGGAGCTATCGAGCCAATGCTCGAAACAACAACAAAGGATGGCGTATAGACTACAACATGGTAGCCAAGCCGCTACAAGATAAGATTGCCCGCGCCTATATTTTACCCGAAGCCAAACATTCAGACCATTGCCCGGTGGTTGTAGAATTAGACCTATAAACCCTTACTCTTTAGACCGATGAAAAAACTGTGTATCCTCCTTCTTATTGTTAGTGTTCAATTACTGGCACAAACAGACAAAACAACGAAAATGGTGACACAGCAGTTAACCGCATCCGATTTTTTTAGCGACACGGATATTGTCTTGATAGATAGTTTGTTATTGCATACAAAATACCAATCTCCGCTATACGATACTGTGCAATATGTACTCAAAGAAATACCAAAAGAGTCCATAACACTACAAAAATTAACAACCGAACAACTCCAAGAACGCTTGGCAATGTTAGACGCGAAGACGCCTTTTAATATTGCGTTTAACCCGGCTTTAGAAAAAGTAATTCACTCGTATCTAAAGTACCGTAAAAGAGCGTACCCGAATGTTATGGCAAAGGCAGCGTACTATTTTCCAATGTTTGAAAAACATTTAGACCAGTTTAATATTCCGTTGGAGATGAAATATTTGGCCATTGTAGAATCTACGTTAAACCCCACAGCAAAATCACGCGTAGGCGCTACAGGTTTGTGGCAGTTTATGTACGCTACAGGAAAAGAATACAAGTTAGAAGTGAGCTCGTATGTAGATGAGCGACAAGACCCTGTAAGAGCCACTATTGCAGCGTGTAAATACTTAAGTAGATTGTATAAAATTTTTGGCGATTGGGATTTGGTATTGGCGGCGTACAATTCGGGCCCTGGAAACGTATCAAAGGCGATTAAGCGCTCGGGAGGGTACAGAAATTACTGGAATATTCGTCCGTTTTTACCAAAAGAAACCGCCGGCTATGTTCCTGCTTTTTATGCAACAATGTATCTTTTTGAATATGCTGATGCACATGGTTTAGTGGCGAATGCGCCTGTTTTACATCAGTTTGAGACAGATACCATTCAGGTTAAAAAAACCATTTCTTTTGATCAGATTTCAGAAAAAACAGGCATTTCAACAGATTTATTGCGCTTTTTAAATCCGGCCTACAAGTTGGAAATTATCCCTTTTATTAAAGGGAAAAACTACGTGCTTACATTGCCGCGAAAAAACACCCTAGATTTTTTAAACAAAGAACAAGAAATTTACGACCAGGCAGCGGTAGACAATGCCAAGCGCGAAACACCGTTGCCAAAGTACTTTACGATGGACTCCGGCATTCGTTACCGTGTAAAAAATGGCGATTATTTAGGGAAGATTGCTGAAAAATTTGGCGTACGGGTACGCGATATTAAACGATGGAACAACTTGCGAACACATCGTTTAAAAATTGGACAACGTTTGCGTATTTACCCGAAGAAATTTACCCGATCGGTTACGTAATGGTCAAAATTTAGTTGCACACATGTAAACATGGAACACTTTTTGGTGGCTCCTGTATAAACAACACCTTTTATGAAATATTTTAAAGTACAATTCCTGTTTTTATTAGTCATTTCTTCGTGTCAATTAGAGACTACAGATTATGTATTACCACATTCTACTGGACGTACCAATGGCATTTTAACCGTTGTAAAAACAAGCCAATGGGTTGGCGAAGTAGGCGATGCTTTGCGCAGTGTTTTAGGAGAACACATTGTTGGTTTGCCACAGCCAGAAACGCAGTTGTCTGTTTCTCAAGTAGCACCAAGAGGCTTTATTCGAATGATGAAAATGAATAGAAACATTTTAGTTATTGAGCAAAGCGATACCGTAAAAATAGCCACCATACGCAACAAGTACGCAGCACCTCAAACCATTGTGTACCTTACAGCAAAAGACAAAAAAGGATTGATCGCACTCATTGAGCAGCGAGGAAAAGAGGTGATAGCGACCTTTAAAGCAGCAGACATTCAGTTTTTACAGCACTATTTTTATAAAAAAAAGTTAGCAACTACTTCTTTTAAAACCCTGGGAAAGCTGGGGATTGATTTCACTATTCCTAAAGAATTCCGTTTGGTAGATGATACAGGTGCTTTTTTCTGGTTACGCCAGCATTTAAAAAGCGGTCTTCGAGGCGATGGAAACAACAACCTTTTAGTGTATAGCTTGCCTTTGCCGGCCAATTATGATGCGCTCACTACCGCTCAAATTTTAGCAGCAAGAGACACCATTGGAAAAACCTATTTGCCAGGCTCTAAAGAAGGACGTTATATGATTACCGAAGCCTTGTTTACACCTGAAACAACCACCACTACAATTGCTGGAATGCCAGCGTATGAGACTCGGGGAAAATGGGAAGTGAAAAACGATTTTATGGCAGGCCCTTTTTTAAATTACACGATTGTAGATACGGCAAACAATCGGTTACTTGTGGTAGAAGGATTTACCTATGCGCCTTCTATTAACAAACGCGAATTTGTTTTTGAGTTAGAAGCGATTGCCAAATCGTTGAAAATGGGTGCTCCAAAAAAATAGACGGTATACGTGCTAAAAGAGCCATTCTGAAAAAAGCTGTATATTTGAAAGAATCGTAAAACAGTTAACAGATGGAATTTAAAATTTTAGCAGTCGCTTTGGCGGCATTGGCACCGATGTTTGTAGGTTTTTTTTGGTACGGACCCCTGTTGTTCCAAAAAGCATGGATGCAAACAGTCGGATTTACAGAAGACTCCATGAAAGGGGCAAATATGCTCCTTATTTTCGGACTCAGCTATGTGTTTAGTTTTTTAGCAGCATTCTTCTTGCAAAGTATTGTAATACATCAAACGGGTATATCTTCTATTTTAATGAGCGAGCCTGGTTTTGCTGAAGGAACAGGTGAGGCGTATACACTATACCAAGATTTCATGGCAAGTTATGGCAGTCATTTTAGATCGTTCAAACACGGGGCTTTGCACGGCACTTTAATCAGTTTGTTCTTTGTGTTACCCGTACTAGGCACCAATGCACTTTTTGAAAGAAAAGGATTCAAATACATTGCCATCAACGTAGGGTATTGGACCGTTTCTTTGGCTTTAATGGGCGGCATTGTATGCCAATATATGTAAGTCTTAGAAAAACATATTCTAATAAAAAAAAGCGCTCTTTTGAGCGCTTTTTTTAGAGGTGTTTATTTCTTTTTTGCCCAATTATCTCGCAGCCCCACTGTTTTGTTGAAAATCAACTTTTCAGCAGTACTGTCGTCATCGACATTAAAATAGCCCAATCGTTGGAATTGAAACTGTTCTCCAATTTTCGCTGTCTGTAAGCTTGGCTCCACAAAAGCTTGGATGTGTGTTAGCGAATCTGGATTTACAAACTCCATAAAAGAGCGTTCTTTATCACCGTCTGGTGTTTCGTGTAAAAACAACCGATCGTACGCACGAACTTCTGCAGGAATTGCATGCGGTATAGAGACCCAGTGCAAGGTTCCTTTTACTTTTCGTTTGCTTTCTTCGGTATCACTTCCCGATTTTGTTTTCGGGTCGTAGGTACAATGAATAACGGTAATTTCGCCATTGTCATCTTTTTCTACACTGTTTGCTGTAATAAAATACGCGTTTTTCAAACGCACTTCTTTGCCTAATTTTAATCGGAAGAATTTCTTATTGGCTTCTTCTCTAAAATCTTCACGTTCGATATACAGTTCTCTAGAAAAAGGAACTTCTCGTGTACCAGCCGTCTCATCTTCTGGGTTGTTTTCTGCAATTAAAATTTCTTCTTCCCCTTCAGGGTAGTTGTCAACAATCACTTTAACAGGGTCTAAAACACCCATGACGCGTGTTGCTTTTTTGTTTAAGTCTTCGCGAAGTTTAAATTCTAACAAAGCGACATCAATAACGTTTTCACGTTTAGAGACTCCTACGGTTTCAATAAAATTACGAATAGCAGCAGGCGTATATCCTCTTCTTCGCAATCCAGAAATGGTAGGCATCCTAGGGTCGTCCCAACCAGACACCACTCCTTCTTCAACCAATTGTAAGAGCTTGCGCTTACTCATAATGGTATAGCTCAAGTTCAAACGAGAAAACTCACGTTGTTTTGGCGCTAAAGGAAATTCGGTTTTCGCGTAGCTGTATATTTGGTCTCGAAACCAGTTGTACAATTCTCTGTGTGGTTTGAACTCTAAAGAACACAAAGAATGTGAAATTTGTTCAATATAATCACTCTCTCCATGCGTCCAATCGTACATTGGGTAAATACACCAAGCATTACCGGTTCTGTGGTGTGCTTTTTTTAAGACGCGATACATCAATGGATCTCGCAATAACATGTTTGGAGACGCCATGTCTATTTTTGCACGTAAGACATGCGTTCCTTCTTCAAACTCATTGTTTTTCATGCGTGTAAACAAGTCCATGTTCTCGTCAACACTTCTATCTCTATACGGGCTGTTGCTTCCTACTTGTGTAGGGGTTCCTTTTTGCGCACGCATATCCTCAGAGCTTTGGCTATCTATATAGGCTTTTCCATCTTTAATAAGCAAGACTGCCCAGTCGTATAATTGCTGAAAATAATCTGAAGAATACACTTCGTTTTCCCATTGGTACCCCAACCAAGTAATGTCTTTTTTAATAGCATCTACATACGCTTGTTCTTCTTTTGCGGGGTTGGTATCATCAAAACGCAAATTTACAGGAGCCTTGTAGGTTTCGCCCAAGCCAAAGCTAATACCAATGGCTTTGGTATGTCCAATATGGAGGTATCCATTTGGTTCTGGCGGAAAACGAAAACGCAAGTGTTCTTGCGGCATGCCGTTTGCTAAATCTTCTTCAATAATTTGCTCTAGAAAGTTGAGCGGTTTCTTTTCTTCAGACATGAGTTCTTAAAATAATAGCCCCAAAATTACGGAAAATATGTGATACCGCACCTATTTTTACCAGCGGTAAACGATTCTTTTCAAGTGTAACAAAATGGGTGTTTAAACGTTGTATCTGTACAAACCAACACACACTTACATGCACCAACACACGATTAATTATACCTGTCCTAAATGCAACAACCGCACCTACACCCTCGGAGAAATGAGGGCTACTGGCGGCACGTTGTCTAAAATCTTTGACATTCAAAATAAAAAATTCAGCAGCGTTACTTGCGAACGCTGTAGTTACACTGAGTTTTACAAGGCCAAAACAAGCGCTTTAAGTAATATCTTTGATTTGTTTACCGGTTAAGAAACTTCCTGTTATCTTTGCACTATTAAATAGAGAATATGGGAGTAATAGAGGTAAATAACAGCCGGCTTTATGCCTACCACGGTTGTTTAGATGAAGAAGCTAAAATCGGTTCAGAGTACCGGGTAGACCTTACAGTAAAGGCACCGTTAAAAAAATCTGCGCGTACAGATGCGTTAGAAGACACGGTAGATTATGTGCATTTAAACGCCATTGTTAAAGAAGAAATGGCCATTCGCTCTCAATTGTTAGAGCATGTGGCACAACGCATACTACATCGAATTTTTGCTGAAATCCCTTTGGTGAAAAAAGCAACAGTTTCTGTGGCTAAAATAAATCCACCAATTGGCGGAAATGTCGCAGACGTTGCCATCATTTTATCAAAAAAAAGGAAAGGCTAAAAAACCTTGCTTGGCAAGTAAAAATGCTTAAATTTGCCATCCTAAAGGGTGTCGTGGCCGAGTGGCTAGGCAGTGGTCTGCAACACCATCTACAGCGGTTCGAATCCGCTCGACACCTCAAAAAAACGTTTCGAAATTATCGGAACGTTTTTTTTATGCCTTTCCCACAGAAAACCGACGTAAACCCTCACTTTTTTTGTTTTATTTAACACAAAATCCTTCTTTTTTCTGCATCTTTGCTTACCATGAAAATCTACCCTATAGAAACAGGAAATTTTAAATTAGATGGCGGCGCTATGTTTGGTGTTGTTCCTAAAACTATTTGGCAACGCACCAACCCTGCAGACGCCAATAACCTCATTTCTATGAGCATGCGAAGTCTTTTGATTGAAGACGGAGATCGACTTATTTTAGTAGACACAGGGCTGGGAGACAAGCAATCAGCTAAATTTTTTGGCTACTACCATTTGTTTGGCGGTTTTTCTTTAGACACGTCATTGGCAGCACACGGTTTTCATAGAGATGACATTACAGATGTGTTTTTAACCCACTTACATTTCGATCATTGCGGCGGTGCTATCCAATGGAACAGCAACCGTACAGGCTACGAACCCGCATTTAAAAACGCTCAATTTTGGAGTAATGAATCGCATTGGAATTGGGCAGTGAATCCAAACCCAAGAGAAAAAGCGTCTTTTTTAAAAGAAAATATCCAGCCCATACAAGAAAGCGGACAATTGAATTTTATAGGAAACAATGCAAAACCTTCTTTAGGATTTGATGTTTTACTAATGGATGGGCATACCGAAAAGCAAATGCTTCCGAAGCTAACATACCAAGGAAAAACCATCGTGTTTATGGCAGATTTATTGCCAACCGTTGGGCACATTCCTTTGCCGTATGTAATGGGTTACGATACCCGTCCGTTACTTACCATTCAAGAAAAAGCTTCTTTTTTACAAGAAGCAGCAGACCAAGAATACTATTTGTTTTTAGAACACGATTCAGTTCACGAACTCTGTACTGTGCAGCACACTGAAAAAGGCGTGCGTCTAAAAGACACCCATAATTTTAACGACATTTTTAATTAGAAACCAAAAAGCCAAAGACATGAAAATTTTAAAATCAGTATTGTACACCGCCATTGCAACGGCTACGTTAGCAAATTGTAAATCGGTGCATACAATTGCCGTACCAGCAGGCATGAGTAAAACAATTGCAGCAGTTGCAAAAAAAGCACCTTTAACAGAACAAGAAAAGAAAACATGGGGCCATGCAGATTTGGCAACCGATTCTATTCCTGGAATGAGTGTTGCAAAAGCCTATGCTTTTGTTGCAGGAAAACCACACGTTGAAGTGATTGTTGCCATTGCAGATTCAGGCTTAGACATCGAACACGAAGATTTAAAAGATGTTGCTTGGTCTAACCCAGGAGAGATTGCAGGAAACGGTATTGATGACGATAAAAATGGTTTTATTGACGATGTACACGGATGGAACTTCTTAGGAGGGAAAGACGGTGCTATTGTAGGATCAGACCAGTTAGAAATTACCCGTTTGGTTAAAAAAGGGATGGCTCGATTTGGAGACAAAGATGCAGCTGCTATTTCTGAGACAGACAAAAGCGATTTTGAAACGTATACAACTTTGAAAAAAGTATATGACGAGAAATCTGCAGGAAACAAAAAAACCACTGCGCGATTGGCAGCTATTGGAGAAGCTTTTGCTGCAATCAAAACGTTTATCGGAAAAGAAACAGTTAATGTAGAAGACTTAGCGGTTATCAAACCAAGCGACCCAAAATTAGTAGCGCAAGTAGCAGATATTTCAGGACTTTTAGGAAGAGGAATTACAGAAGCAGCATTTGTAGAATACCAAACAAGTTTTGCGAAAAACAAACACTACGATTTAGACTTTAACGAGAGAGAAACTGTTGTTGGAGATCAATTGTATAACATTACAGATGTTTTTTATGGAAACAACAATGTGATTGGTTCTAAAGATGATGAAAGTCATGGAACACATGTTGGAGGAATTGTAGCAGCTAGCAGAAACAACGACAAAGGAGCAGACGGTGTTGCAGGGAATGTAAAATTGATGGCAGTACGTGTAGTGCCAGATGGAGATGAGCACGACAAAGATGTTGCCTTAGGATTGCGTTACGCTGTAGACAATGGAGCAAAAGTAATCAATACCAGTTTTGGTAAATCGTATTCGCCAAACAAAAAATGGGTTTATGACGCCATTGCATATGCGGCCTCTAAAGATGTATTAATTGTAAATGCTGCAGGAAACTCAGGAGAAAACATTGATATTGAGTACACGTTTCCAAACGATTCAAAAGACTTAAAAACTGAATTTGCAGACAATGTAATTACCATTGGAGCCATGAGTGCAAACTACAACGAAAACTTACCGGCTATTTTCTCTAATTACGGAAAAATAAACGTTGATGTTTTTGCGCCAGGAGTACAAGTGTACTCTACCGTGCCAAAAGACGAATACAGACCGATGAGCGGTACGTCTATGGCAGCACCTTCTACCGCAGGAGTTGCAGCAATGATTCGTTCGTACTATCCAAAATTATCGGCAAGTCAAGTAAAGCATATTTTAATGAATTCTGGTATAAAAATCGATTTTGAAGTAATACAACCAGGATCAAAATCAAAAGACAATCCAAACGGAACTTTAGTGCCATTTGTAGACTTATCAGTTTCTGGACGTGTCGTAAATGCATACAATGCATTGCGCATGGCAGACCGTATGGTAAACGGAAAATAAACCTCCAATAGAAATTATTGTAAAAATGGCACTCGTTACCAACCAGTGCCATTTTTAATTTCATAAAAAAACAAACACCTATGAAACAGTACATCATCATTCGATTTTTAACCAGTATACTCTTCGTGTGTGGCTACAGTGCCTCGGTACTTGCCCAAAATACACCAGGGTACTGGCAACAAGAAGTGGCATATACGATGGATATAGACATGGATGTAGCCACCTATACCTACCAAGGAACCCAAGAACTGGTGTATACCAACAACTCACCAGATGTGTTGCGTAAAGTGTATTACCATTTGTATTTTAATGCTTTTCAGCCGAATTCTCAAATGGACATTCGGTCTAGAACTATTGCAGACCCAGACAAGCGTGTGCAAGATCGCATTTCTAAATTAGCACCCAATGAAATAGGGTACATTCACGTGCAATCGTTGTTGCAAGATGGCGTATCTATTGCACATGAAACCGTAGGAACGGTATTGGAAGTGGTCTTAGACCAACCGATCCAGCCTGGAGCGAGCACTACCTTTCACATGGTTTTTGATGCACAAGTACCAAAACAAATTCGTAGATCTGGGCGAAACAATGCAGAAGGCGTTGCGTTGTCTATGGCACAATGGTACCCAAAACTGGCAGAATACGATTTTGAAGGCTGGCATGCACATCCGTATATCGCCAGAGAATTTCAAGGGGTATGGGGAAGCTTTGACATCACCTTACACATTGATAAAAACTACACCGTAGGCGGTTCTGGCTATCTTCAAAATCCACAAGAAGTAGGACATGGGTATGAAGATGCTTCGAAACCTGTAGCGTCTGTAAAAGGAGAGAAGTTAACCTGGAAATTTACCGCACCCAATGTGCACGATTTTACATGGGCAGCCGATACCAATTACCAACACGATGTTTTAACAACCACTACTGGAATCGATTTACATTTCTTGTATAAAAAAGACTTAGAGGCGAAGTACTTAGAGAACTGGAAACAGTTACAGCCAAAAACGGCGGAATTGATGACGTATTTCAGCACCCATATTGGGCAATACCCGTACAAGCAATACTCTGTGATACAAGGAGGCGATGGCGGTATGGAGTACGCGATGTGTACCTTAATTACGGGAAAAAGAAAATTTAAAAGTTTGGTAGGTGTTACAGCTCACGAAATGGCACATACTTGGTTTCAATTCTTATTGGCATCAAATGAAAGCAAACACTCATGGATGGATGAAGGATTTACCTCGTATATTTCGAACTTTGCAGAACAAGAAATTTTAGGAGGAGACGCGGCAAACCCACACGAAGGGTCGTACCGATACTACAACTATGTAGTAGGGGAAAAATTGGAAGAGCCGTTGTCTACACATGCAGACAGGTACCACACCAACTTGGCCTATGGAATGGCGAGCTATAGCAAAGGAAACATCTTTTTATCGCAATTGGAATATGTGATAGGAAAAGAAAATGTGGCAGCCACTTTAAAAAAATATTTCAAAGAATTTAGCTTTAAGCACCCAACACCAAATGACATCAAACGCACTGCAGAAAAAGTGTCGGGCATCTCATTGGACTGGTATTTAAATGAGTGGACGCAAACAACGCATACCATAGATTATGGCGTAAAGGCGGTCTCTGATAAGACGATTACTTTAGAACGTATTGGAAAAATGCCCATGCCAATGGACGTAACAGTATCTTATACAGATGGCACTACCGAGGAGTTTAACATCCCGTTGCGTATCATGCGTGGCGAGAAACCAACCACTGCAACGGTCTTAGAAGATTGGGCTTGGGCACATCCTACCTATACTTTTCAGACAGCAAAAAAGGTTCAAAAAGTAACGATAGACACCAGTAATTTAATGGCGGACATCAATTTGGAAAACAATATTTTTGAGCTGAAATAATTTAGTAGCGGCATACCATAGGATGCACGTAGCAACAGAATCTGTTGTTACGTGCATTTTTTTGTAACTTCACTTCATGGCAAGTCACAATGATTTAGGAAAAAAGGGAGAAGCTTTAGCGGCTACATATCTTATAGAGCAGGGCTACGAGATTGTTGCAAGAAACTATCGTTTTCAAAAAGCAGAAGTCGATATTTTGGCAAGAAAAAGAGAGGTGTTAGCCGTTGTAGAAGTAAAAACACGTACCAGTACCTATTTTGGAGATCCACAGGAATTTATCACTCCCAAAAAAATAACGTTACTGGTTGCTGCAGTAGATCACTATGTGACAACAAATGAGTTAACGGTTGAGGTTCGGTTTGATATAATTGCGATTGTGCACACGACAGGTGTCTTTGAGATTACCCATTTAAAAGATGCATTCCTACATTTTTAATCGCAGGGGCGATCGCCTAATGGTATTGAGATGTCTCGTGCTTTTGGGTAGCAATTGTTAGGGAAAGGTTATTTTCCGTTAAAGGCATTCATGGTATTTGAAAAACCAGCAGTACCGAAAGAAATAATTGCCTTACAGGCGGTGTCTACACGTTCTATTAAAAGACTTGTTTCGTCTTTAGTCCATTGCCCTAATACATGTGCTACTTGTTGTCCTTTTGGGTAATTGCTTCCAACGCCAAAACGAAAACGAGGATAGGTAGTGGTTTGTAGTTTCTCTTGTACGTCGGTTAGGCCATTGTGTCCTCCAGCGCTTCCTTTGCCTTTTAAGCGGAAGACGCCAAAATCGATATGCAAGTCGTCGGTAATAATCAACGTGTTTTCAATAGCGATTTTTTCTTTGGTCATCCAATATTTTACTGCTTTGCCGCTTAGATTCATGTAGGTACTTGGCTTGAGTAAAATAAACGTGCGTCCTTTGAATTTAAACTGTGCGAGGTCGCCTAATTTGTCTGTTTCAAAAGTAGTTTTTTGTTCAGCAGCAAGGGCATCCAATATTTGAAATCCAATGTTATGGCGTGTTTGGGTGTATTGCTCACCAATATTTCCAAGACCAACAATTAAATATTTTTTCATAATAATGAAATGCGATTGTTAAGAAACCTTTGTGGGTTCTGCTACAAAAGTATTAAAAATAAAAAAAGCGTTACCATGGTAACGCTTTTAAGTACTAATTTTTGTTGAGACCTATGCTTCTGCAGTAGCTCCTTCTTCAGTAGTACCTTCTTCAGCACCTTCTTCAGCACCTTCTTCAGTAGCTTCATCTTCAGCTGCGTTACGAGAAGTTCTAACCTGTACAACAACAGTGTTGTCTGGGTGTAAGAAAACACAGTCTTTACTATCTAGTTCAGAAACCGCTACTTTGTCACCAATTTTTAATTGAGAGATGTCTGCATTAAAAAAGTCAGGTAAATTTCCTGGCAATGCTTTTACTCTTAATTTACGTTTTGGAAAACGCAAAGAACCACCGTTCATAACTCCAGGAGAGTTACCAACTAAACGAACAGGAATGTTCATAGTAATTTCTTTGTCGTCAAATAATTGATAAAAATCTACGTGTATGATTTTATCACTTACTGGGTGAAATTGAATGTCTTGAAGAATGGCAGCGTACTTTGCACCATCTAATTCAATCATTGCAGTATATACATTTGGAGTATACACTAATTTTTTAAAGGCCATTTCTGGCGCTGAAAAATGTACTGCCTTGTCTCCTCCGTATATAACGCAAGGAACCTGACCAGCATTACGTAAGGCTTTCGTTGCTACTTTACCTACGCTTTCTCTTTGAGATCCTTTGATTGTAATTGATTTCATTACTTTGTTTGTTAATTTGTTTACATTAAAAATTGATCACTAATCGATATGTTGTCATGTACTTTGTGCATAACATCAGCGAATAATGGCGCGCAAGTTACAACTTTTATTTTAGAAGTCTCCTTTTTTAACGGGATTGTGTCAGAGACAATTAGCTCTGTTAAACTAGAGTTTTCTATTTTTTCGTAAGCACCCCCAGAAAGTATGGCATGTGTACAGATGGCACGTACGCTAAGTGCGCCGCGTTCCATCATTAAATCAGCTGCTTTGGCAAGTGTTCCTCCAGTATCAATCATGTCGTCTACTAAGATCACATTTTTACCTTTTACCTCACCAATAAGCTCCATATGTGAGATTACATTGGCTTTTTCGCGTTGTTTGTAACAGATAACCACATCTGAATGTAAGTATTTAGAATAGGCATAGGCTCTTTTAGAACCGCCCATGTCTGGCGATGCAATGGTTAAGTTGTCTAACTTTAAAGAATTTACGTACGGAAGAAAAATAGTAGAAGCAAACAAGTGATCTACAGGTCTTTCAAAAAATCCTTGAATTTGATCGGCATGTAAGTCCATCGTCATAATACGTGTAGCCCCTGCAGTTTGTAGTAAGTTGGCTACCAATTTAGCGCCAATAGCCACACGAGGTTTGTCTTTTCTGTCTTGTCTTGCCCAACCAAAATAAGGCATTACAGCGGTTACGTGTCTTGCAGATGCACGTTTTGCTGCGTCAATCATCAATAACATTTCCATTAAATTGTCTGAATTCGGAAAGGTAGAGCCCACAATAAAGACGCGTCTTCCGCGTACAGATTCTTCAAATGCAGGTTGAAACTCTCCATCACTAAAATGTGTGGTCTGTACTTTTCCTAATACGCCACCGTATTCTTTGGCGATTTTCTCTGCTAAAACAGTGCTTTGAGAGCAAGCAAATATTTTTGGGCTTAGTTGATTTGCAGTCATTTAGTGTGTGTGTTTTGGTTTTTTGTTGTTGTGAATTGCAAAAATAGAAATTATTTTGTGAGTTCCGTGGTAAAAGTCGTGATAAACTAAAATTATTTTTTAGATTTGCAGTCCAATTTAGAGAATGCTCGAGTGCTTGCCTAACGGCAAGTAAAGCGGATTTATCTGCCGAAGGCAGAATTGGAAAAGAACAACTTAGGAAACTAAGAGATGCTCTATAATGCTCGAGTGGCGGAATTGGCAGACCTGTCTGCCGACAGGCAGGCGCGCTAAAAACGAAGAGATGATATTTGTTTATGCAATATCTAGTACACACCACAACTATATATATGTTGGGATGACGCAAGATATTGAAGCAAGAATTAAAAGACATAATGACGGTAGAGAAAGAACTACACGGTTTTACAAACCCTTTGAATTGATTTATTCAGAAGTATGTGAAACAAGAACAATAGCCAGAATCCGAGAAAAATATTGGAAGTCTGGAACTGGAAAAGAACAACTTAGGAAACTAAGAGATACTCTATAATGCTCGAGTGGCGGAATTGGTAGACGCGCTGGATTCAAAATCCAGTTTTTTCGGAAGTGTGGGTTCGATTCCCACCTCGAGTACACGTAAAAACTCCTAACATCGTTAGGAGTTTTTTATGTTTAAAAATTTCTGAACCCAACGTTTTTGTCGATTTCCTTAAAAAACCTATCTTTGAGAATCGGTTTAAAAAAAAGACCTTCAGAACATAAAAACACACGCATGAAAAAAACACTACTGTTACTTACCTGTACTCTTTTCTTATTTTTAGCAGGCTGCAACAATTCTACAGAAGGCACGTGTACGTCCGTTACCTGTTTAAACAATGGCGTTCCTACAGAAGATTGCGGTTGCGATTGCCCAGACGGATATACCGGTGTAGATTGCGCTGCTTTGGTAACACCCACCACGGTAACTATTGTAAAGGTAACCTTGAAAAATTTTCCAAATGAAACGATCGCAGGCGATTATTGGGATGGGTTTCCTATTGTAGGAAGCTACACGTATCCAGATTTAATGGTACGTATCTCGAAAGGAACCACCACTATTTTTGAAAGTGATATTTTAGATGACATGGTAAGTACTGGCGATTGTTCAGACGCTATTGAGTTTACTACGGCTGCTGCGCTTACAGATTTGAGTAGTCAATACAATTTAACCTTGTTAGATGACGATGCCATTATTTCAAGTAGCGATGTCATGGGTACTTTCTTATTTGAGGCATACAATGCCGCAAATGGTTTTCCAGAAACTATGGTAATTACTTCTTGTAACGAAGCAATTACATTAGAAATTTCGTTAACGTACACGTGGTAAAAAAGTAAAGACAAAAAAAAGGCAGCGATACGCTGCCTTTTTTTTGTGCTAAAAAGTATCTTTCATCCAATCGTATGGTTTTCTTTTCACCCAGTTTCCTCGTGTAAAGTCGGGAAAATTCTGCGGTTCGCCATTGTTCTCGATAGACAACTCAGATAGCGGGGTAATGGCACTCCAAGCTGCGGCATCATAAACATCTATGGGAGGCGCACTGTTTTGTTTGACAGATTCTATAAAGGCGTTGAGCACAAAAAAGTCCATTCCTCCATGACCGGCTCCTGTGGCGTGTTCTCCGTATTTTTTCCAAAGCGGATGGTCGTATTTCTCTAACCATTCATCCGCAGCATCCCATCGGTGTGGTTCAGATTTTCCTTCAATATACATGCGATTGCCATCTACTTCCCACAAACCATTTGCTCCTTGCACTCTAAAGCCCAAAGAATACGGTCTTGGTAAATTACAGTCGTGGGTTACAATAATGGTTTCGCCATTGGCAGTTTCAATGGTAGAGGTAATTACATCTCCTTGTTTGAATTTAAGCTGTGCATTTGGGTGGTCTTTTCCGCCGTTTTTTACAATATAATTATGAATTCCAATGCCTTTGGTGGCATGTGAGGTGAGAGACAGAAAGCGGTTTCCTCGATTGACATTACACATGGTCGCCATAGGACCCACACCGTGTGTTGGGTACACATCTGCATTTCTCAACAAAGAATGTTGCGTGCGCCAGGCCGATTCTGAAATTCCTTTCTCGCCAAATTCTACGCCTTTTCCGTAGGCTGTTTTTCCATCGTTTAGTTTTACAAAACGCAAGTCGTGTTGGTAGCCACATCTAAAATGTACCAGTTCTCCAAAAACATCTTGCCTTACCATGTGTAAGATGGCCATAATATCGCGGCGGTAACACACATTTTCGAGTAGCATTAAATGGGTACCTGTCTTTTCATGGGTATTTACCAAGTCCCAACATTCCTCCATGGTGTTGGCAGCAGAAACTTCTAAGCCTGTGTATTTGCCAGCTTCCATGGCGTCTTTTGCCATGCGGGTATGCCACAGCCAAGGGGTTGAAATGACCACAGCGTCTACTTCTGTAAGCGCTAATAAGTTTTTATAATCCAGTTCGTTTGTTCCAAAAACAGTTGGTTTTTTTTCGCCTTTTTCTGCAATTTTAGCTAAAGAAAGTTCAATTCTTTTGGGGTCTATATCGCAAATAGCGGTAATTACAACATCGTTTCTCAGTAACAAATTTTGCAAATGATTGGTGCCGCGTAAGCCAACGCCTATCAATCCAATGCGTACTTTTTCTTTGGGGTTCTCTGCGCCATAAGCAAAGGAAGGAGCAAGGGTGATACCTGCGCCCAAAACGGCTGTTTTTCTAATAAAATCTCTTCTTGAATTCATTGAATTGTTGTTTCTGTGATTGTGTTTTCCAAAGTTAACCATTTCTTCTAACAAATGGCGCGTAAAAAAAGTGAAAGCTCAAAATAAATAACGTGTTAAAACGAATGCCGCCGCTATTTTTTTTATATTTGAACCTCTAAAAAGATCTGAAAAATGAATGAATTTATCGTCTACTTTAAAATGGGCTTGTACCATGTTTTAGACATGAGTGCTTACGACCATCTTTTATTCCTCTTGGTATTGGCAGTGGTATATGTTTTTAAACAATGGAAAACAGTGCTTTGGTTGGTTACCTTATTTACGATTGGTCATGCAATCTCATTATTTTTAGCCACCTATGGTTTGTTGTTTAACTTTGGAAAAAGTGGGATGCGCGTGGTGGAATTTTTAATTCCATTCACTATTTTTATCACAGCAGTCGTCAACGTAGTCACCGCAAAAAAAGCTTCACAAGGGAAAGAAACCCTCAATTTAATCTTCGCCTTATTTTTTGGAGTGATACACGGTATTGGTTTTTCTAATTATGCACGCAACATGATTGCGCCAAGCGATAACAAATTTTTATTATTACTCGAGTTTGCTTTAGGAATAGAAGCCGCTCAACTACTCCTTGTTCTTATTGTTTTATTGATAGGCACCTTGTTACAGTCGTTCTTTAAAGTAGCGCGAAGAGATTGGATTTTAGTGAGTTCTGCCATTGCGATAGGAATTACCATACCCCTATTAATTGCACGATGGGCCTGGTAGGCACCACGAAAAACACCTTCAAAAAAACACAGAATACATGGATGAAAAACAATTAAAATTTGCAAAAGCATACTTACGCATGGCTTTCGAATGGGCCAAGCTTTCGCATTGCGACCGAAAACAAGTAGGGGCTTTAATTGTAAAAGATAGAATGATCATTTCCGATGGTTTTAACGGCACTCCAAGTGGTTTCGAAAACTGCTGTGAAGAGACTGACGGTACTACAAAATGGGAAGTGTTACACGCAGAAGCCAATGCCATTTTAAAAGTAGCTTCTTCTACGCAATCATGCAAAGGCGCCACGTTGTACATTACACTGTCTCCGTGCAAACAATGCAGTAAACTCATTCACCAAGCAGGCATTGTAAAAGTGGTATACGCCACCAAATACAAAGATACTGCTGGTATCGACTTTTTAGCCAAAGCAGGCATTGAATTGATTCACTTACCACATGCATAAAAACAACACCCCTTTTTATTTGGCCCTTGCAGTACTTGTTGGCTTGTTTCTGGGGAGCGTTTTAGTGGTAGACTCTCCGCTAGAGTTGTTTAATAAATCGACCAATGAAATTAAGATGAAACGCTTGATAGATTTCATTGAACAAGATTATGTAGATGCCGTGGACACAGATCGTTTATTAGATGGGGCGATTACTCAAATATTAGAAGACTTAGACCCGCATTCAGTATACATTCCCAAAGAAAAATTACAACAGATTTCTGAAAGAATGCAAGGAAATTTTGTGGGAATTGGTGTGCAATTCAGAATGATTAAAGACTCTCTTGCCGTACTCCAAGCCATTGAAAACGGCCCAAGTTATAAAGCAGGCATTGTGTCTGGAGACCGTATTTTAATAGCGGACACCGACACTATTTTCGGAAAAAACTTACGGGATAGCGCACTTTTAAAAGTGTTAAAAGGCACTGCAAAGACCACGGTAAACCTTCAGGTCTATCGTAAAAAATCAGATTCCTTGTTTCGGGTAACAGTTACCAGAGGGAATGTTGCTATAAAAAGCGTGTTGGTTTCTTACATGCTTACAGAAGCTGTTGGTTATGTGAAATTAACGCGCTTTGCAAGAAGCTCGTACAACGAATTTAAAAAAGCCCTTACAGAGTTACAAGGATTAGGGATGACGCAGCTAGTTTTAGACCTTCGAGGAAATGGTGGTGGTTTTATAGACATTGCAAATCAGATTTTAGACGAGTTCTTGCCGGAAGGAAAATTAATGGTCTACACAAAAAACAACAAAGGGGCAATAGATGAATTTTTTGCAACCAAAAAAGGTGCTTTTGAAGAAGGGGCACTCTTTGTTTTGATGGATGAAAATACGGCTTCTGCTTCAGAAATTGTCGCTGGCGCTTTGCAAGATAATGACAAAGGAACCATTGTTGGGAGGCGTTCTTTTGGGAAAGGATTGGTGCAACAAGAAATTGATTTAGGCGATGGTTCTGCGGTGCGTTTAACAACCGCAAGGTATTACACTCCTACGGGAAGGTCTATTCAAAAACCGTACAGGAATACCGATGAAAAAAACCAGTATGATGAAGATTTATCAACCCGATACACCAGCGGAGAATTGTTTGTTAAAGACAGTATTAAGACCATAGACTCTTTACGGTATACCACCCCTAAAGGGAAAATTGTTTATGGAGGTGGTGGAATTATACCCGACGTTTTTGTAGCGATAGACACCACAAGATACGGTTCTAGAATTCCGTTTATACGCATTCAAAATTTTGCCTTTTCTTATGTAGATTCAAATCGGAAAAAAGTGGAATCGTGGACGTTTGATGCGTTTATAGCTCAATTTGATAACAACGACACCATTGCCAAAGCATTTCGCGAAGATTTAATAAAAAACGGAGTTACACACACGGTGTCTGCTCAAACATATTACTATTTAAAACTGGCCATCGCCACAGAACTTTTTGGAGATGAAGGATTTTATAAAGTAAACCAAGCGCAAGACGTGATGCTACAAAAAGTGTTAGCACTAATAGAGTAGGAGGTGTAAAGTATCATCCTTTTAAAATTCCGTAAGTTTACAGCATCTTAAAACCAACAACGAGTGATTACTATCACAACCAAAGCCCAACAACACGTTTATTTTGCTTCCGATCAACATTTGGGAGCACCTACTGCCGAAAAATCTTTTCCGCGCGAACAACAGTTTGTGGCTTGGTTAGACGAAATAAAAGAAGATGCCGCTGCTATTTTTTTATTAGGCGACTTGTTTGATTTTTGGGTAGAATACAAAACCGTAGTTCCCAAAGGATTTGTGCGTGTTTTAGGAAAGTTGGCCGAGCTGAAAGACAGTGGGATTCCTATTTATTTTTTTGTAGGAAACCACGATTTATGGATGCACGATTATTTTGAGAAAGAACTTCAGATTCCAGTATACCACAAGCCACAAGAATTCACCATCAATACCCATACCTTTTTAATAGGGCATGGCGATGGTTTGGGCCCTAAAGATAAAGGCTACAAACGCATGAAGAAAATCTTTACATTTCCATTGTTTCAATGGGTGTTCCGTTGGCTTCATCCAGATATTGGTATGCGCTTAGGACAATACCTATCCGTAAAAAACAAATTGATTTCTGGCGAAGAAGACGCCGTGTATTTAGGAGACGACAACGAATGGTTGGTACAGTATTGCCGACGAAAATTAGCGAGTACCCACTACGATTATTTTGTGTTTGGGCACCGTCACTTGCCGCTCACCATTCCTTTGTCAGAAACCTCAACCTATATAAACACAGGCGATTGGATTCAGTATTTCACCTATGGAAAATACGATGGCACCTCATTAAAACTTCAAAAAAATACATAAAAAAAACAGCGACGAAAGTCGCTGTTTTAATTGGTATGTATGGTTGTTTAAAAAGTAAAGGTCAATCCTGCTTTTACAGAAGTTCCATTAAATCCAAACTGATTTACTTCCCAAGGGTATTTGAAACGCCCTCCTAAATCTGTAACAAAATCTCCTTTGGTATCAATAGCATCTGGATACACATCAAAAAGGTTGTTTACAATTACGGTTGCAGCGATTTTTTCAGAAATTTTATACCCAAAAGATAAGTCGGTTACTGTTTTACCAGCAAACACTTGGTCTTTACCTGGGTCAGAAGCATGTTGCCATGTTACTTCTCCAAAATAGGTATTGTTTAAAGCCATGTTAAACTTGTTACGACTATAGCTAGTACCAAACAATACTTTTGTTTTTGGTCTCGCATCGGTAAGTCTTGCTTGTTCTTTTCTATTGAAAATTTTGTTTTTATAATTCGCCAAGCTGGTTGGTGTTGTTACCTCTCCGTCTAAATCAGTATTGTTTAAGTTCATTCCCAAATTGAATGCTAATTTTCCGTCTCCTACAGCTATGTTGTTGTAGTTCATTACGAAATCCATTCCTTTGGTAACGGTATTTACACCGTTGATAAAAAACTTAATACTGGTAACACTGTTGTCGTTTAAGATGGTTTCTACGGCCGTGTTTACGACACCATCATCATCGGTAGCACCAATCTCTCCTGTAAATAATACGCGGTCGTTTATTCGTACCTCGTAAAAATCTAACGATAAAGAGAAGTTTCTAGACGCTTTTACAGTAAGTCCTCCAGACATGTTTTTTGAAGTTTCAGCAAACAAGCTCGCCACTCCTAAATCTTTAATTACAGGGTCTACGTTGTTAAACGTTCCTTGGTTAGAGATGGTTCCTCCAGAAACTAAGGTCTGTACATTACTCAGGTAAATTTGATGTAATGAAGGTGCTCTAAATCCGGTACTGTACGATCCTCTAACTACGATATTGTCTGTAAACTTATAACGTGAGTTTACTTTCCAAGAAACATTGCTCCCAAAATCTGAGAAATTCTCGTAACGAACAGAACCTCCTATTAAGAAATCATCTGAGATGTCCCAGTCTACTAAACCATAAGCACCTACATTTGTTCTTGTTTCATTCAAGGCATTTCCTGGTTGTAAGCCCGGGAAAGATTGTGCGCCACCACCGGTGTACGAATCTTCTTCACCAGCAATTACTTTAAAGCGCTCTTGTCTTGCTTCGATACCAAACCCGTAACTGAATTCTCCATTACTTTTATTGATATCAAAATTTGTAAGAATATTGCTAAAAGCATAACCACCTGCGTCAAAAACGGTAGGGCTATCTGCGCCTAAACTTGGATTTAAGGTATTACCAATCGTGTAGTCTACTGAGTTTCCTCCGTAAGTAACACTAAGGTCTGCGTTGAAACCTAAAAGTTCAAATTTCATTCCTGCACCTAATAGGTTGTCAGAAATATCGGTTTCAAAAGTAGGTTGAAATCCTTCATAGGCAGTTCCGGCATCGTGCAATAAATTGTGTGGATCCGGTACCCAATATGGTGTTCTGTATAAAGCAAAACTTTGTCCTTTACGAATGTTCACTCCTCCAAATAAATAGAAGTTTCCTGCACCGTTTTTAAAAGGCATCTCCGCATTTACAAACACGTCTGCTTTTTGCATTTTTGGTTGCCCAACAGTCATACCCATATCTGGGTTTTCTACCAACCATGGGTGCGTACCGTTTAAGATATCGTCATCGCCAAAAATAACACCAAATAAACCATCTCCTCCAGGCTCTCCAGCTCTATCGGTATAGTCTTGGTGGCTCAACCCTACGGTTAAGTTCATAAACCCATCATTCGGTAATGATACAGTAGAGTTGATGTCTGCTGCAACGTTAAAACCATCTCCTTTAGAGGTGATTCCAGTGCTAAAATTCGCTTCTGTAAACGATACATTTTTCTTTAAAATGATATTGATAACTCCTGCAACGGCATCTGAACCGTATTGAGAAGATGCACCGTCTCGTAAAACTTCGATACGCTCAATCGCTGCAGTAGGGATACTTTTCATATCCGTTCCTACTTCTCCTTTACCAGGAGTATCGTTTACGTACACTAAGGCACTTTGGTTTTTACGTTTCCCGTTTACTAAAACAAGCGTTCTACTTGGCCCCAATCCTCTTAAATCAGCTGGGTCAAAATGCGCCGTTGCATCAGAAATGGTTTGGCTACTTGCATTGTAAGAAGGTATTTTATAGGTAAGCATGTGGTCTATGGTTGTTTGACCCGTTGCCTGTAATTCTTTACTGCTGATATTATCAATAGGAACAGGAGAATCTAGAATTGTTCTAGGTTTTGCTCTGTTTCCTGTAATTACCACCTCATCGAGACTAAGATTGTCTTCTTTAATAACGAAAGTTACATACGCTGTTGAGGTAATTTCTTTTTCAATGGTTGAAAACCCAATTGAAGAAATAACAAGCGTAACGGGGAGCCCTTTTACCGAAATGGTAAATTCTCCTGTTTCACTAGTGGTTACCCCATTGGTAGTCCCTTTTTCAATAACATTGACAAAAGGCAGGTTTGCGCCGTTTTGGTCGGTGACTTTTCCGCTAATAGATTGCCCAAAACTGGTTGCTGGAATCGCAAGAAGTAAGGCAAGAAAAACGGTTTTTAATACGTAAAATTTCTTCATAAGAATAAAAGTTTAAGGTTAAAACTGCTGCAATATCCTATAAATTAGGCAATAAACAAAATTAAAGAAGTTATTTTAATGAATATTTGATTGAAAAACCACAAAAATTTAACGACTTCTTTAACCTTCTTTTAACAAGATAAATTGACTATTATTGTAACTTTGTTTTTCGAATAAACAAATAGACCAAATAGGATAAATTTATGGATGTAGATGTAAGAGCTATCAACGAGAAAATTGAAAGAGAAAGTGCTTTTGTTGATTTGTTGACCAATGAAATGAACAAAGTAATTGTTGGGCAAAAAGACATGATAGAACGCTTGCTGATAGGTTTGTTAGGAAACGGACATATCTTATTAGAAGGGGTACCGGGTTTGGCAAAAACCTTGGCAATTAACACCCTTGCTAAAGCGGTAGACGGAAGTTTTAGCCGTGTGCAGTTTACACCAGATTTATTGCCTGCAGATGTTGTAGGGACCATGATATATAATATCAAAGAAAATGAGTTTTCAATAAAAAAAGGACCCATTTTCGCCAACTTTGTATTGGCTGATGAGATCAACCGTGCGCCAGCAAAAGTGCAATCTGCTTTGTTGGAAGCCATGCAAGAACGCCAAATTACAATTGGAGACACTACCTTTAAATTGGAGGAGCCATTTTTAGTAATGGCAACACAAAACCCCGTAGAACAAGAAGGAACCTATCCGTTACCAGAAGCTCAGGTAGACCGTTTTATGTTAAAAGTGGTGATTGATTACCCAACAATTGAGGACGAACAAGCAATTATGCGTCAAAATTTAAACAACGAATTTATAACGGTAAATCCGGTGGTTTCTGTTGCGCAAATTTTAAAAGCAAGAGCCGCAGTTAACGAGGTGTATATGGATGAGAAGATAGAAAAGTATATTCTAGACATCATCTTTGCAACCCGATATCCAGAAAACTACAATTTAGCAGCACTACAGCCGCTAATTAGCTTTGGAGCTTCTCCTCGTGGAAGTATCAATTTAGCCAAAGCAGCAAAATGTTACGCATTTATCAAACGTAGAGGTTATGTAATTCCAGAAGATGTACGTGCGATTGTGTACGATGTGTTGCGCCATAGAATTGGAATTACGTACGAGGCCGAAGCTGAAAATGTGACTTCAATGGACATTATCCAACAAATTATTAACGAAGTACAAGTCCCTTAAAAAAAACCTCCTGTGAAAACAGGTAATAGATGAACAGTGCCAAGGAGGAATCAAACTGATTGCTTTCCTTGGAAGGATTGAGAAAACAAGGACATGGAAACTAGAGAAATTCTTAAGAAAGTTCGTAAAATAGAGATCAAGACCCGTCGGTTGTC
>Ga0209035_10000172_pt1 | contig 25837 bp, 23 predicted proteins | sample MarorgKNORR_S2LV_6_FD_188220 | JGI IMG/M metagenome (GOLD analysis project Ga0209035, IMG submission 188220) | Marine microbial communities from the Southern Atlantic Ocean, analyzing organic carbon cycling - AAIW_A/KNORR_S2/LV (SPAdes) (version 2) | ecosystem: Environmental > Aquatic > Marine... | reverse complement strand
ATGTAGCAATTAAACTTTCTGTTGAAAATTTATTAAATAAAAAGAAACAAAATTTTAAAAAAATAAAATTCAATAATTTTGAAGCTAATATTAATTTAAAAAATTTGAAAAAATATAAAAATATTTTTACAAAAAAAATTAATTTTATTCCAATAGATTTTAAAAAAGGAAGCACTACTATGGTTTTCATGATTAATTTAAATTATATTTCTTCCAAATTTTAGTGTCTAGACTCATATCTTTAGTTAGTCTAGGTCCAGAATAATCATTCATGGACATTGGAAGAACATCAGGAGTAGTAATTTTTGCTAATTCAAACATAGAGATTTTTTTATCACCTACAAGATGGATTATTCCATTCAAATCTTCTTTTAAAATTTCTGTTATTCCTTTTGCCACAGTTTCTGCAAATAAATAAGTACCAAATCTATCAGTAAAAGCTGCAGGGTATGACCATGGTTTTTTTGAAACAAAATTAGTTCTAATAATTAAATGATTTTTAATTTTTGATATCTCATGTTCTCCAATTAGTTTTGTCAATGCATAAAAATTTTCAGGGTATGGAATATCATTTTCTTTATACAACTCTCCATAACCATCAAAAACACATGCGGTACTGATGTAGACAAATTTAATATTATTTTTAGACTGGGTTACAGCACTTACAAGATTTTTAGTGCCTTGTACATTAGTATTCCAAGCTAATTGTCTATTTTCTTCACATAATCTAACACTAGTGATTGCTGCAGTATGAATAACTAGATCAATTGAATGATTATTAAAATAATCAATTACTTGATTGTTGTTTGTAATATCTAAATCAGTTCTTGAAGGACTAAGACATTCAGGGTAAAAATTTTGTAATTCAGAACCTAAACCTCCAGTACCACCAGTTACAAGAATAGACATTACATCTTTCATAATATTTTTACCTAATAAATCTCACATTTCTATTATTCTTCGTTCTAATTTACCACGAATAATATTTACAACTTTAGAAGCAGTTTTACCATCACCTAAAGATGAATTCCAACTCCAATCAGGTACAACAGATATCATTTGTTTAACACATTGAAAAATATCATCAGAATTTAATCCAGACAATATATTAGAACCAGATTCTAAAGTTTCAGGTCTTTCTGTACTTTCACGAATAGTAACACATGGCTTTTTAAAATAAAGTGTTTCTTCTGGAACAGTGCCAGAGTCAGTAATCAAGCATAGAGCATTTTTTTCTAGTTTGGTAAAATCAAAAAATCCAAGAGGTTTTATAATTTCAATACATTTTGGCACAGATAAATTTTTTAATTTGCTAGAAGTTCTAGGATGCATTGGATATATTACTCTCTTTTTATATTTTTGAGAAATTTTATTTAATGCATTAAATATTATTTTTAAATTTTCTAAATTATCAACATTTTCAGTTCTATGTGCAGTTACTAAAAAAAATCCATTACTTTCTAATTTCATTTTTTTTAAAATTTTACTTTCTTCAATTTTATCTGAAAAATAATCAATTACTTCAACAATCGGATTTCCAACCACATTTATTTTACTTGGATGAATATTTTCACGTATAAGATTTTCACGTGAATAATTAGTATAAGGTAAAAGAACAGTAGATAGATGATCAATTAAAACACGATTTTTTTCTTCAGGCATTCTTACATCATATGCTCTCATTCCAGCTTCAAGATGTACAATTGGAATATTATGATGAGAGGCAGGAATTGCAGAAAGTCCACTATTTGTATCACCTAAAATAAGAATAAGATCAGGTTTTTCTTTTAAAATAATTTTTTCACTTTTGCTAATTATTTCAGCAACTTGAGTACCAAAATTTCCTGCAGATATTTTTAAATTATAATTAGGGACTCTTAATTCAAGTTCAGAAAAGAATTTAGAATTAAGTTCTTTAGTATAATTTTGGTTGGTGTTAACCATGATATGTTTAAAATGCTTATCCAGAAGAGGAAATATTCTAGATAATCGTATAATTTCAGGTCTTGTTCCAAAGATAGACATGACTTTCATAATGAAATTAGACAAATAGATGATTAAAAAGGTTAAAGTTTATTTTATTAAAAATTATTCTTGACTAAGACTTATTAAATAACAAACAAGAATATTTTCGATTTGAAATATGCTTCAGTTTTAAATAATAAAAATATCTTAATTACAGGTGGAACTGGCAGCTTTGGATATCAAATTCTTAAAGAATTAGTAGACTATAAACCAAAAAGTATCCGAATTTTTAGCAGAGATGAAGACAAACAAAATACCATGAAACATGAAATACAAGATCAAAAAAATTCTAAAATTACAAAATTCATCATTGGGGATGTAAGAGATTATGATAGTTTATTGACTGTTTGTAAAGATGTAGATGTTATTTTTCATGCAGCAGCATTAAAACAAGTACCTACAGTTGAGAATTATCCATATGAGGCAATAAAAACAAACATTATTGGTGCACATAATTTAGTAAGAGCCGCAATTGCAAGAAACGTAAAACATGTAATTGCTATTAGTACAGATAAAGCAGTTAAACCAGTTAACGCAATGGGTATGACAAAAGCTTTGCAAGAGAAAATTTTTCGATCAGACCAATATGAACCCAGTCAAACAATAATTTGTTCTGTAAGATACGGTAATGTTCTTGGAAGTAGAGGAAGTGTCATACCATTATGGGACAGTAAAATAAGTAAAAAACAACCATTACCGGTTACTCATGCAAACATGACAAGATTTTTGCTAACACTTCATGATGCAATACAGCTTGTTTTTTATGCATTAAAAAATGCAAAAGGTGGAGAGATATTTGTAAAAAAAGCACCGTCAGCAAAAATAGTAGATCTTGCAAAAGCCTATGCCGAAATTATAACTAAAAAACAAAATTATCCAATTGAATTTGTAGGCATTAGACCAGGTGAAAAAATTCATGAAATTCTTGTCTCTGAAGAAGAAATGAGGTTTGCAATAGAGGAAAATGATCATTATGTTATAAAAAAAGAAAATTATGAATTTGATAAAGAATCTACAAAGAAGAAAATAACATTTGAAGAATTTAGTTCAGGTTCAGTCAAGCTCATGAGCACAGATGAATTAAAAAATATCATGAAAAATCTTTCATGGGTTACTTGATAATTTAGATTTTGATATAATGCCTTGAAAAATAAGTAGTAGATCATCTGACAATTTATCCCAATTATGATTTTTCTCAACATAAAGAAGTCCATTATTTCCCAATTCTTTTAATTTATCTGGATTTTGAATTAATTCTATTAATGACGTAATGAATTCATTTAATGGAGAATAGATAATTCCATAACTTTCGTTTGGAAGTAATTCAACTGTTCCACGTAGTGGAGTAGATAAAACAGGTTTACCACATGCCATGTATTCCAGAATTTTTATGGGAATAATTCTATCAGTTATATTATTTATAATAAATGGATTAACGCATATATCAAATAAGGAAATATATTCAAATAGTTTTTCTTGGTTTACAAAATCAGTTATAATTATATCATTTTCTAGATGTAATTGTTTGATCAAAGATTTTATCCGGATAAAATCAGGTCCTCCACCTACTATCAAAAATTTTATTTCTTTAAGTTCATTTTTTAATAAATGAAAATGTTTTATTATAAAATCTAATCCTGCAAATGGATAGATAGTTCCAACAAAACCAATTATGGTATCAGAATTTTTTAAACCTAACTGCTGCATCAATGATTGCACCTTTAAAGCAGGTTTGAAAAAGTCAGGAGCAATACCAAGTGGAAAATAATCAGAATGCTCATTTGCACCCATTTCTTTTGTATATCTAACAAGGTCAGGAGTTGTGGAGATAACTTTAGTAGCATTATGTAGAACTAATTTTTCATATTTTTTAGTTAGACCACGAAGTATTGGAATTGTTACCAACTCATATGCCACATCCAAACATCTGAAGACTACGGGAATATGCATTTCATTAGATAGTTTTATTGTTTGACTTCCATTTGATGCGATGCCATACAGTAAAATAATATCAATGTTATTTTCAACAATAATTTTTTTTATTACTCTTTTACAACTTAGAAAATGTGTCAGTCTATTCAGACCTTTCACAAGTATTGAACTAGGACGTATTAACGTAATTGACCCATGAGGATAAAGTCTAGAATAGTTTTCTGAAATGGTAGTAGATAATCCACTTATGATTTGAGAGAAATCTGGAGATGCACAATGAACTACAAAAACATCATTATTTTTAATTGAAAATAATTCAGCCAAATGTTGTGGTTCATAGGAAACTTTTTTTATCCAATCAATTTCATGAATTATTAAAATTTTCATTTATCATCAATCTTCTTTGTAATTTCTGAAATTATAGATTTGTATAATAATCGAATATTAGAATCTAAAGCATATGTTAAAAATAGATAAAAAGACATTCCGATTACTACAAACAACAATAATTTAGGTATAAAAGAATACAATTCATCATAAATTAAAAATTGTTCAGACAATAGAAAGATAGTTAAGAATGAAATTATTGATGCAATAAAATATTTTAATATGATCATGCGGTTAATTGAAAATCTAAGAGTATTTTTGGCAGTTACATAAAGATACAAAGCTAGTGGTATTTGAGTTACAAGAAGTAAAATTGCCCAAAATTCTAAAAGAACAATTTCAGAAGAGTTATTCTGAATCAAGAACATTAATCCAATTGGTAATATTATTAGAGAAGAGGCTGTCTGGATTAATCTCATAGTATAAGGGTAAAATAATTTACTGTGCAAATATTGTCTAAAAGTGGATTTTTTATTCATGTCAATCATTTCGCTTCCAGTTAAAATCTGTATGAAAACATTGGTCAAAACAGTAAAGAAATTTCCCAGTGCTAATAAAATTAAAATGAAATATGCCTCTTCGTATATAGGATTTAGAATGATTAGTATTGGTTTTGCAAAAGCAATTACAAGTCCAGTCATCAAGAAATTAAAAAATAGTAATAAAATAATATTATTTCCAATATAGTCTCTATTTTCACCACCTAGTAATTTTGGATAAATTGCTCTAGAAATGAGAGCCACATGACTTATTGTACTTGGAGCTAAAATTGCAACTGTCCAAATCGCAATACCCATAACAGATTCTGTCAAGATTGAAAATAAAATCAATCCCGAACCTTCTATCATGACAGGTAGCATTGGATATAATGAAATCCAAGATAATTTTATCCAGGATTTAAAAAAATTCATGTTAATTTGATTTTTCAATTTAGGTTTAGCATATCTATACAAAATAATAATATTTATAAAATTAGAAATAGATACTGTAATGATAACTCCATATACGCCAATTTTTAAAAAATAAATAAAAAGTAAACCAAATATTATTTGAGAAATTCCAAGAGCTAAGGAACCATAACTAACTATGTGTGGTTTCCATCCAAGGTTTATTGCAGTTAAAGTACCATTTAAAAATAATATTGGAATTAAAATAGATGAAAAAAGTAATATGTTTAGATCAATTTTTGTTTGATATCCCATTAAATTAGATACAATTATGTAAATGAATGTGAATACTACAGATAAAATCATGGACCCAAGAATTGCAGTTTTTCCAGATTCAATTTTTCTAGCAGTTTCTCTTGTACTCCAATAAGTCACAATAGTATTACCCATCATAACAAAAAGAAATAATGCATTAATCAAACTCCAAATTCCAAAGTCTTCCTGACTTAGAGTTCGTGTTATAATTACAGTAAAAACGAAACTTGTAAAAATTGTAATAATTGCCACAGCAAAAGATATCAGACCAGTATATGTTGCTCGAATATGGGACAATTTAATATTTAATTAAAAATCTAGTTTATTAAATCCCTTATGAATTAATTTTGCATAGTGAATATGAAAATTGCTGTGATTGGTGCAGGATATTTTGGAGTTACCATTGCAGCCACTCTTGCAAAAGACCATTTAGTTGATCTTTATGAAAAAAATAGCGATATTCTTATGGCCGGATCTGATATTAATCAATGTAGATTACACAGAGGCTATCACTACCCCAGAAGTGATGAAACGGTTCAAGAACTTTTAAATTCTAATGAAAGTTTTCGATCAGAATTTGAAGATGCAATTATGGACAATACTGATAATTATTATGCCATAGCAAAAAAAAATAGTGCAACATCTGCAAGTGAATATTTAAAATTTTGTCAACGGAATAATTTGTATTATGAATTATCTCAACCATCTATTCTAGATGATAAGTCAATTGATCTTTGTGTTAAAGTTAAAGAAAATCTTTTTGATCATAAAAAAATTAAAAAAATCTGTTGGGAAAAACTTCAAACTAGTGGTGTGAATATGTTATTAAACACAGAAGCAAAAAAAGAAGATTTTGATAAATACGATCTTGTAATTATTTGTACATATGGTGATTGGGAATTTCTTCTTGATGAAAATGTAAAAATTAAACAAGATTTTCAATTTGAAGTTTGTGAAAAAGTATTTGTTAAACTTTCATCTAATTTTAAAAATATTAGTCTATTAGTTATGGATGGTCCGTTTATGAGTATTGATCCAGTAGGAGATACAGGGATATTCATTATTGGGGATGTAGTGCATACGGTTAGACAAAGAAAAATAGGCAAATCTCCAGAAATTGATTCAAAATATCTTCCATACATGAATAAAGGAATATTATCCAATGTGCCTATTACAAAATATAAATTATTTATTGAATCTGCATCAAAATTTATGCCTGAATTACAAAATGCAGAATATGTTGGTTCTTCTTTTTGTGTTAAAACTACCTTGTCGAATGTAGATAAAACGGATAAACGTCCAACAGTGATAAATCAAATTAATAATAAAATAATTACTGTATTTTCTGGAAAAATTCCAACATGTATCAGTACTGCTCAAAAAATTAGTAAAATTGTCGATAATATAAACAAAAATTCTTTTTAGATTAATTAACAAAATACAATTAATAGATTTTTAATCTTAAAGAATAGATTAACTCCAAAATAATAATCCACATGCTAGTATCAAAATATTTTTTTTTGATTATTTATGGCAAATTGAAATAAATTTTCGTAATCAATTACTTTATTTTCAAAAAGAAATTTATTTTTAGCAAGTTGCTTTGCATTTTTAGAGTATTCTTCAAGTTTTGCATCACTTTTAAGAATTTTTACTAATCCATGATATACAGATTCAAAGGTAGCATCTACAACTACACCTGCATCACATTCTTCAATTTCAGGAAAATCACAATTTTTAGTAATTAAAACGGGATTTCCCATAAAAAGAGCTTCTTCAACTGCAACGGGATGTATATCACTATATGATGTTAAAGCAAAAATCTTGGCATGTTCTAAAAGTTGTGCCTTTTCTGAACCATGTATAGGTCCAATGAGTTTTACAGAATTGGTAATTTTTAATTCATTCGCAATTTCAAGTAATTTATTTTTATATTCATCAGTTACAGGTCCTGCAATTATTATACTAAGATTATTTGGTTTATGTTTAGCAAATGCCTGAAAGAGTAATTCAATTCCCTTTTTCTTTACAACTCTACCTAAAAATAAAATATAAGAAGAATTTTCTTTATCTATTTTAAATTTAGAAAAAATATCTGTATCCTCACTAATTTCAAAATCTTCTGGTTTAACACCTAAATCAATTCTAAAAATTTTGTTAGGATCTGCCCCAAATGATAAAAATTGCTTATTTTCTGAATTTCCTAAAGATTGCAAAGCAGATGCACGATTGATCATTTTCTTTGTGTATAGTTTTTCTAAAATTTTTTTTGGTAATTTAAAAATTTTATTCTCAATAGTAGGGTTAATTGAATTATGAGCAGTGAATACAAATGGAATATTATACTTTATTGCAGATTTATAAAATTCTATTCCTACATGGTTATACCAATTACGAATATGAATTATATCAAAAAATTTTATAATATTATTAGCAACTTTACTAGCATTAGGACAATACCATCCTAAAGACGGAATAGTGGAATGAAGAACATAAACAGGAATACCAAAAATATCTATAGGAATATTTTCGTCAATATTTAAAAAAAGTTTATTTTTTAATTGTTTTTGTTCTATAATGTAATTACTACGATCAGTAGTAACAGTGGCTACAGTATGACCTCGTTTTTGTAATTCTTTTAAATTTGATAATTCATCACTAAGCTTGACATTATTTGATAAAGATGTTTGTCCATAGTTCATAGTATTGAATGTAAAATTAACGTTCAAAATTTTCATATGTCTAAAAAGAATTTTTCGTATAATAAATTATGTTTTGATGCATTATATCTATTATTTCAGGTATGTCCAAAAATTAATGAATTAATAAGGCTGATTAATCTAAATTTCAATATGGAATCTGAAAAACTTAACGTTGGTTATAATTTTTCAAAACATAAAGAAAGAGAATATACTGTAGATGAAGAGTTTATTGATCAAAATCCAGACTGTTGGAAATTAATCAAATTTCTTGCAGATAATCCATTTACAACTCAGAAAGAAATCTGTAAAATATTTGATTTATCAAAAGAAGAATTAATTGAAAATAATAGAAAAATTCGTGAGGCCAATTGGACTCAAAATTATATCATTAATACTGGTACGGGAAGTAAATATTGGAAAAATACTATAATACCAACAATTCAAAGTGGAAAAGCTAAAGCTGTTTTAGAAGAAAAATATGCATATCCAGATAGAGTGGGATTATGTCCAGGTCTAAGTTGTAATTTCTTTTGTAGTTTTTGTGGAAGGAATTATTCAGCTTCATATGAAAAAGAATTAGGTGATAAAGGGTTTGAAATGTATAAACAAGTTATTGATCAAACTCCACAAGGTGTAAACAAAAAAAAGGTATATCACATAACAGGAGGATTAGAACCACTTACTTTTCCTCGTATTGGTGATCTTGTTTCATATGGAGACCAAGCGGGTTTTGATATGGAAATACAAACTAATGGCTCATATCTAACTTCAAAATTTATTGAAAATCATCCTGGAATAAAGGATCTTTCTATTTTAAGAGTTAGTCTTTATGGAGTAGATAATGATTCAACATTTGAAGTTACAAAAAATAAAAAAGCATACGACACGGTTAAAAATAATTTAACTAATTTTTTGAAATTAAATGCAAAAACAAAACTGGGTTTGAATTATGTCATATTGCACAATCGTACTGATGACATACTAAAATTATTAGATTACATTGAAGAAATTAATATCAAATCAAATAATCAAGTTGAGTTTCTTACACTTCGTGAAGATTTTGCTGAAGAAGCAGATGGAATTTTAGGTGATGAAAGGAAGAAAATGTACAACATCTTTAATGAAATTCAAAAGAGATTAGAGAGTAAAAATTTGAACAAGCTTCATATTGATTATGGGTATGCCTTAGAGGCAATACGCAAAAATCTTGATTCTCATCAAGAAGGATTAAAAAAAGTAGATTACAAACAATTACGACCAAAAGCATTTCCACAAATTGCAGTAATGATAGATCCTAAAGGTGATGTGTATACATATCATGAAGCAACATTCCTAGATAGAGAAGGTTCTGAAAGATATAGTTTAGGTGTAGTGGACAAAGAACATAGTTTAGAAGAACTGATCAAAAGTTTTGTAGAAAATTCTAACGGAGTAACAGATCCACTTCCACAGGATGCAAATTATTTGGACGCGTTTGATCATGTTATCACGGTATTCCTAAATCAGGCAGAGGATGACATTAAATTTGGTATTCCATGGTCAAAAGGCCCAGTTAAAATTAACCTCAGTTAAATCAGGGCATTTAGAATTTTCAAGAATTAATTTGACATAATTCATGCCAACAATGTGTGTCAGAATTTTTATTACTTCTATTCAAAATTTTCAATAACAGAAACTGTAAAAACAGCTTTTTTGGTATTAACATAATTTTTCTCTTTTAAACTAATATTTTTTAGAAATTTTGTACATTCTGTTGTTAAAGGGGAAACATTTGATGAAAAATATTCTTTAAAAATTTCATCTTTTTTTGAAAATTTTAATAAAATGTCATCTTCCCATTTGTATAAATTTTTACTTGATTTTATTATTATTTCTCTTTGTTTATGATATGATACACGATTAAGTTCAATTACACAGTTAATTCTTTTTTGAAATTGTACATGTAATGATAAAATATCACAGTCAGTTACACACCCAATCTTACTTTTTAATATTAATTTTTTTGGTTGATCAAATAATTCTTCTAAAATTGTTATAAAATGAGATAGAAGATCTAAGGATAACTTTTCTTTAAATGGTCCAAATCTATGCCAACCAAGATAAATAGAATCTATTTTTTCATTTTTTAATAATTTTTTTAATTTAATTAATACAGGATGGTAAAGAAATATTTGGCCAACAAAAATTTCAAGATTATTTTGTCTTGCAATTTTCAGTAATACTTCGCCTTGTTTTTTAGTAGTACACATTGGTTTTTCAATATATACGTGTTTTTTTGCTTTTAATGATTTTAATGCATATTCAAAATGAGTGTCAATGGGTGATGCAATTACAATAGCATCAATGGTTGAGTCATTTAAAATATTTTGAAAATTTTTACAGTATTTAATTTTTGGATAATTTTTATTGATCCATTTTATATTTGATATGTTTCCTTGTGAATAACAAAATTTTATGTTAGCAATTTTTGAAAACTCATAAACAAGTTTCTTTCCCCAATAACCCATACCTATAATTGCTATATTTTTCATAGACATATTTCTAAAATTGAATTTATAAATTAAAAGGTTAAACAAAGTTTTATTCATATAGGTAATAATTTTTATAAACATAATGATAAAAGCAGTGATTACAGCAGCAGGTAGAGGAACCAGACTTTTACCACTAACGAAATCATTACCTAAAGAAATGTTGCCTATTTTTTCAACTGGAAATAAAAATAAGATTCTAGTTCCATTATTACAACATATTTTTGAGGAATTGCATGAACAAAATTTTCGTGATTATTGCATTGTTGTTGGTCGTGAACAACGTTCAATTAAAGATCATTTTACTTATGATGATTTACAACTAAAAGGAATTGCTAAAAATTACCAAGTAATTTTAAAAAAATTCTACAAAAAAATTGAAAAAAGTAATTTATTGTGGATAAATCAAAAAGACCCTTTAGGTTTTGGGGATGCAGTACGTAGAACTGAAAAATTTGTTGGTAATGATGATATGATTTTACATGCAGGTGACTTTACTGTATTAGGTCATAATAGACATCCAATTTCAAGAATGATTGATACTGTTAAAAATAATCCAGATCTATCTTGTGTCTTATTATGTAAAAAAGTAAAAGATACCAAAAGATACGGAGTATTAGAAATTAAAAAAAATACAAAAACATTATTTGAAGTGAATGGAGTTGAAGAAAAACCAGATAAACCAAAATCAAATTATGCAATAATGCCATTGTATTATTTTAAACCTATAATTTTCAAATACTTAAAAAAAATTAAAAAAGGTAAGGGAGGGGAATATCAGCTTACGGATGCAATTCAAAAATTGATTGAAGATGGAGGAAAAGTTTTAGCCATACCATTATTGGAAACAGAGGAAGAGATTGATATAGGAACACCAGAATTATATAAAAAATCATTAGATTTTACATACGCTATAAAATAATTTTTTTAACAAATATTTGAATAACAATAAATTAAAAAATAATTTTAAAATTATAACTAAATTTTATATTTAGGATAATTTTTTATGTAATTTTATAACATTTACAAAGAAGAAATATTTGATAAAATTAATGAAAAATAATTATGATTTACGAATACTTACAATTCATAACGATACACCAAATGTAAAGAGCTATACATCAGTATTATTTAATAAAATTTTACCAATTTTAAAAAGTAAGAAAAATGTTCATATGACATGGCTTGTCTGTAAAAATGAAAAAATTGAAAAAGTATCAAAAATAACAGAGGACACAACAGTATTGGATATTCATGATTTTAGTAATTTAGTAGATGTAATTCAAAAAGTGAAGCCAAATCTTATCTATATAATGACTGGATTAAGTGCACCAGATTATACATTATTAATTGCTGCAAAATATTTTAAAATACCAGTAATCGGAGGAGAAATTGGAATAGTATTTTATTCAAAAAATAATAAAATGCAATTATTCAAATCATTAATTTCAAAATTTTTTCAAAATAGTGAATCATCAGTTAGTCCAGGAAAAAAACAATTGATGGGAAAGGGAAGATTTTTTATTTACAAACACATAATTTTATTGAAAACACAAATAGCAATTAAACAAAATCCATTTAAAATAATTAAAGAATTTTATCAAATATTTTTTATGTATCTATTTGGTGGTAAAAAAAATTTTAGATGGGATTCGATGTTTTCAGGTGATCTTCATTTTTTAGATGGTGAAATAATGATAAAACCATTATTAGAAGGAGGGTTTAAAAAATCAGCACTAGTTGTAACTGGGAATCCAATACATGATGACATATTTGAAGAGTTACAAAATACAACAGAAGTAGTAAATGATCATAAAAAAATTCAAGTATTATTAGTTACATCTGGTTTACCTGGTTTTGACCCAAATTGGATTAAAACAAAAAGAAATCACATGATTAAAAAAATTATTAGAGAAATAAATACCAGTAATGAGAATATCAACATTACTATCAAAATACATCCTTCACAGGAATCATTAGAAGAATATAGGGATTTAGTTCACAAAATTGATCCATCAATAAAAATTTATCAAAGAGAACCAATTTTACAATTATTGAAAAAGGCAGATGTAATTATTTCATCATCATCCAGTACAGCAATGTTCTGTGGTTTATTGTTAAAAAAACCATTAATAATTCATAATTGTTTTCAAGTAGATCATGACGAATTTTTAGAAAGAGAATTAGCAGTTGAATGTAAAAATTTATCAAAAATAATACCAACAATTCATCAAGTAAGGGTAAAAAACATTGTATTTCAAGATAAAATAGATAAATTTACAGATGAAGTTCTTTTTAAATTTGACGGGAAATCATCAGAAAGAATTTCAAATGAGATACTTATTTTGTTAGATAAAAATAGAAATAGTTTTTAGTTTTTAGATAATAGATAATTTTTAACAACTCCATAAAATGGAGGATTTTTTTTATTTTTTAATTTATTTATAAAAAATGATACTAGATCTTTTGAAAAATTTTCATAGGGCGTATGAAAATATGGTGAATTTTGATAAACAACTTTCAGTCCTACATTTTTTATTAAATAATCAAATGATTCATCAGTAAAAAAATTTGGACAGATGTCTGGTTCATAAAATCTAAATTGTTTTTTATATAATTTACTTGTTATTGAAGAAAAATTTGGAAGTGTTGTTATTATGATAATTCCATCATCCTCTAATAATTTGACTGCACATTTTAGATTATCTAATGAATTTGTAGAGTGTTGAATTACACCTCTAAATTGAATAAAATCAAATTTTTCTGTTGTATCATATTCACATAACGGTACTCTAAAAAATGTACATTTTGAATTAATTTTTCTTGCTTGTTCTATTACTTCTGTGGATATATCCAAACCTACTTTTTTTAGAGAATTGGGTAAAAATTGGAAAAAATTTCCATAACTACAGCCAACATCTAAAAAATTGCCTTGTAATTTTTTAAATTTATTTATCCAGCGTATTTCCTGCACATACATTTCATTTCGTTCATGATTTAATTTTCTTTCATTACTTGTATAGTTATTTTCATACAAATCATTCCAATATTTTTCATCGTAAATATTTTTATTAAAAATATGATTACATTTTTTACATTTTAATAATTCTAAATATTCAATAGAATAATCAATATCACATATAGGACATTTCATTTATTAAATTAAATTATACTACATCTTATGTATTTTTTGAATCATATTATTTATCAAGTAATTTTTTTAATAATTTATTATCTACCAATAAAGTACTAATTTTTTTAATCAACCCATATTCTAACCCTGAAATTTTTGAAATATCTAATAATGAATTATTTCCATCAGATAGATTTAGAACCCAATTTATTCCCATACCCATACCAGAATCTAACTGGGTAATTTTATTAAATAAATTACGCTTTTCTAAATTTGGCTCACATTTTTGGTTGAGGCTTAGAAAAAAATCATTTCTTTTTCGGTTAATCGGATTTTTTATTTTTTCATTAGATTTTTTACTACCGTAATTTTTTTCTAATTCTAAGATTATTCTAACATATTTAAAAAAAGATTCAAGTAAATATTCTTTTTTTACAAATTCTAAATTATCTGCGGATGTATGGTATTCTGGAAATTGATGATACATGGTTCTCATTAATGAGCCTACAGGAAGATTAAATCCTGGAGAACAAAATTGTCTTTCATCACTTCCAGCTGGAAAAAAGTCTAAAATTTCATAATTTTTTTCGGATTCTTTTAAAACATTGATCACAATTTGATCAATCTCGGCATCACCTTGTCGACTTTTTTTGTAAGTAAATTTTCCTGAATCTCCAATACATGTAACTACTAATCCATTTTTAATTTTTGAAATTTTTTCTTCATTTAATTTAAGCCAAGTTATTGCACCAATGGTTTCTGGAATAAAAAGAAATCTATATGAATAATTAAGATCAAGATTACTAAGATATCTTGCAAGAAAAGTAACTAATATTACTCCTGAAAGATTATCATTACAAAGCGAAGGATGGCATGTGTAGCATGTTAGCAATATTTCATCATCACTTTTTCCTTGTACAAAAAATTCACCATATGTTAGACTTCCATCTTCAAGGGTTGAATTAATTACAACTTCATACTCCCCTTCACCTAAAGTTAAAAATTGATCATGAGTTAAGCAAAATCCCCAATTTTCAACATAATATGATGTTTTGTAGGGAATTAAGTTTGGTTGTTCAGGTATAGTGAATAAATGCTTTTTTAATTCTGATAATGATAATTTGGTATTAATTGGAGTACTATAATTTAAAATATGTAGATTTGAATTTTGAAAATCAACAATTTTTTCACCTTTATCATTTTTAATATATGCATCTTCAATATTCCATTCTTTAGGAATTATCCAATCGAATACTTTAGTCCCTGAAGGAACTTCATGTAATTTGATTGGAATATGATTTTGAATTAGTTTTAATGTTTTTCTTACACCATTACCTGTAATACTTCTACATATTGGGTATAATTCTGTGAGTAGCGTATGTATTTCAGAGGATAAATCTGAAGAATTTAATTTTATTTTATTAAAGTCACTTTCCATTATTAATTTGATAAAAAAACTCTATTTGATGAATCTTTCTATATTTTTGATTTTTAATACATAGGTGTAAAATTGATAATTTTAATTAATTTAAAACCTTAGAATTAAAAATGAGTAATTTATTCATTTAGTAATGACTGATTGGAAAATTCCTTTGTACAAAATCTATACTGACGATGAAGATCTAAATATGATTACTAAAGTAATTAGAAGAGGTTCGGGATGGGCAATTGGTCCAGAAGTTGAAGAACTGGAGAATTTAATTAAAAATTATGTTGGGGTTGATTATTGTTTGACGTTAAATTCTGGAACATCGTCTTTACATGCATTACTTTTGGCATATGAAATAGGAAATAATCATGAAGTGATTGTACCCTCATTTTCATTTGTCTCAACTGCAAATTCTGTGCTTTTTGTTGGAGCCACTCCAAAATTTAGTGATATTGAAGAAAATACATTTGGTTTAGATCATACATTAATTTCTTCACAAATTACAAGTAAAACTAGAGCAGTAATTTCCATGGATTACGGCGGATTATCTTGTAATATTTCAGATATTCTAGAAATTACAAAGAAAAATAATTTAACATTGATTGATGATGCTGCAGAGGGATTAGGTGCATCAATTAATAATAAAAAAGTTGGTTCTATTGCAGATTCTTCAATATTTAGTTTTTGTGGCAATAAAGTTATGACTACGGGTGAAGGTGGTGCAATTGTAACTAACTCTAAAGAAATTTATGAAAAAGCAAAATTGATCAGATCTCACGGTAGAGTTGATAATGTTAATTACTTCAGTAATCCTTCAGAATCACAATATGAAGGATTAGGATACAATTGGAGAATGTCATCAATTACGGCAGCATTAGGTATTTCTCAATTACAGAAATTAGATAAAATAGTAAAACTTCGTCAAGAAAATGCAGAATATTTATCAAAATATCTTTCAAAAATTTCAGGAATAACAGTTCCATCAATACCAAAGGGATCAGAACACATACATCAGTTATTTAGTATTAGACTAAAAGATAAAATTACCAGAGATTCATTACATCAATTTCTTACTAAAAAACAAATTTTTTCTAAAGTCTATTTTAACCCAATTCACTTAACAACATTTTACAAGAAAAAATTTAATGGAAAAGAAGGAATGCTTCCAATTACAGAAAAAATTGCAAATACAATATTGACTCTACCATTATATCCAAATATGACCATGGAAGAGAAAAAATATTTGACTGAATCAATTTCAGAATTCATGGAAACATGTTAGACATATAATCATTTAGAATTAGATTTTAAAATCCACATATCATCAGTTTCTAAAGTATTTTTTAATTCTTCATCTGTAAGTAAAATTTCTTTCATTTTCTCACCAGGTCTATGTCCAATTACTTTATGTTTTAAAGATATTTTTTTCGCTAAATCACGAATTTTGAATAAATTCATTTTTGGTATAAATATTTCACCTTCTTTTACAAGTGGAATACATTTTAAAATAAAATTGACAGCCTCTTGGGTGTGAAAGAAATATCGTTTCATATTTGGATCAGTTATAGATAAAGGGATATTATTTTTTGATTCTTCTTCCCATATTTCAAAAACATTACCTCTAGATTCCATTAGGTTACCAAATCTAATTGAAGCAAATTTAGTGGTAGGTATATGCAATCCTGCCCATGCAGTTAATTTTTCACTAAGCTGTTTTGTTGTACCATAAAGAGTTGAAGGGTTAGCTGCTTTGTCTGTACTAATATTAATAAAAATTTGAGGTTTAGTTCTTGTACACATTTTAATTAAATTGACAGTACCAGTAACATTAGTTTCAATAGTTTCAATAGGATTTAATTCAGATATTTCAATATTTTTGATTGCGGCAGTATGGAAAATTATGTCAGCGTCCTTGCCTGCCATTTCTATTCTTTCTTTATCTAAAATACTTCCCAACAAAAGTCGAAGTCTTGAATCATTAATAGAACGTCCAAGTTTGAATAATCCATGTTCATCTATATCCAATATCCTTACAGATTTTACAGGATATGATAAAAGTTCTTGAGTTAATTTAGAACCTAAACTTCCAGAACCTCCAGTAATAAGAATAGTCTTATTTTTTAATATTTTAATAAGTTTGATATTTTGTGGTTTTAATTTTTTCATCATAGACTGATTAAGGAAAGAATATTCATTAGAAAACCTTTTCGCATTAATTTAATGTATAAAAAAGTTCAAAAACTAAATAGATGCATCATTTTTGTAATATAATGAAAATTTTAGTTGTAGGATATGGTTCAATTGGAAAACGTCATGTAAAAAATATTTTAAAATTATCCAATCACAAAATTATTGTTTGTACAAAACATAAAGATGATTTTTTAGATAAAAATGGATGTTTAGTTTATGAATCATTAAATGATGGTATTAAAGAAAAACCAGATATTGCATTAATTACAAATGTTACTAGCCTTCATGTTGATACTGCACTTAAACTGGCAAAATCTAATTGTCATTTACTTGTAGAAAAACCTCTTTCACATTCTAAAAAAAATATTCAAAAATTATTAAATATCTTAGAAAAAAATAATTCTGTCACTTTAATGGGATGTAATTTACGTTTTCATCCATGTATAAAAAAAATCAGGGAATTAGTAATTAATAAAAAAATTGGAACCATTATATCTGTAAAAGCTGAAAATGGATCATATTTACCGGATTGGCATCCAAAAGAAGATTACAGATTAGGTTATGCAGCTCGTGAAGATCTTGGCGGTGGAGTATTATTAACAATGATTCATGAATTAGATTATCTAATTTGGTTTTTTGGGAATATTAAAGAAGTTTTTTCAATCACAGGAAAATTTAGTAATTTAAAAATATCGGCAGATGATCTTTCTGTAATACTTCTTCAATTTAAAAATAATATCATAGGGGAAGTTCATTTAGATTATTTTCAAAGATCAAAAATTCGTAGTTGTAAAATTATTGGGACAAAGGGCACCATATATTGGACTTCAGAGAATGAATCTGTAAAAATATATAATAATGAAAAAAAGAAATGGACTACAGTAATGAATCAGAAAAAATTTGATATTAATTGTACATATCTAGATGAACTATCTTATTTTCTTAAGTGTATTAGTATGAAAAAAGAAACTATGAATCCAATAAGTCAAGGTGCTAGAACTTTAGATTTAGCGTTAGCCATAAAAAAATCTTCAAGAATTAAACGAATGGTTGAATTAGATTGAAGCAAGATCCTCTTTCATTATTTAATATAAAAAATAAAACAATTATCTTAACTGGCTCTTCGGGGTTTTTAGGCACACAATATGCTCATGCTCTAAGTAAATTACATGCAAATGTAATTTTAGTAGATTATCAAAATAAAAAAAATAAAAAATTAGAAATTGAATTAAAAAAAAAATACAAGACGTCTCCAATGTCATTTGATATTGATATTTCTAATCAGGAATCAGTCATAGAATTAAGAAACAAAGTTGTAAAGAAATACAAAAAAATTGATATTTTAATTAATAATGCAACTGCAAATCCAAAAAATCATCCAAAATATAACTCAAAATTTGAATCTTATCCCTTAGATCTTTGGCAAAAATATGTAGATGTGAATCTCACTGGATTATTTTTATGTTCTCAAGAAATTGGCAAGGTAATGGTAAAACAAAATGCAGGTGTCATAGTAAACATATCATCAATTTATGGAAATGTGGGTACGGACCATCGAATATATGAGGAAAAAAATATGGGCACACCTATTGCTTATGCAGCTACTAAAGGTGCATTTCTGAATTTTACAAGATATCTTGCAGCATATTGGGAAAAGAAAAATATTCGCGTAAACACATTATCACTTGGTGGTGTTTTTAATAATCAAGATAAAGAATTTGTAAAAAAATATTCTGATAAAACAATACTTGGAAGAATGGCAAAGAATGATGAATATCTAGGCGCATTATTATTTTTAATTTCTGATGCATCATCTTATGTAACTGGAACAAATCTAATAGTTGATGGAGGTTGGACCGCATGGTAAACCAATACCATAATGTAATTATTATAAACAGTGATTGTTACTATTGAAAACTATCGTAATAATTCAAGCAAGGATGGGTTCCTCAAGATTACCTGGAAAAGTATTAAGAATTATGGAAGGTAAATCCATGTTAGAACATCAGATAAATTTTCTTACCCAATCTAAGTTAATCGATCAAATAATTATTGCAACAACAACACTTTCTGAAGATGATAAGATTGAGGAGCTCAGTATTAAGCTCAACACAGATTGTTTTCGAGGTAGTAGAGATAATGTTTTAGAAAGATATTATGAATGTGCAAAAAAATTTCACGGCGATATGATTGTTAGGATTACTGCAGATAATCCATTAGTTGAACCAACATTAGTAGATAAAATTGTTAACATATGTATTGACACAAAATGTGATTTTGCAAGTAATATGATAAAACAAACATATCCTTTAGGTTATCTTGTGGAAGTGTTTCCATTCAGAATTTTGGAAAAACTATATCTAAATCAGAAGGATCCATTAACTCTTGAACATGTTACTTATCATATTAAAAAAAATCCTGAATTGTACAACATACAAAATTATATGTTAACTGATGAAATATCTAGACCGGAATGGAGGCTTGCTGTTGATGAGGAACAAGATTTTATAGTAATGAGTAAAATTTTTTCTTATTTGTACATTCCCGGGCAATTTATCAGATATGAATCAATCATCAAATTATTGGAGGCAAATCCTGAACTTATCTTAAAAAATGAAAAATATCCTGACTCATTATCATCATTATAAATTATTATATCAATTACAGTAAGAATTAATATCTTAAAGAATAATAACAATACATGTTTACTATAGGAAATAAAAAAATAGGAAAAAATCAACCAGTCTACATTATTGCAGAGGCAGGAATAAATCATAATGGTGATATTAATATCGCTAAAAAATTAATTAAGGAAGCTTCAAAATGTGGTGCAGACGCAATAAAGTTTCAAACCATAATAACAGATGAATTATTTTCAGAAAAATTAAATCCTGAATTGTATAAAATGGTTGATGAGTGGGTACTAAGTAAGAAAGATCATGTTGTACTAATGGATTATGCAAAAAATAACAAAATACAATTTTTTTCTACACCCATGGGAGAGAAGACTACAAAATTACTTGTATCCTTGGGAATTCCAGCAATTAAAATAGCTTCAGGGGATTTAGATTATCATCAATTTCTAAAATCTGCAGCAAAAACAAAAATTCCAATGATCATTTCAACTGGAATGAGTAAAATTTCTGAAATTGTCACTGCTGTAGAAATTGTAAAAAATGAAAAATGTCAACTAGCTCTTCTTCATTGTAATTCAAGTTATCCTACTCCGATAGAAGATGCAAATCTAAGTACAATACCTTATCTACAAAATATGTTTGACATTCCAATTGGATATTCGGATCATACAGATGGGATAGATGCTTGTGTAGCAGCAGTTGTAATAGGAGCTACAATATTAGAAAAACATTTTACATTAGATAAAGAAATGGAAGGGCCCGACCAAAAATTATCTTCAGATCCAAAAGAATTTTCAGAATTAGTTACAAAAGTAAGACTAATTGAAAAAGCATTGGGAAGTCCTAGAAGTGGAGTAACAAAATCAGAACAAAAATTTGTAAGAAAAATGAGAAAGAGTGTAGGTGTGTCAGTAGATATTCCAGCAAATACAAGTATTACAAAATCAATGTTAACTGCATTTAGACCAGGAAATGGCATACCACCTTCCATGATGGAGCAATTAATTGGTCTTAAACCAAAAAAAGCAATTGCCAAAGATACTCAACTTAGTTGGAATATGTTTTAAAATACAAATATTTGTAAATCTTGGTTAGTTTAGATTGAGAAAGGGAAAAATAGCAATAAGGTGTATTGCATCAAATAAAAAAGGATTTGGAAATTTTAATCGAGCGCTTTTAATTTCTGAGCAATTACGTAAAAAAAAATATCAAATTTTATTTATTATCGATAATAATTCTAAAGTAATTAATGAGTTAATTAACAGAAAATTTAAATATATAATTCTTCCAAAATTTAAATCAATAAATAAAGAATCGTTATTCATTATTAATTCATTAAATATTAAAAAAATTGAATCCATAATATTAGATTCTAGAGAAAGGGGGGAAGGACTATCTAAAAAAATTTATGGGCATAATATTCGAATATTTTTACTCGATGATGCATGGGTTAATGAAGCATGGGCAGATATTATAGTAAATGGAACAATGATAAAAGAATACCAAGCATATAAAAAATTTAATAAAAATTCTAAAATATTTATTGGAACCAAATATTTTATTTTAGATGAAAATTTTTTAAACCATAAAAAATCTTCAATAACAATTAAAAATAAAAAAGAATATGTTGTTATCATTTCTATGGGCGGATCAGATTTACATGGATTAAGTTTTAAAATTCTTGATTCAATATCTAAAATTGATAATATTTTGATAAAAGTAATTATGGGACCACTAATGAAAGAAGATATTAAAATAAATAAATATAAAAAAGAAAATATTTTATTTATAAAATCTTCAAAATCTATTTGGAATGAATTTAAAGATGCAGATTTAATAATTTCTAATGCAGGTAACACTCTTTTTGAATTAGCAACTCAAAAAATACCAACAATTTGTATTCCAGTTATTGAACACCAAATTCCTTATGCTGAATTTTTTCATAAAAAAGGATTTTCGATTAATTTAGGCTTTTGGAAAAATCTTAAAAATGATGAAATTAAAAATACAGTAATTAAAATTCTCAAAAATCCAGTTAAACGTAAAAAAATGGTCTCAAACGGAAATAAAATTATTGACGGTAAAGGATTATCAAGAGTAATAAAAATATTAGATTCTTTTTTAAAAATCAAGTAAACGTACCTTGAAATAAAATTCCGATATATAAGAGAAATTTGAAAAACGATTTATTCAAGTGGAATTTATCAACATAATATGATTATTTTAGGATTAAATCATGGAGAGATAAATTCATCATCTGTAATTATAAAAAATGGTAAAATAATAGCAGGAGTACCTGAAGAACGTTTTACTAGAAATAAAAAAACAAAATCATTTCCAAAAAATTCTGTAAATTATTGTTTAAATGAAGCAGGAATTAAGTTAGATGATTGTGACTATGTAGCTCAAGCATGGAATCCGGGTGAATATTGGAGAAAATTTAATCCATTATTATCTAATAATAGAATTAAACGAGAAGATTATTTTTATACAGTGAGAGACAATCTGTATAATTTAACAGAAAGGGATATTCCTTCATGGACACTTTTAGATTCAGAAGGAAAAAATATGCCTCCGATATATTTTATTAGACATCATTTAACACATGCTTCTAATGCTTTTTTTCTATCGCCTTTTAAGGAATCTGCCATTCTAACTTGTGATCATAGAGGGGAATTTGAAACAACTACTTTCGGTAAAGGAAATGATCTAGATATAGAAATATTATCTAAACAAACTATGCCCCATTCGTTAGGATTATTTTATGCCGCATATACACAATTACTTGGATATAGACCAGATAATGATGAATGGCGAGTAATGGCATTATCTGCTTTTGATGTTGATTGTAATGAAGAATTAAAAAAAATTCGAAGTACAATTCAACTAAAAGAGAATGGATTGTTTGAACTTAATCAATCATATTATAATGGAGGAACTTTAACTGAACCAAAATTATTTACGCAAAAATTAGTAGAATTATTAGGAAATAGATTAGGTAAAAAAGATGAAAATCCATCTGAATGGCATTTTAAAATTGCTAAAGCTATGCAGATCGTATCTGAAGAAATAGTTTTTCATATTTTAAATCATCTTCATAGCATTACAAAAATAGATAATCTGGTATTGGGTGGTGGATTCTTTATGAATTCTGTATGTAATGGAAAAATCACGAAAAAAACTCCATTCAAAAATGTCTATATTTCATATGCACCTGCAGACGTAGGTAATAGTATTGGTGCTGCATTATATGTTGCACATTGTATTCATCATGAAAAAAGAGATTATTGTTTTAAATCGAGTAATATTGGACCAGAGTTTACTGATCAAGAAATAAAAGAAGTTTTAGAAAGACGAAAAATTAGTAGTAGAAAGGTAGAAAATCCTGAACAACAAATTGCATCACTATTAGAAAATGGAGAAATTGTTGCAGTTTTTAATGGAAAAATGGAATTTGGAGAAAGAGCTTTAGGAAATAGATCAATTCTAGGCGATCCTCGAAATCCAGAATTAAAAAATAAAATTAATTCAATTATTAAATACAGAGAAAGTTATAGACCATTCGCACCTGCAGTTTTATTTGATAAAGCTCACATAATTTTTGATGTTCCTGAAGGATTTGATTGTAATTACATGGAAAAAGTAATGCCTGTAAAAACTGAATTTCGTGAAAAATTGCCTGCAATTACACATGTAGATGGTTCAGGAAGATTACAAACGGTTCAAATAAAAGATAACCCTTTCTTCTATAAAATTATCGAGGAATTTGAAAAACTTACAACTATTCCAGTCGTATTAGATACTTCATTTAACATAAATGGTGAACCTATTGTATTATCTCCAGATGATGCACTAAATACATTTTTCAATAGTGGATTAGAATATTTATTTATGAACTCATTTCTTATAAAAAAATAATTAAAGTGTCATAGTAATAATATTAAAATCAGTTTAATCATTTTCATGATGAATTATTTATTTTCTTTAAATTTTATAAAATCTCTAACAGTATCTATAACATATTGCATCATTTCTATTGTTAATCCAGGATACACACCTACCCAAAATGTATTTTCCATCATTTTATCACTATTTTTTAATTCACCTACAATTCTAAATTTTCTATTTTTAAAATAAGGTTGCTTTGTAATATTTCCTGTAAAAATTGGTCTTGTATCCACATAATGAGAAAATAGGTATCCATTTAATTCATTTAATGTAAAATTTGTATTATCTCTAATTGTAAGTGGAAAACCAAACCATGAGGGTTCACTATTTACTTCTGCTTCAGGTAAAATAAAATATTCTTCAAATTCTTTAAAATGTTTTTTTAACCATTTGAAATTATTTTTTCTTTTTTCAATAAAAGATTCTACTTTACCTAATTGGGCTACGCCTACTGCTGCTTGCATATCTGTAATTTTTAAATTATAACCTAAGTGAGAATAGATAAATTTATGATCATATCCTTCTGGAAGTCCATCAAAATTCCATTGAAATCTTTTTCCACAGGTATCATTTACTCCAGGTTCACAAAAACAATCTCTTCCCCAATCTCTAATTGAACCTATAACTCTATCAATAATTGGATTGTTAGTTAAAACAGCTCCTCCTTCACCCATAGTCATGTGATGTGCAGGATAGAAACTAAGAGTACTTACATCTCCAAAAGTTCCGACCATTTTTCCATTGTATTTTGAACCGAATGCGTCACAACAATCTTCAATAACCCACAAATTATGTGCTTGAGCTATTTCCATTATTTTTTCTAAATTAAATGGGTTTCCTAAAGTATGTGCCAACATTATTGCTTTTGTTTTTTCAGTAATTGCATTTTCCATTAATTTAATATCAATATTATATGTTGGAATTTCTATATCTACAAAAACAGGTACTAAGTTATTTTGTAAAATTGGATTTACGGTAGTTGGAAATGATGCTGCAACTGTAATTACTTCATCACCCTCTTTCAAAGATCTATCACCTAATTTATCAGATGTAAGAGCGGATAATGCCAATAAGTTTGCGGATGAACCAGAGTTTGTAGTTGTGACAAATTTTACATTCATTAATTTTGATAATTTTTCTTCAAATTCATGATTAAATCTACCTGCAGTTAACCAAAAATCTAATGATGCAGAAGTCAACATTTGAATTTCATCATAATCATAACTCTACCAGCTGTTGGAACAAAAGATTTACCTGGAACAAAATCTTTTTTTTTATGTGAAATTTCTGCATATTCTTTTACTAATTGAATAATTTTATTTCTAATTTCTTTTGCAGATTCTTCTAAATCTAAATTAACATTTGAATGAAAATTATTTTCTTTAATCAATTAATAAGTATCAATAAAAATAACACTATTTAATAATAGTGCATTTCATTAACATATTTTTTGAATTATTCCAGTTTTTATCTTTTTCAGATATTTTTGTAATGTCTAGTGACTATTTTCTTCAAAAAATATACAATAATCAAGTTTTGTTATAAATAATTTTGATATAGAAATAATATTTTAAACATCAATAGAATTATTAATTTTTTATTATTAATTTTTTATTATTAACTTATTATTATTAACTTTTTAATGTAAACCAAATACTCTTTAATCCTATCTCTAATCCTCTGAGTTTTCTTTGTGCTCCTGATTTTGATTCACCATTACGTTTG
>Ga0209035_10000171_pt1 | contig 25906 bp, 27 predicted proteins | sample MarorgKNORR_S2LV_6_FD_188220 | JGI IMG/M metagenome (GOLD analysis project Ga0209035, IMG submission 188220) | Marine microbial communities from the Southern Atlantic Ocean, analyzing organic carbon cycling - AAIW_A/KNORR_S2/LV (SPAdes) (version 2) | ecosystem: Environmental > Aquatic > Marine... | reverse complement strand
TTTCTTTTTTTGTGTTCGTATTGTCTAAATGTGCAATGGGATATCCCGCTCTTTTAAACGTGTCAAAAACATGTAGAGAGGTATTAATTCCATTGTTAAAAATCAATGTTTTCTTTCCTTTAGAACGCTCTTCATAAGCTTTTAAGAGCTTAGAAAGCATGTCTGTATTGGTGTATAAGTCTTCTGAAGATTTAACGGTGTAATCTCCATTCGCACCTACCTCTAAAGAGGTGAGTCCTACATTATAAGAATAGACTTCGGCACGGGCTAAATACTCGTTTTCAATTAAAGAGGGAATAGATTCCCCTGCAATAAGTTCGTTGTAGTTGTCGTTCATAGGCAACTTAATATTCGAACTCAATGGCGTTGCTGTAACTCCTAAGATAAATGATTTATCAAAGTACTTAAACAGTTTTGTAAAGGAGTTGTAATGCGCCTCATCAACAATCACCAAGCCAATGTTTGAAATATCTAACTTGTCTTCGTTTAAACGGTTGTTTAAGGTTTCTACCATCGCTACAAAACAACTGTATTTTCCTTGGTCATCTAACAGTGCTTTGCTGTCAATCACTTTATTCTCTACCTCAAACTCGCCCAACATTTTAGCTGTTTGCTTACACAACTCTATACGGTGAGTCATGATCAATACTTTCTTTTGGTAGTGTTTTAAGTATTGTCTCGCTATTTCAGAAAAAATAACGGTTTTACCTCCCCCAGTAGGTAACTGGTATAATAGGTGGTGGTTTTCAGGAGCATTTTCAAAACTCTTAAAAATATTATGAATAGCACCTTTTTGGTAGCCGTATAAATCTTTTTTTTCTTTTTTGATAGTGTTCACTGAGTCGTTCAAAAGCTGTTGTTTTAAGGGGTTTACAAAAATAAGGGCTTTTAAACGATTTTAAGGCAAAGATTGCCTGTTATTTTTTTAAAAAATATTCAATGGCAGTTCTAGTATTGCATCATGCGAAGCATGAGACACAAGTTTCTCATTATCAATCAACAACAACTGAGGTGATTGATGCACTACATCAAAAACAGTACTTAATTCGTTTGATACGTCTCTATAATTTAACAAATCTACATAGTAGAAAGCGGTGTTTGTAGTCTTGTTATTCACTTTTTTTTCAAACGATTTAAGAACAGTTCTACTGATAACACAACGTGTTGAGTGTTTAAAAATAGCCACCGGGGCCATTTTGGAGGCCTTTTTTACAGCTGAAATTTGTGCTATGGAAGTCAAAGCAATCCATGGATTCGTTCGGTTTTCTTGCTTGCTTTCAGTAGTTTTTTTTGAAAACAGTTGCTTAAATAGGGTCATGGTTTTTATTTTTTTACTGTTGATAAATTCATGAATCGCACGATTCCTTACGGCGATTTTTTAAGGCGTTCAAATATTTTGAGTAACAAGAATACAATAAAATTGTTAGAAAACAGACTACGCATTTCATAATTGATAGAAACCACAGCTGGTTTTCCATTCCTAGAGCCTCTTTTTTTTTCGCGAGAATTTATGCCTACTTTTGGAAAACAAACATTGACACCTACAATTTCAAAAACATGAAAAAGACACTCCTGCTACTACTCTTCTTAAGCGCATCTTTTCTAACAGCACAAGCCCAAGAAAGCACCACATATTACCTCATTAGGCATGCTGAAAAATCAAAAGACAACCCTTCAGACAGCAATCCTAAATTGAATAAAACAGGTGAAAATCGCGCAGAAAACTGGGCCGCTTTTTTCAAGGAAATCCCTTTAGATAGGGTCTTCTCTACCAATTACCACCGAACTTTACAAACAGCGAAACCGATTGCAGAAAGTAAAAGCATTGAGATACAAAGCTACAATCCTAGAAAACTATATAGCACTGTTTTTCAAAAGAAGACACAAGGGAAATCGGTGCTCATTGTAGGGCACAGTAATACCACCCCTGCGTTTGTAAATGCCATTTTACAAAAACAACGCTATGGGACTATCCCAGAAAACACCAATGACCACCTGTATATTGTGACTGTAAATGGAGAAAATATACAGGGTGTTTTATTGAAAATCCCTGCTTCACTTCCTGTCAAATTGTAGTATCTTTGCGTTGAAATGCAGAAAAAAATTAACATACAGAATAAAAAAGCACGCTTTGAGTTCGAAATTCTAGACAAATATACGGCTGGAATTCAACTTACTGGGACAGAGATTAAATCGATCCGATTGAGTAAGGCGCGTATTACCGAGAGCTTTTGCGAATTTAACGAAGGCGGAGAACTCTTTGTTATAAACATGTACATTGAAGAATATGCCTTCGGAAATCACTTCAATCACAAAACCACCAGCGAACGAAGACTCTTATTGAATAAAAAAGAACTCGTACGACTTAAAAAAGATGTGGAAGCAAAAGGAAATACCATTGTACCCTTACGCCTCTTCTTATCTAACAATGGTTTTGCTAAATTAGAGTTGGCCTTGGCAAAAGGAAAGAAAACACACGACAAGCGAGAAACGTTAAAAGACAGAGACAACAAACGTGACTTGGCTCGAATTAAAAAAGATTTTTAAGCAAGATGCTACAAAATAAATTAGCAAAATACGCCATCATTCTTGCTTCTGGATCCCCAAGAAGGCAGCAGTTTTTAAAAGACTTGCACATTCCTTTTACCATACAATTAAAACCCATTGAGGAAGTTTATCCGCTGCATTTAAAAGGGCATGAAATAACCGATTATTTATCCAATCTAAAAGCGAGTCCTTTTACAAATCTTCAACCAAATGAGCTACTGCTTACTTCAGACACCATTGTGTGGTTTGAAGGAGAAGCCTTAGGGAAGCCTAAAAACAATGAAGATGCGATTGCAATGCTTACAAAATTATCAGGTAAAACCCACCAAGTAATTACTTCTGTAAGTATTAAGAATCCTGCTTTTCAAAAAATAATTCACGACACAACCTCCGTTACTTTTAAAGAATTAAGCCTTTCGGAAATAACACATTACGTAACAAAATACCAACCGCTTGACAAAGCAGGTAGTTACGGAATTCAAGAATGGATTGGTTTTATTGGTGTCGAAAAAATTGAAGGAAGCTACTTTAACGTCATGGGCTTGCCTGTTCATAAACTCTATAAAGAATTGATGAATTTAGATGCCGATGCATCAAATAATATGCTTATTTTTGAACCCTAAATAACACACTACAAAACATATGAAAAAATACACCTTTACTGAAAAGAAAGATACACGCTCTGGATTTGGAGATGGTTTAACCGAATTAGGAAAAACAAATCCCAATGTTGTGGCTTTGTGTGCCGATTTAACGGGTTCTTTAAAAATGAATGATTTTGAGAAAAATCATCCAGATCGTTTTTTTCAAATAGGAATTGCTGAAGCAAACATGATTGGTATTGCTGCAGGAATGACTATTGGTGGTAAAATTCCATTTACTGGAACTTTTGCCAATTTTTCTACAGCCAGAGTATACGATCAAGTAAGACAATCGGTTGCGTATTCTGATAAGAACGTAAAAATTTGTGCTTCACACGCGGGATTGACCTTAGGTGAAGACGGTGCAACACACCAAACATTAGAAGATATTGGTTTGATGAAAATGCTGCCTGGTATGACCGTTATTAATACTTGTGACTACACACAAACAAAAGCAGCAACTATTGCTATTGCAGCCTATAAAGGTCCTGTATACCTTCGTTTTGGAAGGCCAAAAGTACCGGTGTTTATGCCAGACGAACCTTTTGTAATTGGTAAAGCAATACAATTAACCGAAGGGAATGACGTTACCATAGTTGCAACGGGTCATTTAGTATGGGAAGCTTTACAAGCAGCTGAGCAATTAGAAGCAAAAGGAATTACTGCTGAAGTAATTAACATTCATACCATTAAGCCTTTAGATGAAGCTGCTATTTTAAAATCTGTCGCAAAAACAGGTTGTATTGTAACTGCTGAAGAGCACAACAAGTATGGAGGATTGGGAGAAAGTGTTGCAAGATGTTTGGCCCAAAACACACCTACTCCTCAAGAATTTGTCGCTGTAGATGACACTTTTGGAGAGTCTGCAACGCCAGAACAGTTGATGGACAAATATGGTTTAAATGCTGCTGCCGTAGTGAAAGCCGTAGAAAAAGTAATTGCAAGAAAATAAAAAACGTAAAACAACCACCCATGAAAAAATGGTACTGTATCGCATTTCTTTTACTAGGGACTAGCTTTCTATCGAATGCACAAATTCAATTTGGAGTAAAAGCGGGTGTGAATTATAACAACCCAGGAGATTTAAAATTGGCAGATGTTGCAGAAAATGCAGTGATTGGTGCAACAGACAAATCGGGCTATCATGCTGGTATTTGGTTGCGTGGAAAAATACCTATCATCGGTATTTATGTACGTCCAGAATTGGTCTACACCCATTTAGACAGTAAATATGTCTACAACAATACGACTACAAGTTATGTTTTTCAAAAAATAGACATACCCGTATTGTTTGAAATGAAGTTGTTGAATTTCGCAAAAGTATTTGCAGGCCCTTCTTTTCAATACATATTACAAACAGATTTCGACCTTAACAACATCAGCGAAGAAGATTTTGATATGTTTTCTACCGGGGCTCAATTTGGTTTTGGACTGGAGTACAAAAAACTTGGTTTAGATGCACGTTGGGAGCGCAGCTTAAACAGTTCTGAAACACAGTTTTTAGACGACAATACGAATGGCTTTACTATTGACAACAGAATCAATCAAATCATCTTAAGCCTTTCATATCGTTTCTAAAGAGCGAATTCTTTAAACAAAAAAAATCCTGCTATTGCAGGATTTTTTTTGTTTCTTATTTCAGGGTGCTAGCTCACATCTGGGTTTAAGTAATCTGGTAACGTGGTGCTTTCTCCAGAGAAATCATTTCTTGGATCTCCATCGCCATTCGCGTCTTCATCTTTTGTTAAGGTACCGTCTCCATCATCATCTACATCTACATAGTTCGGATATAAATCACCATCTGTATCATCGTTTCTTGGATCTCCATCGCCGTCTGGGTCTTCCAAAGAAGAAGCAAGACCATCGTTGTCGTGATCGGTTCCTTCAACGATATCCCATAAGTGAATGTAAAATAATAAATTAGAATTTGCAGGAATGGTTAACGTTCCTGAATTTCTATACGCCAATCCAGAAGGAATAAATAGAATCCCTTGTCCACCATTTACATAAGTAATAGGTCCGTTGTCTGTTACGTTTTCGCCACTTTTAAAATTGGTAAAACCATAAGACCATCCTCTAATTACACCGTTTAAGGTAAACCAAATAGGCGTTGTTTTTGTTTCAAAAACAGACAAACTATCCGTAGTTGCAATTTCTATTCCTTGGTACTTTACAAAAATAGAATCCATTTTTGTAGGAAAATCTTTTACAGGACTTGGGGTACCAATATTGTTTACATAGTAATACAAGGTGTAATCAATCTCGTCTTCAGTGATGTTTTGTGTGTGTAAATTTACATCGTCTAACAAAGCTGTTTCACCTGCCACTAAAGGCTTTATAGAATCGATACTGGTATCAAAATAATGCTTTTGTAAAAAAGAAACCAACGAATCGTTATCGATCAGAGCTTGTGCTTCATGATCAAACGGTTCTGGCTCGCCTGATCCTCCTGTACAGTTATAAAAAACTAAAGAAGCAACAATTAGTAGTAAAAAATATTTTATTTTTGTCATCTATGTGTGTAATTTTAGGGCGCAATTTACCATTTTTATATCTTTGTAAGAAGATAAACATTAAATTTTAACTTTTTTATATGAGGATTGATAAATTCCTTTGGTGTATCCGTATTTTTAAGACCCGTAGCTTGGCTACCGAGGCTTGTAAAAAGGGACAAATTCAGATAGGTGGCGTAAAAGTAAAGCCTTCTAAAGAAGTATTTGGCAAAGAGAAAATACAGGTTCGTAAAAACCAAATTAACTACCTATATGATGTGTTTGACATCCCTCCTAGCCGTGTTGGTGCAAAACTCCTAGACCAATACAGAAAAGACTGTACACCTAAAGAGGCTTTTGCCACCAACGATCTCTTAAAGTTAGCCAAAGATTACTATCGAAAAAAAGGGGTAGGAAGGCCTACCAAAAAAGACAGAAGAGCTATTGAAGGCTACACAACTTCACCAGACGAAGAGACAACTACCTAAGCTTCTTATAATCGAAGAACGATTGCTTATTGGGTTTTCCCTTTCGCACGAAACTCCTCCCTGCAAGGAAGGTTTTCGTAGCAATAAAGTTTGGTGTTTCTGTAAAAGTTACCTAATTTTAACCTCTAAATTAACCGTTTTAAAGACAGATGAGTAAGACGAACATTATATTAAACAACACCCAGATTCAGCAAAAAACACTAAGAATCGCCTATCAAATTTACGAGAACAACAGTAAAGAGGAGGCAATTGTTTTAGCGGGTATTGCAAACAATGGCTATTTGTTTGCAGAACGTTTGGCGAAAGAATTGAAAAGAATTTCACCTTTAAAAGTCTTGCTTTGCAAGGTGACTCTCGACAAAAAAAACGTGCTTAGTGCTGTGGAAACTTCTTTGAATTCTGATGTCTATAGCGGGAAATCACTCGTTTTAGTAGACGATGTCTTAAATTCTGGCGCCACACTTATCTATGCCATCAAACATTTTTTAGAAGTGCCTTTAAAGCGTTTTAAAACGGCTGTTTTGGTCAATAGGAATCACAAAAAATATCCTGTAAAGGCAGATTTTAAGGGGATCTCTCTCTCAACATCTATCCAAGAACAAGTTGTATTAGAAATTACTGCCAAGAAGGCAACGGCCTATTTAATGTAGTTTCTCCAAGATTTCTTGTACCAACACCGGTACCGTTCCCTCATCTACCGCAACCCTGTGTTTCGCTTCTAAGTAATACGGTGCGCGTTCAAACAAGTGTTTGGCAATAAATTCTGGATACGCAGTGGAAGCAACGTCTTTAAGCAGTGGCCTGCTTTCGTTTGAATGTTGTACCCTTTGAGACAAGGTCGCTACGGTTGCTTTTAAGTACACGGTCGCTACTCCAGCAGCTAGCAACAACGCATTATTCCCACTATAACAAGGAGTTCCGCCTCCTAAAGAAAGCACAAAAGACGACTTTTTAGCTAGCAATTCTCGCAGGTATTTGTGCTCTTGAATGCGAAAATAAATTTCGCCTTTACTGGCAAAAAGTTGCGAGATACTACACCCCTCTTTTGTTTCAATATAGGTGTCTAAATCAATAAAAGGCAGCGATGTTTCTATAGCCAATTGCTTTCCTATAGTCGATTTACCACATCCCATATACCCTAGTAAAACAATCTTCATACACTGTTATTTGTTGCCTACAAATATCTAAAAAAAATATAGAAAAATGGGTACTATTTGAAGTTTGAATAGTATATTTGCACTCGCTTTTATAGAAAAGCACTGACCTGGTAGCTCAGTTGGTAGAGCATCTCCCTTTTAAGGAGAGGGTCCTGGGTTCGAGCCCCAGCCCGGTCACTAAAAAAAAGTTAAGCGAGTGCTTAACTTTTTTTTGCTTTGCAAAGGCACGTATGGCGGAATTGGTAGACGCGCAGGCTTGAGGGGCTTGTTCACTATGTGAGTGCAGGTTCGACTCCTGTTACGTGCACAAAAAAGGTTTGTTCTATACAGAACAAACCTTTTTTATTTCACAGAATATTAACGATTTTCCCCTCATTTATAGTTATTATTGCACATGCAAAAAACAATTCTTCTTCTTTCATTTCTGTGTGTTTCTTTCTATACAAATGCACAAAACACCCCTGAAAAAAAGGTTTTAAAAGGGCAAATTATACATGCTGAATCTAAAAAACCACTGAGTGCAGCGCATGTTTTAAACCTAAACAGTGTTGTTGGAACCATTACCAATGCCGAGGGTTTATTTGAATTGACCGCTAGCACGAATGACACCATCTTACTTTCCTTCTTAGGTTTTGCATCCATCAAACTAAAAGTAACCAACGATTTATTAAAAGGAAATGAATTGGTTATTGGCTTGTATGAAAAATCTGAAGAAGTACGAGAAATTGTCATCAACTCTACACAATTGATTGGTGTCTTAGAAATCGATATCAAACAAGTACCTAAAGACCGTTTCACCCGAATTCACATCAATGGCTTGCCACAAACATACGAGATTGGCAAACCAGCACCTAAGGACTTCTCCTCGCCTATTGCAGCGTTGTTTCAACCGGTTGATTTCTTGTACAATCTCTTTGGAAAGAAACCCAAGCAGTTGAAGAAGCTTCAGAAATTAAAAAAAGAAGACAATTTGCGTAAAATGCTCGCAGGGAAGTTTGACAGAGAAGTAATGATGGAGTACTTAAAAATGAGCAACCAGGAACTTACACAACTATTAACCGACTGTAACTACTCTGAATACTTTATTAAAAAAGCCAGTGATCTACAACTCATTGAAGCAGTGTTGGGTTGCTATGAGAATTACAAAGCACTTAAAATGGGTAAAATTGAACGCTCTAAAATCCCTGAGAAGACACCAAGTATAGAAAACTAGTTGTTTATTCTAACTAAAAAAAAGGCTTAAAATCTGAAGATTTCAAGCCTTTTTTAATGCATAAAACGAGGTGTTTTCACCTTGTTCCCGTTCTTATTGGTTCCCTAAAATAATAGGCATTCCGCTTTTACCGCTTCCAATAACAATTACTTTGCTGTTTGGAGACTCCGCTAATTTTATGGTTGCTTCTATTCCTTTGTCTTTTAGAATTTTCTCTGTTAAAGAAGCGCTTAAAATACGGTTGGCATCTGCCTTACCTTGTGCTTCAATAATTTGCTTTTCAGCTTCTTTGGTTGCTGTTACCAAACGGAATTCATATTCCAATGATTCTTGTTCTTGCTTTAACTTGCGTTCAATAGCCGTCTTAATCGTTGGTGGCAAGGTAACATCTCTTACCAATACTGAGTTCAACTGAATGTATTGAGGTTCTAAGATTTTTTTAGTTTCTTCGTAAATCTCATTCTGAATTGCATCTCTCTTTGTAGAGTACAATTGCTCTGGCGTGTAACGTCCTACCACACTTCTTGTTGCTGAACGAATGGCCGGAATAATAACACTTTGTAAATACAACTCTCCTCTTGTTTGGTGTAACAAAGCAACCGTTTCTGTATTTGCTTGGTATAAAACAGAAGCGTCTAACTTAATTTCCAATCCGTTTGAAGACAATACAGACATTTCTCTTTCAAATAATTCTTGTTGTCTCACATTGTATTTAAACACCTTGTTCCAAGGAGCTACAAGGCTAAACCCTTCATTCAATGGTGGTTTTACAGTTTCTACCCCGCCAATAAATTTATACAAAACACCGCGCTCTCCTGAGCCAATAGTAACGGTAGATTTTGATAATACAATAATGGCTACCACAAGTACAAAGACAAAAAAGATGCCTCCTTTTGGTAAATTCAATTCTAATTGTTGATTCTTATTCATGATTTTTATATTTATATTTTCCTCAAATTTACAACGAATATTACTATTTACAGCTTTTGTACGCACAATCTTCTTGCAACAGTTCTAACTCTAAGGTAACGTGCTCTAAATGAAAAGCGTCGTGCAAAAGCGTTCGTACAGTTTCTTTAATTGTTTTGATTTCTTCCCAAGATGGCTGTTCTTTTTGCAAGACCAAATGCACGGTAAGTATATTGTAACTACCGTCTAAGCTCCACAAATGACAGTCGTGTACATCTGAAATTTCAGGCAGGGTTCGTAATTTTTCAGTAACAGCACTTGCCGATACTTCTTTGGGGGTGCCTTGTAAAATAATTTGCAAACTCTCTTTTACATTTCCATAGACATGGTACAAGACATACAAAGCGATCAATAAGGATAGAATAGGGTCTAGTATCGGAAGGTCCCAAAACTGCATTGCAATACTCGCTATTAAAACAGCAACCCAGCCTAAAACATCTTCCAACAAATGCATCGATACAACGCGCTCATTTATAGACGTTCCTTTTTTCAACTTTAACACCGCGGCGCCATTTACGACAATTCCTAAAATGGCAAACCACATCATTCCTTTGGCATCAGCAGCTTCTGGATGTAAAATTCTAGGAATGGCTTCTTTAATGATGAGAACAGACCCAATACACAACACAATGGCATTGATGATTGCGCCCAACAAAGAAAAGCGTTTGTAACCATACGAATACGTATTGGTGGCTTTTTTGGTGGACAATTTTTGAAAATACCAAGACATTCCCAAACTCAAACTATCGCCTAAATCATGTAGTGCATCTGACATAATTGCCAAGCTATTGGTGTAAAAACCGCCAATAAATTCAACAATGGTAAACCCTAAATTTAAAAAAAAGGCAACTTTTATATTCGAAGATGCATCGTGATGCTGGTGATGTCCGTGATGGTGCCCCATAGTAGTTCTATAATTTTATTAGAATTCCTCCATTAAAAATAAACCCATCTGTTGGCGCCCAAAGATCTACAAAAGAAGGTGTTTCGTGTGCTCCTACGACCATTGATTGGTAGTTCGCTTGTTTTACATCTGTAAAGTTTTCAAAATTCGCATAGACACTAAACTTTCCAAAGGTACGCATGGCCATAAAGCCCATTGTCCAATAATGAGGTGTTGCTGCGCCATTTCTTTTCCATTGACTGCTTTTATAGTATGCCTCATACCCGATGCGCCACTTGTTGTGCTCTTCATACATAAAGACACTTCCTATGCTGTGCTTAGGCGTCAAGGGTTTTTGAGTAGCGCCTAAGGTTACATTGTTTAAGGCGTAATTTGCAAATAAAACAAAGTGTTTGTACTTTAATTTTAAATTGGTTTCTAGTCCCTTCGTCTGTAAAACACTACTTGAATTTACAAACTCATAATTCCCTAAAACACCTGTATTCTCTTCTAAAACCAATGAGTTTTTCACTTCAGTATAGAAAAATAAGTGATTGAAAGAAACACTTACCTGCTTATTGAAAATACGGGTTTTGTAATTAAAATCTGCATTGACACCTCTGGAGGTTTCTGGCTGAAATTGCGTGGGTACAATTGGTGAAATATATTGATACGCCAACTGCTCTGCCTCTTCCGTAAAAATACTCGGACTTTTATACCCAAATCCACCACCAATTCTAGAAGAAAGTTGTTCGTTAAACTTAATAAGCAAAGATACTTTTGGCAATGCAAACATGCCGTAGTGCTCATTATAATCTAAACGAAGTCCGTTTTCTAAGGTCATTTTTTCGTGAAAAACCCAACTGTTTTGTGCAAACACACCAAAGGTATACGCTTGTGAGCTTCTGTCGAAAGTAGTTACCGGGTTTTCTTTAAATTGTTCCGTCGTAAAAGCAGTACCCAACACCCAGTCTGAAGTTGTTTGTCTACGGCTATAGGTGAATTCTGTAAAAGTGGCGAATTGTTTTCCTTTAAAAATATTTGCTGGCTGCTCTAAAGTTCTTTTAAAATAACTGGTACTGTGCTTTAGCCCAATACTGCTTGTTTCAGAGAGTATGTTGTTAAATGAAACCTGAAAAGCTGCACGTGAAGAATTGTTTTCCTCGAAAAAAGGATGTGCTGAATTCGTGCGGTCATTTAGAGCACTCATGTCTCCTCCTATTCTATTTTCTTTAGAAGCATTGATGCTAAAACGCCAAGAGGCTGTACTCGAAGGGTTGTAAAAAATGGACGGATTTACGGCCACACTTTTTACAGTAGGCAAGTCGGAAAAATGATCTCCATTTACATCGGATGCTTTTTGTAAGGATCCAGCGGTGTAAAAAGTAACACCCCATTTTCCATAACTTTCGCTATAAAAAAGATTGAGCGCACTGTTGTTTCTAGAGGTCTGATCGAACATCAAGCTCATTTCTCGTGTATCGGTTGGTTGTTTCGAAATTAAATTCACCAAGCCTGCAATAGCTCCTCCTCCATACAAGGTAGAAGTACTTCCTTTAATAATCTCTACTTGTTTTAAATCTAAAGGTGGGATTTGCATGATGCTCAAACCACTAGAGAAACCGCCAAACAACGGAAATCCATCTTTTAGTAATTGCGTAAATCGGCCATCTAATCCTTGAATTCGAATGCTCTGGTTGGCTGAATTTGCAGACGTCTGTTGCATTTGAATACCGGTGCTTTCTCGCAAGAGCATCGCAATATTCGTGGAGTTCATCATGGCTTTTTCTCCCAGTTCTTCTGCCGAAACTACTTCAATTCTTGTTGGAATTGCCGCGATGCTTCGCTTGCTTCTTGTAGACACAATGGTAATCTCTTCTAGCTCCTCTTCATCATGTGCCAAAGCAACACGAAGTAAGGTGTTTTGAAGAGGAAACGTTACTGTTTGATGTACGGTGGCATAGCCCACAAAAGAAACGCTTAAAGTGTATTTTCCTGTAGGAATATTTTTTAAAGACGCAACACCTTTAAGGTTGGCCATCGTTCCAATCGTCGTGTTTTCTAAATAAACTGAGGCTCCAGGAATTGGAGACGCGTCTTCTTTAGACACTACGTGTACTGTTAGGTTGTTCTGTGCAGTGATGCTTACAGTTAAAAGGCTTGCAAAAAGTAGTGTGGAAATATATTTCAACATGGTATATTCGTATAATAAGTATATATAGGTAGATGTCTTTTTTATAAAAAAGATGCAAAAAAACAGTAGAAATTTCACAAAATATGTGTGCGCTCTTTTTTTAAAGATTCAGTATTGAAAAAAAAGTTCTTCAAGATTTTCGAAAAAATCTTGAAGAACTCGAATGTTTCTTCTAAAATAGTGAGAACATTACGTAAGCATTCCACCGTCAACACTCAATGTTTGTCCGGTAATATACGCACTCATATCTGAGGCTAAGAACACACATGCATTAGCAATGTCTTCTGGGGTACCTCCTCTTTTTAACGGAATTTCATTGCGCCATCCTTCCACTACTTTTTCATCTAGTTTGGCGGTCATTTCTGTTTCAATAAATCCGGGTGCAACCACATTACTACGAATATTTCTAGAACCCAATTCTAAGGCAACTGACTTTGAGAAACCAACAATACCCGCTTTAGAAGCCGCGTAGTTTGATTGCCCTGCATTTCCTTTTAAACCAACTACAGAACTCATGTTTATAATAGAACCGCTACGTTGCTTCATCATAGGACGAATGACTGCTTTGGTAAGGTTGAAGACTGATTTTAAGTTCACCTCGATTACTTTGTCGAAATCATCTTCAGAAATACGCATTAACAAGTTGTCTTTGGTAATTCCTGCATTGTTAACCAACACATCAATACTTCCAAATTCTTCTAATACATTTTTCGCTAATTCTTGTGCAGCATCAAAATTTGCGGCATTTGATTGGTATCCTTTGGCGTTGACTCCAAAAGCTTTTAGCTCAGCTTCCAATTCGGTGGCAGCTGCTACAGAAGAACTATAGGTAAAGGCTACGTGTGCACCTTGTTTCGCAAAAGCGATGGCTATTCCTTTACCAATACCTCTAGTGGCACCCGTAATAATAGCCGTCTTATTTTCTAATAATTTCATATTTCTGTTTGTTTTTATGTTTGCAATCTTGTTCAAAGATAAAACTCTTTTTTCAAACAAAAAATTCCCGAACAAAAGTCGAGAATTCTAAGGATGTCTTTTACAAGATTTCTTTATTTATTTTAAAACGCTGGCAACCATTTCTCCAATTTTAGCAGGAGAGTCTACCACGTGTATTCCATTTTTAGCTAAGATTGCCATTTTTGCTTGTGCTGTATCATCTTCACCACCAACAATTGCTCCAGCATGTCCCATTGTTCTACCTGCAGGGGCTGTTTGACCGGCAATAAAACCAATTACTGGCTTTCTGTTTCCATCAGCTTTGATCCATTTAGCTGCTTCTGCTTCTAAATTACCGCCAATTTCACCAATCATTACAATCGCTTCTGTTTCGTCATCATTCATTAACATCTCTACAGCTTCTTTAGTGGTTGTTCCAATAATTGGATCTCCACCAATACCAATTGCAGTCGTTACTCCGTATCCTTGTTTTACAACTTGGTCAGCAGCTTCATAGGTTAATGTTCCTGATTTAGAAACAATTCCTACACGTCCTTTTTTAAAGATAAAGCCTGGCATGATACCCACTTTTGCTTCTCCTGGAGTAATAACTCCTGGACAGTTAGGTCCGATTAAAGTACAGTCTTTAGAATCGATGTAGTTTTTTACTTTTACCATATCTGCCGTAGGAATTCCTTCGGTGATACAAATAATTACTTTAATACCTGCTTCTGCAGCTTCCATAATTGCATCTGCAGCAAATGCAGGTGGTACAAAAATAATAGACGTATCGGCTTTTGCAGTTGCAACAGCGTCGGCTACGGTATTAAAAACTGGTTTTCCTAAATGCTCTTGACCTCCTTTTCCTGGAGTTACACCACCAACTACGTTGGTACCGTAATCAATCATTTGTCCGGCATGAAAAGTTCCTTCACTTCCGGTAAACCCTTGTACAATAATTTTAGAATCTTTATTTACTAAAACACTCATTTGTCTCTTTTTTATGGTTCTTTCATTTTTAATAAAAATCATTAAAAATGAAATAAAATTACTACTCTTAATTTCGTGCGACAAAAATAGTTGTTTGCAACCAATTTAAAGCACTTTTATTTCTTTTTTTGCGAGGCAATCAATTGCTTGATTCCTGCAAGTTCTTTTAGCTTTTCTCTAGACTCAGAAACCGGGGTTCCGAAATACGACTTCCCGCCTTCAACAGATTTTGTAACACCTGTTTGGCCTAATATAATGGCGCCTTTTCCAATGGTAATACCACTGTTGGTTCCTACTTGACCCCAAATAGTTACTTCGTCTTCAATAACGACACAACCGGCAATACCTGTCTGTGATGCAATGAGGCATTTTTCTCCAATAACCGTATCGTGTCCTACGTGTACTTGGTTGTCTATTTTGGTTCCTTTTTTAATGGTGGTGTCTCCTGAAACTCCTTTGTCAATTGTACAAGAAGCTCCTAAATCTACATGGTCTTCAAGTACTACGCGTCCGCCAGAAAGTAATTTATCAAAACCTGAAGTGCGTTTTTTATAGTAAAAAGCATCGGCACCCACAACCGTATTTGCATGCACCGTTACATAGTCTCCCAAAATACAATTGTCGTAAATGGTGGTATTTGGGTGCAATACACAGTGCTTTCCTATCACAACATTGTTTCCAATAAACACATTGGGTTGCACCACTGTACCTTCCCCAATAATAGCAGAATCCGCTACAGAACTTGTTGCAGGGATGAATGGTTTAAAATGCTGAGTGAGGGTATTGAAATCTCGAAAAGGATCGTCTGAAATTAACAAGCTTTTCCCTTCAGGGCACGCTACTTCTTTATTAATTAAAATGGTTGTAGCTGTAGACTGTAAGGCTTTGCTATAGTACTTTGGATGGTCTACAAAAACAATATCTCCTTCTTCAACGACATGAATCTCATTGATTCCTGTAATTTTAAAAAGAGGATCGCCTACAAAAGGTACTTTTAGTAAAGTAGCTATTTCTCGTAAGGTGTGTGCTTGTGTAAATTTCATCCGTAAAAAACTATGCTTTTACACGTTCTTGGTACGTTCCTTTTGCAGTTTCAATTTTAATTTTATCTCCTTCATTAATAAACAAAGGCACATTTACTCTGGCTCCAGTTTCTACTGTCGCTGGTTTGGTAGCATTGGTTGCTGTATTTCCTTTAATACCTGGCTCTGTATGTGTTACTTCTAACACCACACTTTGTGGCATGTCTACTGCCAAAGGCATATCGTCTTCTGAGTTGATAATGATAGTCACAACTTCTCCTTCTTTCATTAAATCTGGTGCATCTAATACCGATTTTTCCAACGTAATCTGATTGTAATCTGCAGTATTCATAAAATGATACGTATCCCCTTCTGGGTATAAAAATTGAAACTTGTGTGTTTCTACACGTACATCTTCTATTTTTCTACCTGCCGGAAATGTATTGTCTATTACTTTACCGCATGTTAAGCTTTTTAATTTCGTTCTTACAAAAGCAGGACCTTTACCTGGTTTTACGTGTAAAAACTCAATTACTTTAAAGATGTCGTTGTTATATCGAATACACAATCCGTTTCTAATATCTGATGTTGATGCCATAGTCTTTGTTTCTTTTACTTCTTAAATTATAATGTGTTTATCCTCCAAAATATCCTTTCATAATTCCTCGTTTAGAATTACGAATAAATAAAATGATATCATCTCGTTCTGTAGTTGCTTCCATTTCAGCTTCAATTTTTTCTAAAGCCTGGGTATTGTTATTGTTTTGTTGGTATAAAATTCTGTAAATGTTTTGTATCTCAGTTATTTTTTCTGCTGAAAAACCACGTCTTCGCAGACCGACAGAATTGATACCTACATAAGATAATGGTTCTTTTGCCGCTTTGGTAAAAGGAGGTACGTCTTTTCTTACCAACGACCCACCAGAAATCATAGCATGGTCTCCAATATTGATAAATTGATGCACAGCAGCCAAGCCACCAATAACAGCGTATTTACCAATAGTAACATGCCCACCAAGTGCCACGCCGTTTACAACAATAGAATTGTCTCCTAGTATGCAATCGTGTGCAATATGGGCTGTTGCCATAATTAAACAATGGCTTCCAATACGTGTTTCTCCAGAAGCACTCGTCCCTCTATTAATGGTTACACACTCTCTAATGGTGGTATCATCTCCAATAACAACCAATGAATCTTCGCCTTCAAATTTTAAATCTTGTGGAATTGCAGAAATAACTGCTCCGGGAAAAATACGGCAGTTTTTACCAATTCTTGCACCTTCCATAATGGTTACGTTTGAACCAATCCATGTTCCAGAACCTATGGTTACATTGTTATGAATGGTTACAAAAGGCTCTATAACAACATTTCTTGCTATTTTTGCTTGCGGATGTATGTAAGCTAGGGGTTGATTCATCTTTTATTTCTTTTTAGCTATTTGCGCCATTAATTCGGCTTCTACAACCAACTTCCCATTGGCGTATCCGTATGATTGCATGTGACAAATACCTCTTCTAATAGGAGTAATCAACTCACACTTAAATACTAAGGTGTCTCCTGGCAATACTTTTTGTTTGAATTTTACTTTGTCCATTTTCATAAAATAGGTCAAGTAATTTTCTGGATCAGGCACAGAATTCAGTACCAAAATACCGCCACATTGCGCCATGGCTTCTACTTGTAACACACCTGGCATTACAGGAGCGCCAGGGAAATGCCCTGTAAAAAAGTTCTCATTCATTGTCACATTCTTCATCCCCACTACATGCTTGTCTGACAGCTCTAGGATTCTGTCAATCAATAAAAATGGAGGTCTGTGTGGCAATACATCCATAATTTGATGGATGTCCATTAACGGTTTCAAATTCAAATCGTATGTAGGAATGTTGTTTCGTTTTTCTTGCTTAATGATGCCTGCCAATTTTTTAGCAAACTTGGTATTTATTTGATGCCCAGGCTTGTTTGCAATCACTTTTCCGCGAATACGTGTGCCAACTAAAGACAAATCGCCAATCACATCTAACAATTTATGACGTGCTGCTTCGTTTGCCCAATGCAGTGTTAAATTGTCTAAAATCCCATTCGAGTTTACTGTAATTTCTTTTTTATTGAAGGCTTTTTTTAGCTTGTCCATTGTCTCGGTAGACAATTCTTTATCTACATAGACAATCGCATTGTTTAAATCGCCTCCTTTGATCAAATCGTTTTTCAACAACATCTCAATTTCGTGTAAAAAGCTAAACGTTCGAGCGTTTGCAATTTCTTCTTTAAAATCGGAAATCTTTGTTAACGTGGCATTTTGAGTCCCTAAGATTTTTGTACCAAAGTCTACCATGGTAGTCACTTCGTATTGATCTGCAGGCATTAAAATAATTTCGCTACCCGTTTGTTCGTCTTTATAACTTATAATTTCTTTTACAATATATTCTTCTGCCGGAGCATCTTGGGTTTCGATTCCTGCTTTTTCTAGCGCTTCTATAAAAAACTTAGAAGAACCATCCATAATTGGAGGTTCAGCACCGTCTATTTCAATAAGTAAATTATCTATTTGAAGTCCCACTGCAGCAGCCAAGACATGCTCGCAGGTTTGAATTTGCACGCCGTTTTTCTCTAAATTTGTTCCGCGTTGCGTACTGGTTACATATTCAGATTTGGCACCAATAATAGGGCTTCCTTCTAAATCTACACGCATAAATGCAAAACCGTGGTTTACAGAAGCGGGCTTGAAAGTCATGGTCACCTTGTTTCCAGTGTGTAGACCGACACCCGATAAACTAATTTCTTGTTGTATTGTTTGTTGATTCTTACTCATAACTACTCGTTTCTATGCTTTTTAATTTCTTTTTCTAATTGACGTACAGTCGCTGCCATTGTTGGCAAATTCTTAAAATGCGCGTACGATTTATAATAAGTGTCAGACCCAATTGCTGGGTTTCCTTTGACAATTTGCTTTGCTTTGACATTTTTGATAACGCCCGACTTTCCCTGAATACTCACATGGTCTTCAATAACTAAATGCCCCGAAATACCTACTTGGCCACCAATCATACAAAAAGCGCCTATTTTTGTGGAACCTGCAACACCGGTCTGTGCGGCAATAACAGTATGTTTCCCTATTTCTACGTTGTGGGCAATTTGTATTTGATTGTCTAATTTTACGCCTTCTCCAATACGAGTAGAGCCCATGGTTGCTCTATCTATGGTCGTCCCTACTCCTACAGAAACATGGTCTTCTAAAACAACATTTCCTGTTTGAGGTACTTTTTTATACGAACCGTCTTCCGTAGGTGCAAAACCAAAGCCGTCTGCTCCAAGAACACTCGCTGCATCTATGCTACAATGGTTCCCTATAACCGTTTCAGAATTGATGGTGGCTCCTGCAAAAACAGTACAGTCATCACCAATGGTTACATTGTCTCCAATATAAACATTCGGATAAATTTTTACGCGATTCCCTATGCGAACATTTTCGCCAATATATGCAAAAGCGCCAATATACTCTTGTGTTCCAATAGTCGCGCTTTCAGCTATAAAATGAGGTTGTTCCCTACCTTCTTTGTTGTTTTTTACCTGATTATAAAACTCTAATAACTTCGTAAATGAAGCATATGCATCTGCGACTTTTACCAATGTAGTATCGATTTCTTTTTCAGGAATAAAGTCTTTATTTACAATCGTTATAGATGCTTTGGTCGTATACAGAAACTGTTGGTATTTAGGATTTGACAAAAAGGTTAACGATCCTTTTGTTCCTTCTTCAATTTTAGAAAGTCTAGAAACCGTAATTTCTGGATCTCCTATAATCTCTCCTTCTAAAATGTCTGCTATTTGTTGGGCGGTAAATTTCATTAATTGCAAAAGTATAAAAAAACTAACAATTAGGCTAATTTCATTTTTTTCGGATGGCAGAAGATATATTTAACAACAGGCTTTGTAAGTGCCTGTAAATTTAATTGATCTGAAGCTTGTGCTATATCGGTTAATTCGCCTTTTTTACTCATTATTTTAATAGGCTTTAACGTATTGTATGCTTGGTTGCTTACTTGGTCTGTAAACACAAAGTAATGCATCAAGTCCAACGGAATCTCATTTTCTTCAGCAACACGTGTGCGTATTTCTTGCTGTTCCTCTGATGAAAAAGGATGGTTGCGTATCGTGATTTTTAATAAATTCCTGTGAATTAACATTTTTGAAAGAGACGACAAGACGACATCTGTCTGTTGGCACCATTCTTTAATTGCTGCCCAAACATCGTAATCATCTAAACTGGCAAAGACTTCTAAAGTGCTTTTATCAAAGGACCTTTCAGTAATCTCATTGTTTAAAAAGTACAAAAGTGCGCTGCTGGCAGGTATCATTACTCCGTCTTTCACTAATTCTTTCGCACGTTGTAAGACACGAACGAGTACACTTTCTGCCACCAAACCTGTTTTGTGTAAATACACTTGCCAATACATCAAACGGCGTGCAATTAGAAATTTCTCTACAGAATACAGTCCTTTTTCCTCAATCACCAACACGTCATCTTGGACGTACATCATTGCAATTAAACGGTCTGAACTAATATTTCCTTCGGTAACTCCTGTGTAAAAACTATCGCGTTTTAGGTAATCCAATCGGTCAATATCAAGCTGACTTGAAATCAACTGATTTAAAAAAGTTCTCTTATATTTTCCTTCAAAGACTTCTATTGCTAAACTCAATTGTCCTTTAAAGACCGTATTGAGTTCTTTCATGAATTTCAATGAAATTTCTTCGTGTGAAATTCCATGTACAATACTGTGCTCTAAAGCATGTGAAAAGGCACCGTGCCCAATATCGTGTAACAGAATAGCAACATACAATGCATTGGCTTCTTCGTCTGAAATTGCAACCCCTTTAAAACGCAACACACGAACGGCTTTTTGCATTAAATGCATACAGCCAATTGCATGATGAAAACGGGTGTGATTTGCTCCCGGATACACCATATTCGACAAGCCCATTTGTGAAACACGACGCAAGCGTTGAAAGTATGGATGTTCAATAAGATCGAACAATAAACGGTTGGGTATGGTAATAAAACCATAGATCGGGTCGTTTATAATTTTTAGTGTGGTTTTTGTTTGAATCAAAAGAATGCTTTTAATAGACGTCTGTACAAAGAACTTGTAAATAGATTAAAAAACCTAACAAAAGCCATACTAATTAACGTATTTTTAGCTTTTATAGCAACCACAATTTTAATTTTAAACGTTTCTTTGTAAAGGCGTATTCGCAAAAAAAACACCGTATGAAAAACATGCATATTTTATGGGTAGATGACGAGATAGACTTGTTAAAACCACATGTCTTATTTCTAGAACGAAAAAACTACCAAGTAACTACGTGCACAAATGGTACAGACGCTATAGATCTGGTTGACGAAACTGTTTTTGACATTGTTTTTCTAGATGAAAATATGCCTGGAATTTCTGGCTTAGATACCTTATCAGAAATCAAACAAAAACAGCCCAATTTACCCATCGTAATGATCACTAAAAGTGAAGAAGAATACATTATGGAAGAGGCCATTGGTTCAAAAATTGCAGATTACCTAATCAAGCCCGTCAACCCGAATCAAATACTCCTGAGTTTAAAAAAGAACCTAGATCATTCTCGATTGGTTTCAGAAAAAACAACCTCTAATTACCAACAAGAGTTTCGTAAAATAGCCCTCGATTTAAACATGGTAAACGATTACGATTCTTGGGTAGATTTGTACAAAAGACTCATCCATTGGGAGCTCGAGCTAGAAAACATTAGCGATGCTGGAATGCTCGGCATCTTAGAGGGCCAAAAGGCAGAAGCCAACAATCAGTTTTTTAAATTCATTAAAAAAAATTACCAAGATTGGTTTACTGCAGCAGACCAACCTACCCTATCGCACACTGTTTTTAAAGAATATGTAGCACCACATATCAACAAAGAAAAAGGGGTGTTATTATTGGTGATTGACAATTTGCGTTTCGACCAATACCGCATGTTAGAACCCTTGTTAAACATACACTATAAAAAAGAAAAAGAGCACACGTATTTTAGTATTCTCCCTACCGCAACACAGTATGCGAGAAATGCATTGTTCTCTGGATTGATGCCTTCTGAAATGGAAAAAAAGCATCCAAATTACTGGAAAAACGATACCGATGAAGGAGGAAAAAACTTGTTTGAAAACGAGTTTTTAACCGCGCAATTACAACGACTACGTTTAGACATTACACACGCGTACTATAAAATTACAACCTTAAAAAAGGGGAAAGAACTTGCAGAGAACTACAACAGCACCAAACAAAACGATTTAACGGTGGTGGTGTATAATTTTGTAGACATGTTGTCGCATGCGAAAACTGAAATGGAAGTGATTAAAGAATTGGCGGGAGACGACAAAGCATACCGTTCTTTAACCGTTAGTTGGTTTAAAAATTCGCCGTTGTTTGAAATCATTCAGAAAGCACAACAGCTCGGCCAGAAACTCATCATCACTACAGACCATGGCACCATTAATTGCAAACACCCAAGCAAGGTAATTGGCGATAAAAACATCAGCTCGAACCTGCGTTACAAAACAGGAAGAAGTTTGAGTTATCAAGAAAAAGAGGTGTTTGCCGTTAAGAACCCCAAAGACATTTTCCTACCCAGTATTGCCATGAATAGTCCGTTTATCTTTGCCAAAGAAGACATCTTTTTTGCCTATCCAAACAACTACAATCACTTTGTAAAATACTACAAAAACACCTACCAACACGGAGGGGTTTCTTTAGAAGAAATGATCATTCCTTGTGCTGTTTATCAACCCAAGTAGCAGCCGCTATTAATCACTGGCTATTGGTATAAGGCAACCGATAATTACATATATTTGTTTTTTATTTCTTTAAATGAACAAAGACTACACTCTTTCAGAATTACCACAAATTGCAGTCGCTATTATTGCAACTGTCAAACACAAAACACTATTGTTTTACGGAGACATGGGCGCTGGAAAAACAACACTCATCAAAGCAATTTGCAAAGAACTGGGCGTTGAAGATGTCGTGCATTCTCCTACCTTCTCCTTGGTAAATGAATACCGAACCACAACCAACGAAACAGTATACCATTTCGATTTTTATAGAATCGCCAGCGAAGAAGAAGCCTACGACATGGGGTTAGAAGAGTATTTATATAGCAATCACTGGAGTTTGATCGAGTGGCCAAATACTATTGAAAATTTACTACCTTTAGAGTCTGTTGCCGTACACATTACATTGTTAGAAAACGGACAACGAAACATTCAACTAAAATAACACCTATGAGCGCATTCTCCCCTTTTAGCAAAGAAGAATTAGTACCACAAGAAGAAATGCTAGAAATACAAAAGAAAAAAGGAGCGCTTTATATCGGTTTACCCAAAGAAACCCATTTCGAAGAAAAAAGAGTTTGTTTAACACCCGATGCCGTAGCAACCATTACTTTGCAAGGGCACCAAATTGTAATTGAAACGGGCGCGGGATTGGCTGCAAACTACACCGACAAAGCTTATGCTGATGCAGGAGCAAAAGTAACCTACGATGTAAAAGAAGCATTTGGTTGCAACATTGTCTTAAAAGTAGCGCCTCCCTCTTTAAAAGAAATTGAATTGTTAAAACCACAGGGCATCTTAATTTCTGCCTTACAGCTAAAGACACAAAGTAAAAAGTATTTTGAAGCCTTGGCTAAAAAAAGAATCACTGCCATCGCTTTTGATTATATAAAAGACGAACACGGCGTGTTTCCTATCGTAAAATCGTTGAGCGAAATTGCTGGAACTGCAGCAGTTTTAATTGCATCGGAACTGATGAGTAGTGTACACAAAGGAAATGGCTTGTTGCTCGGTAATATTAGTGGAGTCCCTCCTACCGATGTCGTTATTTTTGGCGCGGGTACTGTGGGAGAATTTGCAGCGCGTGCCGCTATTGGATTGGGTGCTCGTGTAAAAGTATTCGACAATTCCATTACCAAACTACGCAGATTACAACATTGTTTATCAACCCCTATATACACCTCTACCATACAGCCCAAAAGTGTAAGCAAAGCGCTCATGCGTTGCGATGTAGCCATAGGCGCTTTACGCGGTAAAAATAGAACTCCTATTATTGCGAGCAAAGCTATGATTGAACGCATGAAAGACGGTGCTGTTATTGTAGATGTGAGTATAGATCGTGGCGGGTGTTTTGAAACCTCTAAAGTAACCACCCATAGCAAACCTACTTTTTTACACGAAGGTGTTATTCATTACTGTGTACCCAATATCCCTTCTAGATATGCCAGAACAGCCTCTGTTTCTATTAGCAATATCTTTACTCCGTACTTATTGAATATTGCCGATGAAGGTGGCTTTGAAAATTCCGCACGTTTTGACAAAAGCTTGCGCAATGGCATGTATTTTTACCATGGTATTTTAACCAACAAAACGGTTGCCAATTGGTTTGACATCCCCTTTAGAGACATTAATTTGTTAATTCTTTAAATCTTCTGAAAAACACTTTTTTACAGGCTTGTTTTTAGTACTTTTACCGCGACTTAAAACAGTAATAAATGGATTTATTAAAACGTATTGGTTATTATTTAGTAGGCCTCACCATGGGCGCTATTGCTGTGTTGTTTTTCTGGAAACAGAAAAACGTATCGTTTGACTATCTTCCAAATGCAAGAACCTTAAAAAACACCCGTGTTAAGAAACGGTTGTTTACTCAGGAAGCCCTAGAGAACATGGCTGCTTTTCAAATAGATACTGCTACCATTTCTGAAATTTTAAAAACAGGGGATGTCGATTTTGGAAAAAGCAAAACACATCAGGTACCTTGTAGAGAGTACTGGATCAATTCAGATGACAACTCGCTGCACCTCATTGTAGAAAACTGCGATTCTATTACGACGATCCAACAAGTAGCAAAAAACTAGTTTTTTTGATACTTTGCATACAACGATTCCCCTCGTAAAATTAAGGGCAACATCGCTGCGATTCTTTTTTGTTTGGTTGCCAGTTGTTTGGCAGCAGCAACATGCAAAGCAAACTCTCTTCTTTTAGCGACTGTAAAACGCTCAAAAGCCTCCAATAGTAAAAGATCTTTGTCTAAAACAGTTTGTAGTTCCGCTGGTACAACAAGAACGTTATTTTTTATCGGTTGTATTTCTTTGCCTTGTTTGCAATTTTCTATTGCCTCTAATACATATTCTTTTACTTGTGGAAGATCCAACGGAGTGTCTTCAGAAAAACGCCATTGTCGCAAGCCTCTCGTTTTTCCTTCCTGCGCATTTACAAGTGCTTTATACGGGTCTTTTAAAAAAGAACCTTGCACAAACCACATGCCAGCATAGTGCTTAAAAGCAGCCATTCCAATAATATTTTTTCCATGATAGGTGTAAAAAGGAGCACCCCATTTAAGGGACTCTTCTAGAGGCAAAGACAAAAACAGCCTGCGCAAGCTATTGAGGGCTTGCGAATACTTCGGGTGTTTGGCGATGTATGTAGTAACTTCTGGCAGCATTGTTTAGTGTTTAGTGATCAGTGTTCAGTGAGCAGTGAGCAGTTATCAATGTTCAATAATCCGTGTTTAGTACTTTTGTACCTTGTATCTTCTTTTTTAGTCTTTGTTCTAACAGCGTAGCGGTCTTTGTTCTTTTTTCTTTTCTCTTATCTCTTTCCCTACCTTCGGCAGGCAGGCTCTTTTCTCTTTACTCTTTTCTCTTTTGACTCAATACTCAATTTTCCCTTTCTTCATGGTATCGCTCCGTAATTTGTGTTACATTTTTAATGGACTTCTGTATCCATTCTGCATAAATACCTTCTTTTTCTACAGAAGACAACTCCCAATCTACCTTACTTTTCTTCAACTTGGTCGTGGTATCTTGTAAAATAATAGCTGCTGCAACAGAAATGTTTAAACTCTCTGTAAACCCTGCCATTGGTATTTTTAAAAAACCGTCCGCTTGTTCTTTTACAAATTCTGAAACGCCTTCTTTTTCTACTCCAAAAACAAAAGCCGATTTCTTCGTTACGTCAAAATCTGCCAAAAGGCAGGAATCGTTGTGTGGTGTGGTAGCAATAATTTGATAACCTTCTGCTCTCAAAACATCCAAACAAGTTGCCGTGTTATGCGCCTCTTGGTTGTGCTGGTGAATGGTCAACCATTTCTGTGCGCCTTTGGCAACATGCCGAGACATTTTATTTATGTACTTGTTTTCAATAACATGTACATCTTGTATGCCAAAAATATCGCAGGTGCGTACGACAGCACTTGCATTGTGTGGCTGAAAAATATCTTCTAAAACAACGGTAAAATGGCGCGTTCTTGCTGCCAAAATCCGAGTAAACAACGCTTTTCTTCGCTCGCTTA
>Ga0209035_10000170_pt1 | contig 25910 bp, 20 predicted proteins | sample MarorgKNORR_S2LV_6_FD_188220 | JGI IMG/M metagenome (GOLD analysis project Ga0209035, IMG submission 188220) | Marine microbial communities from the Southern Atlantic Ocean, analyzing organic carbon cycling - AAIW_A/KNORR_S2/LV (SPAdes) (version 2) | ecosystem: Environmental > Aquatic > Marine... | reverse complement strand
TCATCGCACCTGTCGACCGTCCGGGGTTCAGTGGGAAAACCATCGAAGCCCTGCTCGAGACTAGCACCACCGCTTGCCCAGTCTATGGTGGGCGCGGTGGGCATCCAATCGCACTCTCAGCTTCGGATTGTGAACGAGTTCTCAAAGCCGCACCAGACACGCCGCTGCACGACCTCATAGAACCGCAGCGCATCGAGGTCGATGCACCTCATCTTCATCTCAATATTGACACCCCAGAGGATGTTGAGGAACTTCTCCGAATCTACTAAGATGCTGCAAAGGCCTACGAATCAATATAGAACTACAAAACATCAGCATTGAGTTCAATACAACAGAAACCCGGGATTAATCAGGGCTGCAGAAGTCTCTCGATTTCTGGATATTCCCCCATTGCCCAGAGGAAAGCAAGACCGATGAGAAGAGCGGGGAGCGTAGTGTGGATCGTTGCCCAAATCGAGGCGGTCTTGTGCCTGACCAGAAGTGGGAACAGAGCATCGCCATCCTGTGATATTGCATTAGCAACCAGCGCAGGGAAAGAGACGAGGCCCTCGACATATGCCGTGATGGCGATGATCTGAGGTCCGCAGCCAGGAATCAGACCAATACCGGCTGCGACGAAGACCGCGCCGACACCAGCACCATGCTCGGCGAGGTCACCATCCTCCATGCCGAAACCAATCATCCCGAAAGCGAAGGCAAGGTAAGCGATGAGGACCCAAAATGTGACGAAGGCGGTTTCCGAAGCAGCGTGAACGAGTGTTTCATCCATCGAATGCAACTTGTCGCCAATCGTCGCTTCTGTATCGTCAGAAAGGAAATTTTTCGACGAAAGATAGAGAATAATGGAAAGCGAGGTTCCAATCAATCCCACCCATGTCAGAATACCATCTCGAGTCATCGGATCCCATGCGAGTTCGGGTGCATATTCGGCATCCTGAGCATACCAAAAGAGTAGCATAATCGCGAGAACTAAACCGACTGCTGTGAATGCCCACCAAATTCGATAACCTTGGTGAATAATCTGGTAACCCAAGCCCTCTGGAACTTCTCTGGGAAGGTCATCAAGCACCGAATCCTCTCTTTGCACGCCAAAACCAGCATCGTCTTCCAACTGCTTGGCAGCCTCTTCTTCCAGCGATTCCTTCGAGCCAAAGGTTGGGCCGAATCGCCCAAGTGGGCTGGCGGGAGTGACACCGATTGCGTCAGCCCCGTATCCCCACACGACTCCTACGACGAATGAGGTCGCGTGGACGATTAAGACCGGAGTGAGAAATTTTGGATTTTGGAATACCGCGCCGATTAGAACGAAAGCAGCATCGCCAAGGGTGGCGATGAGTGTGGCGATTACGGTCCCGTAAGTGACGTAGCCACGCGTATACATTGGCATCATGATGATTGCACCGCCGCAACCGGGGGTCAGACCCATGATGGCACCGAGAGCCGGTTGCCAGCGCTTATTATCACGGATCCATTCAACAAAACGGCCCGCAGTAATGTATTGCAACCAACTGAACAAAAGCACCATCGCGGCTACGAAAACTGTGACTGCAAGGAAGGCGTCCCGCATCGAAATGACGAGAATTTCGAGCGCCTCACCAAAGGTGATGTTGAACGCCACGAAGCGCCTCGGTTGGTATCAACCATATCAAAGTTAGCCGGGGCTAACTCTCGGCGAGTTAGGCGGAAAGCACTGCTATTATCGCAATGATATCGGACACAACTCCAAAACGGACACGCGTATCGCGCTCTATGACCAGCGCCACCCTCGCTTGGGTCCTCGGGAGGCTCGGATGCGGTGATAGGGTTGCGCTCGCCTCTGTCGTAGAAGCGAGCGGTAGCGTTCCGGGCAAGCCGGGAGCGCGCATGGCTGTGACCAATCGTGGCAGAAGGCACGGTACCGTCGGTGGCGCGGGTTTAGAACTCAAGGTGGAGAATCATCTCAACCAGATGCTGGTCAATGGATCGAGTGCAAGTCGAATCGAAACATACGTGCTACATAGAGATGCGAAGGGCCAAGAAGCAACCGCTCTCAACAGCCTCTGCGGCGGTCGCGTGACCGTCTCTCTGGAGGTGCTCGAACCCATGCCACACATACTGATTGCTGGCGGCGGTCATTGTGGGCAAGCGGTAGCTGCCGCCTGCGATAACCTCGGATGGTCTCACAGCGTCTACGACATTCGCTCGGAATATGCTGCGGGTGCCCTATATCCAAACGCCGTCGAGAACCATGATGGAGACGTCGACGACTTTGTAGCAAGTCTCGCAGACGGAGGCTTTCTGCGCTTCTCAGACATCCTTCTGCTCGGCCACGATTGGGCGGTCGATCAAGACCTGCTAATCGGGATGCTTCAAGCGCGTGGAGAAGAGTTACGACCGCGTATCGGAGTGATTGGTTCGCGCTCGAAATGGAAGGCATTCAGTCAAGCTCTAATCGATGCCGGAATCAGTCAAACAGCAATCGATTCTGTTCGCTGTCCAATCGGCATCGACATCGGCGCAGAGAGTCCCGAAGAAATCGCAATCGCCGTCTGCGCAGAGATCATGGCACTAGAGAAAGGCACTCGCATGAACGACGAAAACTGAAAGGTGGCCGGATGGCCGCAGAATCATGCGTCCGGTCGCAATCGCACTAGTCCTGATGCTATCATCAGCGATGCTCAGCGGCTGCATTTGGGACGACGAAGTCACAACCAACGTACCCGAAGCCGAAGATGACGGTTTTCGAGCCTTCAGTGTCGTCGCCCCAATCGACACTGGAATCAACGTCTACCATGACCACTTTCGGACTAACGAAACACTCCCTGATTGGATGCTTGAACAATTTGGTGTAACTATGACCTGTGAATTGACCTTCGAGGGCACTTGGGAGGATCGTTATGAGGCCGATAGAGCGACTTGCTGGGACCTCATCAACGCTACCGATATCGTTTACTTTCCAGGCACACGAATCATCGGCGCTACCCCCGATGACGAAACGGATATCCCAATCCTTGACGACCCTCAAGACGGCCACGGCACAGCGGTCACAGGAGCGGTCCTAAACGCCAACCCAGACGCTGTGATTTTCTTCGTGGAGGGTTTCTCCGATGCAGCGGTTCTAGCAGCAGCAAACCAGCCGCTTGTCGACATCATCACTACTAGTTTTGGGCCAATTGGATCGGTGCCAGTCACCGGTATCGAACAAGCGACTAAGGTCGCAGTGGTCCAGAACAAGAAAATCCACACTGGAGCCGCTGACAATTCACCCTCACCCGCAGTGCAAGATGCTACAGCGGGCCCACCTTGGAGCATAGGCATCTCAGGATACGCCGAGGAGGAAGACGATCAGAAAGAGACCATGAGCGGTTCCTATCCAGATGTCGCAGCGGATTGGACTCAGGTCCTTCCAAACCACGACGATATCGATGGATACCATCAAACCAGCGGCACCTCATTCGCAACACCGCGAACCGCTGGCCTGCTCTCCAAAGTTCTCCAACAGCTGCGCAACGAATTCGGCGACGCCTCAAGCGGCGCCGACCCAATCATACGCGGTGGCCTCATCGTCAACGGAACAGATTACTCAGCCACCGAAACTGACATCCGCAACGCGCTCAATCTCTCAGGATGGTATCCAAGCGCCAGTACTTGGGACCCGACATCTGGAACGATGCCTATCTCCCCTATCGCACCTTGCACACAGGTCGGTTGGGGAGTCGTCAATGAGTCGAACGTCCAACCGATGGTCAAACATCTGAATGGCACTGAACAGATGCCAAATCGACCCTCCGACGTAGTTCAATGCATGGCGGCGAATCAAGCGATGCGAGAAGCCTACTGGTCCTTCAGAGCCTGATATCTTTCAAAAATAAACCAAATAGGTGAGATTCTTCGGTTTCTCTCGTCACTTCACAACGACACTTTAAGCCCGGTCAATTGAATACTACCGCCACAATTTCGTGCCAATGCGTAAGGTGGTGCTGAGGTGGCGGCTCTCGACCATCGAAGCCTCCAAAGATCTTTCTCGCCTCCTCAAAATCTTCGATCGCATCGAAGTACTCGCCCATCTAGGAGTATCTCCAATCGGCATCGTGCAATTAGCTGAGGTCGAAGTCAAAGAAGGAAGAGACATTTACGAACTGAACGAACTCGACAGCTTCCAAGTGATGGAAATCCATGAGGAATCTGAGGATGGAATCCTCGCCAGTATCCTTTGCAGTCACAGTTTGGCGAAGTCAGCAATAGAACTCTCGAACCTGCATCTCCAGCCTCCATACGGCATCGATGCAAAGCGTGGCATGGAGATGCGAGTAACCGGTTTGACGGGAGCAATGCGACGATTCCTCGCACTCCTCAGAGTCATCTTGCCCCCAGACAAAGTCAGCGTCATTACGATGCGAGGAGAAATGGTCAACGGATGGAGTCAAGTGCTGACGAACAGGCAACAGGAGGTCTTGTCGTTTGCATCGGAACGAGGTTACTATGATGATGGAATGAAAGTCACGATCAAGGAGCTCGCAGAAGAGATGGGGATCTCTCGCTCGACTTTCGGCGGCCACCTACACGAAGCGGAACGGGCCATAATGCGAAAGGCAGGTTCCGACCTTGAATGAGTCCGTAGGACTCAGACCGAAGCGTAATAGGACAACCATGAGTGGATTCGATGCATGGTGCAGCACCGGCTTCCAATGCTTCCCTCTGCGAGGGAAGTTCCTTGGGCATCCTTGGTGAATGGTGTTGAGAAGCAGCTAAACATCGAGGGAAATGCGATTCTGCTCGATGTTCTTCGTAACCAGGCAGGGAGTTTGGGCACGAAGCGGGGCTGCGATATGGGGACTTGTGGATGCTGCTCGGTGCTGATTGATGGGCAGCCTCGACTCTCCTGTTTGACGCTTGCAGCGGAGGCAGATGGTTGTGAGATTACGACTGTTGAAGGGCTTGCTGATGGGCACCATCTTCATCCGATTCAAGAGATGTTTGCAGAGTGCGGGGGGTCGCAGTGCGGCTTCTGCACTCCGGGATTCTTGGTTGTTACATCGGCGCTATTGGAGGAGAATCCAAATCCTAGCGACGATGAAATCAAGTGTGCAATCGAAGGAAATCTTTGCCGCTGCACCGGTTACCAACAGATTGTAGATTCGGTACGAGCGGCATCCGAAATTTTGACTTCAGGCGAGAATATCGAGGATTCAACCTCGCCAAAGAGCGACCCTCATCCGGGATTCGCTGGAGAGTGATTCGATGGCTGGATCAGAGGATAATCCATCCGGCGATAAGAATGAGGATGAGATGGTCGGCTACCGGCAGCAGCCGGGAAAGTTGCCTTTCTCAAAACCCGGCTCTGGTGGCAAAAATCGATTCTCTCGGCCGACGGATGCGGCGATGATTCCCGAGTCTCAAGGTGGTCAAAAGAGCCAGCCTTGGGGGTCACATCGTCACGATGAATTGGTCAGTGGCCAGATAATCGGTAAGCCAACCGCACTGGTCGACAGTCGCTGGAAGGTGACTGGGCAGGCTCACTATGGAGACGATGTGCGCTTGGCCGGCGAGTTGATTGGACGCATCATTCGCTCGCCGCATCATTATGCTCGAGTGCTAAGTATCGATTGCTCAAAAGCACTCGAATTAACCGGCGTCGTAGCCATCGCTACTGGAGCCGATGCCGCCAATAAATTCGGAGTCCTACCTGTCACCAAAGATGAGCACGCCATGGCCGTTGAGAAAGTCCGCCATGCTGGTGACCTCGTCGCTTGCGTAGCAGCCGAAGACGAAGCGACGGCACGCGAAGCCGAGCGCTTGATCGAAGTCGAATACGAAATCCTCGATTCAATCCACGATATGCGCGACGGTATCGATAATTCCGAAAATCCAATCCACGACCGCGGAAAGTATCACATCGGAGAGGCGAATGTTCAGAAGCGAGTTTTCCAGGAATTCGGCGATATCGATGGAATGGCTTCGAGTGCGGTCGCCAGTCACAAGCAAAATTGGTTGTTCGCGGGTGTAAATCACGCTGCGACTGAGCCTCATGCTGTGGTTGCTCACTGGGGCCCCTCGGGTCGATTAACGCTCTACACACCTCAACAAGTCCCTCACTATGTCCACAGAGCTCTGGCCGACGTACTCGAGATTCCTATGCATCAGATCAATGTGCACCGCACCTTTGTCGGTGGTGGGTTTGGAGGTAAGTCCGACCCGTTTCCGCATGAGATGTGTGCCGCTATTTTAGCGCGGAAATCTGGGCGTCCAGTGCGGATTTGCTTCGACCGCGAAGAAGTCTACTGGATCAATCGCGGTCGCCACCCCTCTCGCATCGAGATGAATCTGCACGCGGATTCGGATGGGAGAATCTGTGGAATCGAAACTGATGCTCTGATTGATGGTGGTGCGTTCGCCTCATTCGGTCACGTCACGACTTATTACAACGGGGTGCTGCACACCGCGCCATACGAAATTGGAGCGTTCCATTACACTGGAGCCCGCGTCTGGACGAATAAACCGGCAAGCGGTGCGATGCGAGGGCATGGAGCTGTGAATTCGCGCTGCGCGGTTGAGACGGGGTTGGACGACCTCTCCGAGCAACTCGCCGTCGATCCGATTACCCTGAGATTGGCCAACTTGTTACCACCACACTCGGCGACAATCACCGGCTTCCGCGTGACCAGTATCGGCATGCGCGAGTGTCTCGAGCGAGTGAAAGAAGCCAGTGGTTGGGACGAAAAATTCCGCAAGATGCCGCTGGGCAAAGGAATCGGCATTGGCTGTGGATTCTTCATCTCCGGCTCAGGCCTGCCGATTCATTGGGACCCAAACAAGTTCCCACATGCGACGGTGCACCTGAAAATCGACATGGATGGTGGTGTCACCGTCCACACAGGCGCTGCGGAAATCGGTCAAGGCTCCGACACCGTCGTCGCCCAATCCGTTGCCGAAGTTCTCGGGCTCCCTCTCGACATGATTCGAATCAAATCCCGAGACTCCGACACATCACCCGTCGACCTCGGATCTTACTCATCACGCGTCACTTTCATGAATGCAAACGCGGCGATTTCTGCAGCCATGCAAATACGCAATAATCTGCTCGACGCCACCGTAGAAATCACCGGAGCCGACCGCGCGAAATTAGTCATCGGGGATAGGCGCATCTTCGCCAAAAACGACCCTGCAGTTGGAGTCTCATACCTTGAGGCGCTCCACAAAGCACAGGAAGACCGTGGAGCACTCATCTCATCGGGCGCGTACAGAACGCCTCCGATGGGCCGAACCCACAAGGGTGCTGCCGCCGGATTAGCTCCGGCTTACTCATTCTCAGCCTACGTTGCAGAGGTGTCCGTCGACGTAGAAACTGGGCAAACAAAGGTGGAGAAGGTCTGGGCTGCCCACGATTGTGGTAAGGCCCTCAACCCACTCGCAGTCAAGGGGCAAATCATCGGCTCATGCCACATGGGAATGGGGCAAGTTCTCAGCGAGGAAATGCGCTACGGCCGCAGTGGCCATTTGATGAATCCCGACCTGCTCGATTACAAGATTCCTAGCGTCCACGAGATGCCGGAAGTCATACCGATTATTGTTGAGTCAAACGACCCAGAAGGGCCGTTTGGGGCAAAAGAGGCGGGCGAAGGTCCGCTTCTACCAATTCTGCCCGCTGTCTGTAATGCAGTGTATGATGCGGTGGGCGTGAGGACTGCTGAATTGCCGATCACGCCCGATCGCATGCACAGATTGATCGAAAGGAAATGCAAGGCCGATGGAGTCTCTGACCCTCTCGACCTTGAAGCACCGCGGCTCGAGTACTCTGCTCTGCAGGAGACTCTCGCCGCGCGCGCTGCCGAGCATGCTGAACGAGACATCTCTCGCAGGCTCGATGATGACCGCCAGCCCTACCACAATGGAGCGCTCTTCGGCCTCGACCCAACAATCCCCCCAGACGAGATAGACGAGCGCTGGGCAGTCAATCTAATTCCATCTGAGGAATATATCACGGCACCACGTTTGGCTGGAAGCGCTTGGAAGCATACTGAGCGCCGGCATCGAGGTGATGCCTGATGCGCACACCACCATTCGAGTTGTACACTCCCAAGAACCTCGAGGAGGCTCTCACCACAGCAGGAGAGTTGGCCGACGCGGGGCAAGACTTCGACTGGATCGCTGGCGGCACTGACCTGCTGCCCAATTACAAGTGGCACATCAACGTCAAACCACACGTTATTTCTCTGGCCAAAGTCAGTGAACTCACCGAGCTCAATCCAAACCATATCGGCGCAATGGTCAGACTACATGACCTAGTCAAGTCAGAACACACACACCCAGTCCTCGCCAAAGCCGCCGACTCAATCGCCAGCGTACTCATCCGCCGCTCTGGAACCGTCGGTGGCAACATCTGCCTCGACACCCGATGCTATTGGTTCAACCAGACCGAACAGTGGAGAGAATCGATTGACTGGTGCTACAAATGCGACTGCGGGACGGGGGCCGACTGCCGCGTCATACCAAACCAGAATACACTCTGCGTCGCCACCTACCAAGCCGATCTCGCTCCAGTCCTGATGTGCCTCGGTGCAACCATCCACCTCGCTTCACCGGACGGTAAACGCTCGATGCCACTCAGCGAATTTTTCCAACTCGACGGGATAACCCGCAATGTGCTGCAGCCCGGCGAGTTGGTCACTCATCTGAGCCTACCCGATGATTCCACTGAGTGGCAAGGAGATTACCAGAAGTTGAGGCAGCGTGAGTCCTGGGATTTCCCAGAAGCAGGCGTAGCGGTGTTGTGGAAGCGAAATGGTGGGGCAAAACCTGCTGCTCTCAGAGTTGCAACGACTGGACTCGAATCGATTCCTGGATTTCATACCGAAGAAGCCGAATCAGCCTTGGATAACTGGAATGGGAAGGAATCCGTCAATGCGATGGCCGAAGCAATTCGAAAAGCCGTCAAACCGGTTCAAAACACGTGGTACTCCCCTTCCTATAGGAGAAAGATGGTGAAGGTCCTAACGCGTAGAGCGTGTGCAGGGATGCTGAGGTGAGTCGAATGAAGTCGAGAATCATGGTTCTAAGCGTCATCGCCATGATGCTATTACCGGCGCTCCCAAGCGTTGTCGCTCAGCCGAACATTGGAAACTGGGAACTCGGGATTGATTATCCACAAGAAGATGATTCGAATCCATTTCTCGTCAGTACTGGAGGGAATACACTAATCAATTTCTGGGTAGCCAATGATGGAGTGTTCAACATCAAGGTGACTTTCGAATACGAAGTCCCTTGGGATGCCCAATTCTCAGGTCCAGAATCAGTGACCGTAGGGCAAGGTGCAAATATGTCGATTTCATTGGTGATCGGTGGTATCGATGTCTTTTCGATTGATGCTATGACCAAGGATTCATTCACAATCACCGCCAACCTCGAAGAGCGCAATGGAATTCCTGCAATTATTCCGGAGACTCAAGAGAAAACCGGTGACCTCGAAATTCCTGAGATTTTCCAACTTAACGTCGATATCGCTGACGCGGTGGGGCCAATCAATGCAGGAACCGATACGGTTCTGAGAATCACGGTTACCAACCGAGGCAATGCCCGTGACAAGATTCGAGAGATTGACATCAGTGATGACTGCCCTCTGCTGACAACCAACGAAGGACTCGATGTCCTTCTTTCTCGAAACATCGAGAAGGGCGCTTCGACTACTGCTGATCTCGGGGTGATGGTTTCAGAAAGTCATCCGAAGCGGAATTGTCGCATCGAGGTTACAATAGCTTCTGAAGGAGCCGATGGTGCCCAGCTCTCTACAGACTTCACTAGAGTCAATGTCGAACCACCTCCGACCCAGAATAATGACCCGGATGAAACGGGAGACTCGACTGACCCTGTAGAAGTGGTCACTTCGAACCTTCCTGCACCAGGTCTAAGCGTCATTTTGAGCATCCTAATCGGCGCGTTAATTGCACGTACCTCACGGCGCTTCTGAAATGACTGAGTGGACCGCTGCCTGAGGTATGTTTTCACCGCACTGGGATGGTGCAGAATGAGCATCGAGACCTCCGGTTTTCCCATTCTCAAGGTGCCCTGTAATCAACAACATATATCTGTGAAATGAGGTTCGCGTCGAAGCGTAGGTGTGCCCAGCGTACGCTAATGTTGTAAAGAAGGGAATAACAATGGCTAGTGAGAATTCCGAGGAAGCCAATTTCACCAACATCGTGGTGGGCTCTCTAGCGACTACTCTTGTCCTCCTTCTTATCCTCCCAATGATATTCGTCGCGGGCAAGGCTACGTACTATTCAGCGTATACAGACGATGGAAGTGGAGAGGTGGGCGCTCTAGCCCAAGTCACCGATATGCGCGAATCGATGGCCGACGATGAGGGCTACTTCATCGCCAACACGATGTCAACTCCGATGCTAGTCAACGACTGGAAGGATCCACACCGAACAGCTCTGATGATCATCGCCCCTGAGAAGCCAATCGCTGAGACCGAAGCCGACGCGATTTACGACTTCGTGACTCAGAAGGGTGGCAAGGTCATCGTCGCAGCAGACGGGACCAATGCTAACCGCCTCGCTCAGAAATTCGGTGTGACATTCTTCGACGCGCCTTTGAACGATGAAAATCAGTTCTGGCTCGAATATGAAAATGGCGAGGCGATTCGGGGGTCGTGGTTGAACGTCTGGGGTCTGGCTGCCGTCTCAGAAGACGTCAACGATATGCCTCCTGCATACCTCAGGCAGGGATGCATCGATACAGACGTGCTTGATGAGAACCGACGCAATTGTCGACTCCCAGTGATGTTCCGTTCTCCTACTGGAATGAAGTACGAACCACTCCCAATGGATACCACCCATCCAAATCACCGTGATGTCAGTATCCTCGCCACAGCCTCTTCATCCGCCTTCATTGATATTCAGGACAACGGACGAGCGGATGACCCAAAGAATCCCGCTCCAGGTGATCTCTCACTCATCATCCGCATCGATTACCCTAACATCACCGCCTTCGACCAAGTCACCTCAGGTTCTGGAGGATTAGTTGGAGGTAATACACGTGAGCTGGCGGTGACTGGAAGCATCGTCTTCGTCTCCGATGAGGAAGCATTCTCAAACAGATTGTGGAGCCTTGATGTCGCCCTTGAACACCAACTGAGTTCCTCGTGTGAACAGCACACGGGTCACTGCTGGCTCGATGTCACTCGCGATACATACTGGGAAGGGAATGAGAATTACTTCTCACTCTTAATCGACGATATGATGGAGCACGATAACAAGAAGCTCGCCAAGTCGATCAGGGATGACAAGGGAGAGTTCCAAGTCGTCTTTGATGAGAGCCGACACGTCACTGGGATTATCTCCGCTCCATTCGTAGAGGCCATGGGAACGGTTGTGCTTCTGACTTCGAATACCTTCCTCAAGTGGCTGGTTGTCCTCAATGTAGGTCTCCTCCTTCTCGTAGCTATGATGGTGGTTCCAGAGAAGGAGAACTGGAGACACGTGTTCGATCTCACGCGTTTCAAGGAGCGGCCTCAGAAACTGGACCCAAGCACCTATCGAAAACGCGTGCAACAAGCACTATTCACTAAGGTCAGAGTACATTACGACCTAACTAGAGACCAGATGGCTATCAAACCGCCAGCTGAAATCCAGACGATGATCGGAGACCCTCGACTCGTCGAACTGGCATATAGTCAGAGCAGAAAATACACTCCCCAAGAATTGCGACAGCTGATGGTTGCGATTCGACGTTGGGGTAAGAACTGAAGAAAAAAACAATGGAGAGAGAAAAATGACTGAAGAAAAAGCAGCGACTAAGAAGAAGGCCGCAGGCGGTACAAAGAAAGTGAGCGATAAGCTCGCTGCCGTCGGTGCGATCGGACAAGCGATCGGTACCGAAGTGCAGAAAGTGATCATCGGAAAGAGCCACGTTATCGACAATGTGATGATCAACATCCTGTCCAACGGTAACCTCCTGTTCGAAGATTATCCCGGCCTTGCAAAGACCCTAATGACGAATACGTTCGCCGATGCTCTCGGCTGCGACTTCAAGCGTGTACAATTCACGCCTGACCTGTTGCCAGCTGACATCACTGGAACGAATATCTACGATGCGAAGAAGGGAGAATTCTCCTTCAAGCCTGGACCGATATTCTGCAACCTGCTCTTGTCTGACGAGATTAACCGTGCGCCACCGAAGACACAAGCGGCTCTACTCGAAGCCATGCAAGAGTACCAAGTGACCGTCGGAACCGTCACCCACAAACTCCCAGCACCGTTCCTTACAATGGCGACACAGAACCCTGTCGAACAGGAAGGTACCTACCCACTACCAGAAGCCCAACTTGACCGATTCATGTTCAAGATGAGCGTTGGTTACCCAGACCGTGCGGATGAGGACGAGATCCTCGCTCGACGTATCGCCCGAAAGAAGGACGCAGTCGAAGTCGATGTCATCACTGACCCGGCCCGTGTGGTAGCAATGCAGCAAGCCATCGAGGATGTTTACGTCGACCCAGCTGTACGCATGTACATGGTCGAGATTGTCTCGAGAACCCGTGAAGATCCACGTGTCCTCGTAGGTTCCTCGCCACGTGGTTCACAAGCTCTACTGAAGACGAGCCGATCCGCAGCAGCAATGCGCGGACGCGACTTCGTCACACCGGACGATGTGAAGTCGATTGCAACCCTCGCGGTTGCTCACCGATTGATCCTCAAGCCCGAGCACCAGATCAAGGGACTCGAGAATGACGAAGTCATCTCAGACATCCTGCGCCAGGTGCCAGTGCCAACGGTGTGAGACCGAAGGACTGACCGAAGATAAGGAGGTGAGAGCCAATGGCATGGAGCAGGAAATCAGCCATGTTCGCCGCGCTGGCGATAGCGTTGTACCTGCTCGGGCTGGTGCTGAGAAATCAGCAACTAGTCACCGTTGCCGTAGTTCTGCTCTCTTTCCTGACCTATGCAGCCTTCCGCACTACTCACGCCGATGTCGCTTCTAGTGGCAGGCGGCTAGAGGATGCGGAAGCCGATGCAGGCATCCAATTACAATCGATTATCGCCATGCGAAAACTATCATCAGCGAGGGTCTTCGAAGACGGCGAAATCGACGTTGTTCTCAGAATCCAGAACCGATCAACTCTCTCCAAGGTTCTAGAAGTCAGAGATAGGGTACCAGAGGTCATGCGAATCAAGAAGGGTGCGAATTACGTCTTGATGGAACTCGGAGGTCGAAAAGAGACCGAGATCTCCTACACTGTCGAGGCCCCTCTCCGTGGATTCTACACGGTTGGACCTGTCTGCGTACGCGTACAGGATGCATTCGGCCTATTCCACAACGAGCGTGAGATTCATCTGTACGATGATTTCCTCGTCTTCCCCAAGATGGAGGACATCAAGGACGCACTCATCAAGAGTCGTGTTCCGAAAATCTTCACCGGTGCAGTCAACATTCGCAATCCAGGTGAAGGAACGAATTTCTACAACCTGCGCGAGTACATCCCAGGAGACCCAATGAAGAAGGTCAACTGGAAGGCATGGGCTCGCACAGGAAAAATGATGGTCAACGAATTCGAGCGCGATGCCGTCTCCGATATCATTCTGATTATCGACAGTCGGTCGGTCAGCGAGACCGGTCCCGTGAGTAGAAACTCACTGGTTTACAGCACGAGGGCAGCCGCCAGTTTGGCTCAGTATTTCCTCTCTCGAAGAGACTCTGTCGGTCTCGTTACTTATGGTGACGAAATTGTCTCCATAGACCGTGATACAGGAAAGAAACAACTCTACGTTATTCTAACCAAGCTCGCAGGCGCGATGGCGAAGGGAAACACTCCTCTCAAGGTTGTCACCAATCGAATTTTGCCGCATATCAATAGAGGTAGCCCAATCATCATTCTGAGCCCGCTCGAAGATGACCCGACCGTTATGGATGCGGTACGAGACCTGAGGGCTCGAAACTTCGACGTAACGATTCTCTCACCATCGAGTCTCGAATTCGAATTCGATGCTCGTAGACTCGATCGCACCGGATACGAGGTGCTCAAGACCGAGCGAGATATTCTAATTAGCGAACTACGAGCTCTTGGTGCAAATGTAATGGATTGGGAGCCTGATATGATGTTGGTGACCGCTCTTGCGGGAGCACGAGGATTCTGAGGAGGTGTGAGAAATGGCAGACAATATCAAGCCGGATGGAGCCAGCGACACTGCGCATCTTTACGAAAGCAAGGTCATCCGCTCTTCAGCTCCAAGCCGAAAGAAAGCAGCTGGGCGTCTGAAGTCCAGCACCGAGATTCCCCGTGACGCGATTCCCGAGATCCATGTTCCATCTTGGATTGAGTCATTCTTTGGAGGACCTATTGTCTCAACGGCGAAGTTCCTCCCTGCAAATAACACAGTCTCGATGCTTCAGATTTCCTCGGCTGGGATACTCTTCGCTCTGACCCTCCTCACTCTTGCATTCACTCCAGTCTCAGGCACAGCCTGGTTCGCTATCGCCAACATGATTGGAATTCCAATCATTGGCGGAATCATACACATCCTCATCATGGCAATCGGTGCGATTGGTGGAGTCTACGGAATTTTCCAGCGCGATCAAAGAGCATTGTTGGTGTCCTATGTCGCCATGCTCGTTGTCACTCTTCGCTTCGCTGGAAGCAAGGTCGAATTCGGATTCAGCTTCCTACCTGAAGACGAAATCTTACAGAAGATTCTGCTAATCTCATACGCTGTCTTCTTGGTGATGTACTTCGAATTGACAAGTGGTATCATTCGCTTTTCCATGCTCGACACCTCAATTCGCACCGGCGAGGTCTATGTTATGGGTGAAGGGAAGATCATTCGCCAATATCACCAAGCGCTGGCAATTACGCCAATTGTTGCGGCTTTGGTAGCTCTGCTAACCCTTCTCATCAACCTCATCGTTCCCGGAATTGTTGGTATCTTCGATAGTGTGCAGGCAGCTAGATTGAGTGAATCTGTTGAACTGACCAGTGTCTACGGTGTCGCGATGGGTACCGCATTTGTGTTTACAATAGTCGCCGCAGCCTTCGCGATTAATCTGCCTCTGCGGATTCAACAAATGCAAGAAAACCGTAACAGTTAGGCAAATCGATTACTCGGACTACTCTGCTCCGAGGTAGCCACCAATCATCCCGAGGTCGGCAAGGACGAGCCTTGCGATGGACTCGACTACAGGCACTGCTCGCGGACCGAGCACTGGGTCGTGGCGTCCAGGGACCTTCAGAGGCCTCTGTTCGCCACTTGGTAGGTGAAGTGTGGATTGCTCACGAGCGATGCTGCTGGGCGGCTTGAAGTGGACTATGATGCGCATTGGAGCGCCTGTTGAACGGCCGCCCAGTGCACCATCTGCGCTGGCATCTTCCGCTCCACTCAACACAGGGTGATCTCCGTTGAGATACCAAGCATCATTGTGTTCAGAGCCGCGCATCCGAGATGCTTCAGTCCCGCGCGAGAATTCAACAGCGCGCGCACCAGGAATTGCCATCATGCCTCGCGCGAGTGCAGGCTCGAGACCATCGAACCATGGCTCGCCCAGCCCGAGCGGCAAACCTTCGATGATACACTCGACACTCGAGCCAATTGAATCTTGATCCAACCTAACCTCCTCGATGAGTGAAGAGAACAACTCACTCGTAGCCTCATCTCGGCAATTGAGCCGAGCCATCGTCGAATCTTCGGGCAATACATAATCACAGTCCAACCCGAATAGTGGAGCAGCAACAAGATCTCCAACACTATGCAGATGAGCCTCGACTCTCCAGCCAGCCTCGCTCAGCAGCCCGCGTAGTTGACTGGCAGCCGAAACCAAACCATAGGTCAGGCGAGCCGACTGTGAACCGCCACCACGAAGATCAGAGGCACCGCCTGAACGAATCTGTTCAGTCAAATCCGCATGTCCGGGACGTGGCTGATCCGGGAGGAAGTTGTAGTCCTTTGAACGGGCATCGGAATTCCACGTCAGAAGGAGGATTGGCCAACCGGTTGCTTTGCCTTCGTGAACTCCTGAAATAATCTCACATTCATCGCTCTCCGCGCGAGCGCTCAATCCCTTTCGACCCGGCTTACGCCTCTCAATATCGGCTCTCAATGCGTCGATGTCTATCTCAGTCCCAGCAGGAATCCCCTCGACTAGAGCACCCACACCGCGACCGTGGCTTTCGCCGAAAAGTGTCACACGAACCGAGTCGCCGAGTCTCATTCCCATGGTTAAGTCACTACCTCGAACTTTTGTTCAATTGACATTCTAGTTCGAATCCAATTCAACTCTCTTATGTCAAGAAATTGTGTTAATTTGTCGGTCTGATTAGCATCAGCCAAAACAACGATTGCTGGCCCAGAACCCGTGATTGCTGCCGGACAATTGGTCTCAATCCCGATATCTTCACACAAACGAGTAGCCTCATCGTCTCCCAACGCCTCAGCCACCAGTTGACCATTGAGTCTGAACGCCTCGAGTGAACTATCTGTCCGGAGCATCCTAACGACATCTTCGAAGCGGTCTCGACGATCGTGGAACTCAGCGATATTGACCTCAGCCTTAGGCTGATTCCTGATTACGATGAAGACCTCTTTCATCGGAACAATGACTGATTCTGAGAGTGGTTCTGCGATATCAGTCGCAGCGACTAACCACGGGATTGACCTATCCGAGGATACGGTGATGTCATCGATTGCTTCGGTGATGCTTACTCCAGCAGTAAGCTGCACCGATGAGAGGAGATTGTTACACATCGCCGCACTCATATTTGTTCGAGTCGCATCACAAAGAGCCCTTTGAGCTGCGACCAAGAGAGCGGTGCTGGACTTCAGACCCATCCCTATGGGAATCTCAGACTTGACTACCCAACCGAGTTCCCCCCTAGGAAGTGAGAGGTCACGGGCACTCCATCCCTCGAGTAGAAGATCCAAGAGTCCGGATTTATCCTCTGGAATAGGTGTAGGAACATCAGTCAACATGACTGTCGTTGTCAATTCAATTGGCACTGCGCACCCGGTACCACAACCGGCTGCGTGGAGGAAACTGATGCCGGCGCAGCCATGGCCGATACCGTGGACCTTCATCGCTCATTCATCTCCCCTGCGACCTTGCGTCCGACATGACGCATGCCAGTCGATGTGCGAACCATAATCCGGTCACCAGCCTGTAATGAGGTGACGCTTAGTGTGCCGTTTTCACCGATGAATCGGACTGTCTCTGCCTGTTGGGCAAGGACTTGTCCGGATTGCTCACCGATTTCAAAACGAACGAGTAGGAATGGTCGGCGCTCGATTTTGAGACGACCGATAGAGGCTGGACGAATAACCCCGCTAGAATCTGTGATGGCGACCGCGTCGCCAGCTTCGAGTTCACTGAGATAACGGGTTGAGCCGTCCGCCATCAGGCAGTAGGCATGGACGGCTCCAGCATTGATGCGAAATGGACGAGAGGGGACGAATTCGGAAGGAACTGTCTCGCCATGAATCAGAACGAGGGCATTAGCTGAGGAACCGATGAGCATGCCCTCACCGAGGGCAAGCCGCTCAGTAAGATCGACACAGACGCGCTCACCAACCCCGCCGGACTCGATAGAAGTCACATCGGCAAGAAGCAATTCGACGCCCGCAGTGGGTTCCTCAGAGCCTTGCGAGTTGCGTTCTCCTGCGACGGCTTCAGCGGCAACCCACAATTCCTCATCTGCAGGAAGAAGCAGCGCATCCACTCCATGTTGCAAAGCGAAGGCAGCCCCATTCAAATCAACAGCCTTCGATATCGCAGCAGCCACGCGAGTTCCACTTCCAGCGGATGCCGCAACGATGTTCTCCAATGGAATCATCGTCCAATCAGAACATCGAACCAGAATCCAATCCACCATCCCGACCAGAGAAAGAGCCTCATCTTGGCCACGATGGTCATCCAAATGAACAACAGCGACGTCAGCAGCCTCGCCAATCCAAACACGGTCAGCATGATCTGAAAGACCCGAGGAATCCTCACCCTCAAGCCATAATTGCACACGAATCACCCCAATAGAGCAGCCGCTTCGGCCGCGCTCAAACCATCGTGAACCACTGCACGTAGCGCCCGAACGCTAGCGGCTGGATTGTCCGATGCGAATACCTGACGGCCCATGCAAACTCCGCTGCCACCGGCAGCAATCGCCTGCTCAACCACACTCAGAACATCGGCGAACGAGCCAGCTTCCGGCCCACCCGCTATTAGCACAGGAATCGGTACCGCAGCACAGACCTTTGCGAAAGAATCAGCATCGCCCGTCCAAGGCACTTTGACAACGTCACAACCGAGTTCCCAAGCCACTCGTGCAGCATGAGCAACCCCCCCAGTTACATCGTCATCAGCAACCACAAGATTCGCACCACGAGGGTAAACCATACCCAAAACAGGCATCCCGAGAGCAATCGCCTCGCCGGTCAATTCACCCATTTCGGCGAGCATTTCAGGTTCGGCTTCATCGCCAAGATTAACCTGAGCCGAACAACCACTAGCACCGCGAAATAAGCATTCTTTGGCAGTGGCCACACGAACCTTCTCGTCAGCGCGCGCACCGCCATGAACCGTAGAAACTGAGACGTGGCAGATGAAGCCATTCCAGCCTGTTCTCTCAAAGTGATGGGTGAGCGTGCCCTTCTGCAAAACCAGCGCATCCGCACCGCCTTCGATGCAGGCATCGACGACCTCGTCCATCCTTTCAAGTCCCTTTTCGGGGTATCCGGAGATGCCGTGGTCCATTGGAATCCACACTCCTCGACCGTCTGGGAGCAGGCGGGCGAGCCTCTCGAACTGCGTCTCTGCCATGGGAATCCGCCTGCGCTCTCTCACTTGAAAGGATGCGTTTCGTAAAACTGCAATAATTATCCGCTCCCATAGGAGCGGGGGCAAATATATCTCAATAATTAGCCATTGAATTAACTAATTGCTCCTGCAGCAATTAGGAATATCAACAATCCAATTGTCATTACAAATGTCGCCCCATGGAATATTACTTCAATGAAAATTTTCAGACTATTTTCCTCAATTTTGTCGTATGGGAATAATTTGTAGATAGCATCGCTTCCACCCTTGATTCCAAAAAATACCCTAGCGAATCTTGCCCGTCGAACTATTTCGAAGCAGACCATTACTGCAATCATGACGAAGATTGTGCCAATCACCATTCCAGAATAGTATCCCAAGCCAATAGCACCCAAGATAGCTATCGGAAGGAAGGTCAAGTGCATGTGAACGATGTAGGTTGGATATACAGCCTCATTGAGGTAAGATAGCCATTTGTTCGGTTTATTCAACAACTTGGAAGACCAACTGAAAATCAGTAAACACCAGAACCAGGCGTGAAAGGATTGCAAAAATGAGGCAATTGTTGCAGTGCTCGAGAAGGCTGCATAACCACGATCAACCCAACCCCCTTCCATTACCAAAGGAATCTCACTGCTTTCATTCATGATGAACCAAATTATTGCCAATATTGGAGTGATAATGGTAACCGGGATGCGTACAGAATCCAAGGCTGGGAAGTATTCTTCTCTAGCAGAAATCAACAGGAATCCGAATAAGAAGTAAATCATGTATCGAGGGAATTCCCACCACATACCTACTTCACCAAAATGCCATGGTTTGAACAAAATTCCATTCAAGGCCAGAATAAGAGGCGGTATCAGCAAAATTCCGAGGCCCCACTTAACCCGTAAAACCGAACGAACAAGACGTAAAACTAAGCCATCTGGATTGTTTCTCACATGGGAGAATAAAGGCGTCAAAAGAACGGAGTAAATCAGTAAATTGTAGATGAACCAAAGGTGCCCATAGGGCATCTCATCTGCATCGGGAAATATTGTAAACAACAGCGCGGTTTTCTTTCCAAATTCAAAAATACCGAACCAGAGAATGTAGACTCCGAAGAGAAGTGGAAGACCCAATCTTGTTCCTCTTTCTCGGATATATTGTTGCCAGGATCTCCTCCGGAAAGCGAATGCTGTGCCCATACCTGAAATCACGAATAAGGCAGCTAGCCTCCATTGGTGCATGACCGAAATTACAACGAATAATGGGAGATTGAATAATTCCATTGAACTCTTCTCACCTTCGAGTTGACCCAAAGAGAATACTGCATAATGGAACCAAATTAGCAGAGCAAATAGCATCACTCTGAGCCAATCTATGTCATGGCGACGGATTGGTTTACTGAGATTTTGAGGACCTTGCATTAGGAAACCTCTCGAAAATTAGAATTTGAAGTCAATGATTAGTGGAGCGTGGTCCGAGCAATCTAAGCCCGCTTGCCGATTTACCTCTGCAGATTCAAAGGCGGCAAATGCAGCATCGTTGGCTAGGACGTAATCGATGCGCCAACCTCTGTCGAGTGCCCTCGCTTGACCTCGATTGGACCACCAAGTGTAGGGGCCCTTGCGCTCACCGAAGTGAATTCGATGCAAATCGTGCCAGCCGCTTGCGAGGAAGCGGCTGAACCATTCTCGCTCATGAGCTAGGAAGCCCGATGTCATCCGATTCCCACTCGGATTCCAAATATCGTCCTCGGTGTGTGCAATGTTGAGATCTCCGACGAGGACTACAGGTTCGGGTGAGGCGAGGTACTGCTTCGCCCAGACAAGTAAATCCTCCAACCACTGATCTTTGTAGGCCTGTCTTGCTGGCCCAGAACCGCCATTTGGCAGATAGATGTTGATGCAGGTAAGAGAACCACACTTGGTGACTAGTACCCTTCCCTCAGAATCATCAGGGTCTAGTTTTGTGTCTATTCCACGAGCAATTTCTTCCATCCCTATACGTGAAAATGAGGCGACTCCTGAATAGCCCTTTTTCTCAGCTGGATGCCATACAACTTCGTGACCACTGGGTAATTTCCAATCCTTGGGTAATTGCTCAGGAAGCGCCCTCACTTCTTGTAGAAGCCAAATATCTGCATCGATTTCCTCAATCCAATCATCCAATCCCTTTCGGATTGCTGCTCGTATTCCATTTAGATTCCAAGACACTACTCTCATCAAATCACCAGTAATCAATTAGAGAAATCTTTGACCTTTTCAACAAGGTCCATTCTGTAAACTCTCCACATGCCAAGCGGGGTCAATGCAACTGAAATAAACAACACAATCGCTACCAAATAAGACGAAATTAATGGGTCTGCATTCACCTTGAAATAAAATGACCATTGAACTAATTGGCTAATCATCCACTGAGTCCCCAATATCGAAAATATAGCCCCAAGAACTCCTCCTATCAAACCGATAGCGAAGTGTTCTCCTAACATCATTGAGCCTATTCGTTTGATAGGAGCACCTAGAACTCTTAGAGTTGCTAATTCCAAATCTCTCTCAGCCAAATTAATGATCAAGGTGTTGAACAAAACAACGATTGCAATTACAATCCCTAGAAACTGAATAGCAATGAAGAAGGCTTGCTGTGTTTCCATCAGAGATTCCATTGCATCGATTGTTTCTTGTTTGTCGATTATACCTATTGACATATCTCCTAAATCGGTAGTTTGGCCAAACCCATCTGGATAAGAAAGTAAGACTGAGGTTGCTTCTAAATCGACCTCTGCTGCCAAATCAGCCCGATGGAAGTAAACTGTTCGAGCAATTTCTCCCTCTGTTATTCCTACAATTTTGAAGTCTACTGCTTGAGAACCAAATCGTATTGACTGAACCTCACCAACACCCCAACCAAGGAAGTGTTGTATCCCTTCGTCAACAAGAGCTTCCGGAGGGTCAGTCCCCTCGCTTGGAAGGCTTCCTTCAACCAAATTGAGGGTCTGCATAGCCTCATTACCAGAGGTTGAGAATACGTCTAAGCCCATTGCAACCAACTGTCGAGAGTCACCATCAGGGCTAGCTGGCATTGTAAGGAGTAATTCATAATCGAGCGCGTTTTCATCCGCCCATTCTGTAATCGCATCTTCCATTCCGGGGAAGACGATGGCTTGTTGGTCCCAATTCGAATTTTCACCCGCGTTACCTAGGAATAGGTCTTCCATAGAATCCATCATGAAGAGCATGGAACCTAAAATCAACATCGAAAGACCCACTGCGAAGAAAGTGAATACCAATCGAATCGGTTTTCGAGTGCTAGAACGTATAGTCAATCCAATAGTCGTAGGAAGGCGAGATGTGAATTTCTGGATAGTCTTTGAAGAAAGTTTGACCTCGTGTTGACCTCGAAGAACTTTCAGAGGATCTAGATTCGCGGCCTGCCACGCAGGCCAGATTCCCGAGAACATTACCAATAACATGGTAATCGCAGATATTTCTAGTATCGATGAATTAACCGTTGAGCCACCTATCGCTGGAATTCCAAAAACCGTTTCGTATACAGATTCCATCGCCGGTGCTCCGAGGAAGATTCCTCCAAGGATTCCCAGAATTGTCCCATATAGACCGATTACAGCGGGAGCAAGGATGTAGGAAGGCATAATCGCTGAGCGGGGAATTCCTAGAGTGCGAAGTATTGCAATCTCTCTGGCTTGAGACTGTATTAGTCGCTGCAAACTCAGGAAAATTGTAATCCCAGCTACAATAACCAACATTCCAGTAATTACAGGATAAGTCTTCATCGCACCCTCTGCATCGGCTCTCAAGAACTCTACAGATTCTACTCCCGAACGGTCGTAAACAATCGTCGAGGAGTCAATATCGGTAACAGTAATTAACATCGAATCGATGATCTCAGCCAATTCTTCACCTTCATTATCATCAGTAGATTGAAGGTCATAATCTGGACTACCTAAGATGTCAATCAGAAGCATGTTTGAGGTGCCTGAAGAAACATTAGCCAGTGATTCAAGACCCTCAGAGGTTAGATAACCAGTGGCGAATTTACCTGATTCCGCTGGCACAATTGAACCAGGTGCTGCGAAGTATAGATGCATCGGATGATAGCCAAATCCGACGATTGTGAAATTCATTTTTCCTTGACCTGCACCAATACTGATTGTATCACCTAATTCGACTCCCAATCCGTCAACAGCGTGAGCGTCTAGTACAATCTCATTTGATTCAACAGCAAGACGGCCATTACAACAAGAATCTTCAGGCATCCAAACACGGTCTACGTATCCTTCATCGATACCGTGCCAAACTGCTGGAACTAATCTCTGAGATCCATTCTCTTCTGTATCGAAGAGTAATCCATCGAGAATTAAACGAGGTTCACATTCAACCATTGGTAAATCTGCATCTGACCATTGTAGCGATATTTCTTCACACAGGGTATCTGACTCTGTATATTCCCAAACTCCTCTGGGGTTCTCAACCCAAACATCTGCTAGATTGACACCCTCTTCTGAATCTTTGTAGATATCAGAATACATGTTTGTAGTCATATGTGCATAATGCCCGAAGGCAATTCCGGACATTACTCCGACCATGATAATCAAGACTACAGCGACAAGCCGCAGTTTACTACGCCAAAGGCTTCGGAAAAGCCTCCTTGTGAGTAACGTCTTCAACAAATCACCTCAAGCATCTTGGTCAGTGATTACAATCCCGCTATCCAATCTGATCACTCTAGTTGCATATCTTATCAGAGACTCATCATGAGTGACAAAAACCGTGGTTATTCCTTCGGCTTCACATGCCTTGACAAGGACCTCCATAACCATCGAAGAAGTCTTTGTGTCAAGATTTCCAGTCAATTCATCTCCAAGTAATAATTTTGGTTTCTTAGCTAAACTTCTTGCAATCGCAACTCGCTGTTGCTGACCTCCGCTAATCTCAGTTGGGAAGCGATCAACTTCTGCCTCTAAGCCAACCAAGGCAAGTAACTCTCGAGCTCTCTTCTCATCTCTTCCACCAGCCAACTCCTGAATCAATAGGATATTTTCTATCACGGTTAAGTCTTGTAAAAGATTGAAAAATTGGAACACATAGCCGATATTTTCTCGTCGAAATGTAGTCATTTCTTCGGGAGCATTTCGAGGCACTTCTTTGCCTTCGAAAGAGTATGTACCTGCAGTAGGGCTATCTAATGCAGCTATACAATTTAGCAGAGTGGTCTTACCAGAACCAGAGGGACCTAGGAGAATAATTCGTTCTCCTTCCTTAACCTCTAAATCTACTCCATCAAGAGCCTTGACGGTCCCAGAGACCATCTCGTAATACCGCTTCATATCATTGATTGTAAGCAAGGTGACCGTCATCTGAACCACTACGTGGTTCAATCGCTGGTGGCCTCGCCTAATCAATCTGCGGCACCAGCAAAGAAAGCCATTGAACTGCGGAACAATTCCTCACGACGCTTCCGCTTATTCTTCCTCACATGCATTATCGTGAAGGCAACAGCGAGCAATATCACGAATGGAATGAACGCCTCTGCATGATACCTTTCCATGAATTCGATAATACCCCGTGCAGTATATGCCCAAGTCAACGAAGCCGCAGTTCCGCCGAATAGGCAAGCGACCAGAACTCTTTGGAAGGGTATCCGTGCGACCAAACCGAGCATCGCACCTACCAGTACGCCGCTTGCCATGAATGGAATCCAAACGAAAATAATCAGAAACCAAAAGCCATATTTTTCGATCCGTCTCTGATTTTTGTGAGCTACATATTCGACGCTCGACAAAATATCGCCCATGAATGGATTCTGCAATAAAGCACCTGTGATTCCACCTTGTTTGGCGACCAGTGCCTCACCTACCAATTCCTCTTCATCACTTTCGGACAATATTCCTTTAAGTCTTGAACGGAACATTCCATCTTCCAAATCAGGCTGCTCAACTCTACCAGCCATCGCTTGATCCGAAAGTGTTGCCTTCTCATTTCTAGCACTAACAACTAGTACTCTACCTCCAAGATGAGGTTCGAGAGCGATTTTTAGATGATCATGTAAATCATTCTGAAGATCGGTAAATGTTGGCTTGAAAAAGAAATATGAGAATCGTATTACTGGTTGGTATATTACACGTACAAATACAGCATCTTCATCCGCTAAAACAGCAGTTCCATAATCAACAAGATCGTGCTTTTTGAACCAACGATTGAGGCTTGTCTGAGCGGCTGCCTCAAGCCATCCATAGGCACTCATTTCTGCGAAGAAAGCAGAGTAATCCTCCATTGGATTAATTGGAGAATTCATCGGAAGGAAGGAGAGAGGTGCTCCTTCGTGAGCCTCGTGGATTCCGTCATCGACACAAATGATCTTCATTTGAAGTGGTCGCATTTCGCCAAAGATAGCGAATTCTTCGAGCAGGCTGCGGGTCAATTGAGCGCGGATATCTGCAGGCTGATCGATGGTTGTTGAAAAGGTGGTGTAAGGGAGCAGTATATCGATTGATATCGACCTCTGCTGCATCTTCATTTGCTCGAAATCGATATCGATGCGAAGCTGTTTTCTAGATTTACCGAGAGTTCGATGAATCAGACGGCGAAGCTGGTCTTTGGTGAGCAAATCGTCTGAATCTCTGTGGTACATCTTGTGCATCAATGGATATTGGACACATAGGAAAAACAAGGACATGCCCAGAGAGACCATCGCCATCCACCAAGCAGGGATGCCAGCATTGCCACCCGTTAGCATCGCTGCCTCACGTCCGCCGACCCACTCAGCACCCATCATGATCCAGCCCCATTCACCGAGACCCTCGATGCTCCAACATGAACGAGGGTCTACATCGTGGACCTCGACCTCTTGCTTGATGTCAGAGCTGAACGGGCCACTCGAATGAGAAGAAACCTCGATTCCTACCTCCTTGTAATCGATTGGGTCGTCGTCTACTCCGATAAGCGCGGCCAATTCAGATTGGTCGAGAGACTCAATTTCGTCATCAGTGATTACTTTCCAAATGAGAACAGTGGTGTTGTAGTATCCATCTTCAAGCTCGGATGGATCAAATGCCAATTGTTGGTCGCCTAATCCTCCTTTCAGATGGACCTGTTCCGAAAGATTGGACATCTCGAATACGATGCCGATGACTGTCT
>Ga0209035_10000169_pt1 | contig 26011 bp, 17 predicted proteins | sample MarorgKNORR_S2LV_6_FD_188220 | JGI IMG/M metagenome (GOLD analysis project Ga0209035, IMG submission 188220) | Marine microbial communities from the Southern Atlantic Ocean, analyzing organic carbon cycling - AAIW_A/KNORR_S2/LV (SPAdes) (version 2) | ecosystem: Environmental > Aquatic > Marine... | reverse complement strand
GTTGAATTCATAGAATCCATCTGCAACAGCATCGTCACACACATCAATAGATTGGTATATTGCATCAGGCAATAAATCGACATGCAAGTTAATTTCTTTGATGCTTTCACAACTGTACACATCGTTCCCTACAACGCTAACATAGATTGTTTGATCCGGTGTGCTCGTATTTTGAAAAGCACTCGGATTGGCAATCAACGTCGCTGGATCTGGAGCTCCAGAAGCATCCAAGGCTGTATAATAGTTTACCGTATAATCTGCCGCTGTGGTACCTGCCGCTATGTTTGCTAAAACAATGGCATTGTAGGTCGCTAAATCAAAGGAGGCCAAACCGTCAGTTAAATCGTTGAAATCATCACACAATGCATATTCCAATGCTTCCGAAGGTAAAGACGGACTGTCGATAACGGCCAAGTCTACTGTTGTAATATTGAAACAACCCGTTACGGCAAGGGCCACTCTAACATAGATTGTTTGAGTGTACACGTTGATGTTTGGATACAGCACTGCGGTGTCTATCACTCCTATTCCTGCAGTGGCTTCCGCCATTGTTTCGTGGTAGGTAACCACAACATCTGTACTAGAAGCGCCTCCTGTAATTTGACTGGTCGCATCTTCAAGGTCAAACAAGCCAAATCCGTCATTATCAGCATCACAATAAAAGAGAGCGTCTGGCAGAAACGTATCTGGAGCATCAACAACTTCTAATGTAAGTGTTGTAAAGCTTGGGCATCCGTTGGTGTCATCTTGTACACGAATGTATATGATTTGTGGGTTTACCGTGTTTGTAAAACTCCCTGGGTTCACAATTAAACTAGCGCCTGCACCGGCAATCGCATCTGCTTCTACAGTATAGTAACTAACGGTTACATTGGTTACTGTTCCAACAATCGCATCGTATCTTGAGGTTAAGTCAAACTCTCTGCTGCCATCAGCCGTTTCATCATCACAAATAGCAATAGGTTCTGGGTCAGAAATAATAGGTCTTGGATACACGAATACATTAAAATTCATCGTGGTAACAACACATGAGGTATCGTCATTTGCGACACGTACAAATACTGGAGTACCTGTGCTTGCGTTGTACGGGCTGGTAATTGGTGCGGTACCGCTATCCGCATTTACTTGCGTTTCGTAAAAAGTAACTGTTAGATTCGCTGCCGCAGGGTTTCCTGCTAAAATTTCTGGCACCGTTATTTCTAAATCGAAATTGGCAGTGGTACTGTCGCTACAAGCTTCAATGTCTGCAATGACATTAGTGACTGGCAACGGCAAAACGGTTAAAGAAATGGTGCTAATTCCAAAACAATCGTTGTCGTTATCTACACGCACATAAATAGTTTGTGGAGAAGACGTATTGATGTAATTGTCTGGTAATTGATTGATTTCTAAAATAGCATCGTTGTTGTTTTCGTAATACGCAACGGTTAGCGTGCCTGTAGTAGGGGCTATTGCTGCTATAATAACGGCATCTGCATCTGAGAGCGTAAAAGAAGTGAAGCCATCGTAATCATCGTCACAGGTTTCTAAATTCGCATTGCTAATATCCGTTGCCGTCACCTCTAAAATGAGTTCCGCATAGTTGATACAACCTGTAGCGTCATTTGTTACAGCAACGTGTATGGTTTGTGGATTTACGGTATTGGTAAATGGAATAGGTGCTTGTGGATTGGTATTTGAAACAGCGTCAGCAGCCGTTAAGTGATAGGTAAAACTATATCCTGTTGCATCTCCTCCTAGCAATGCATCATTCCCTTGAGTAAGGTTGTATTCCATAAAGCCATCTGGAGTACCATCTTCATCACACTGTACAAGTGTTGTTGTAAACAATACCGGCTTAGGGTCTACAACAATTTCAAACTGGGTGGTCGTGCTACAACTCGTAGCTGTATTTAGTAACTGCACATACAAGGTGTTTCCGTTGACGGCTGTATTTGTATAAGAAATTGTACTGTCTATTGGGTTTACGCCTGTTTGAGCATCAAGTAATGTGCTGTGGTAACTTACAACAATGTCTACAGCGCCTCCTGTTATTTCCGTGTCTTTCGTACTCAAATCAAAGAGATTTATAAAGCCATCTGTATCGTCATCACATAAGGCATAATCACTTACCGGAACAATCGTTGGGAGTGAATTTACGAGTAAATCTAAGGTTTGGGTTGCGTAGCAATTCGTGTTTGCATTGTTTTCTAAACGCACATAAATAACATCAGCATATGGCGTTGTATTTACATACGGTAACGTGCTGTCAATAGGGCTTGTGTTGGCTTGAGCATCCACAAGAGACGTGTGAAAAGAAATGCTATAAACGCTACTGTCTAAGGTGCCTATAACTTCCGGAATAGCAAGCGTGATGTCAAATTCGGCCAAACCGGTACGATTTACATCACAGGTTTCAAGAGGTGTTAATGAGGAGATACTCGAAATATCATCTGCAAATAGCTGAAACGTGGTGGTTGCATAACAACTCGTGTTTGCATTGTTTTCAATTCTCGCATAAATGGTTTCCGGGTTGCTTGTGTTTGTGTACGGAGATGTAAGCGTCGAGGTATTTGCATCAGCGTCTGCTTGACTTGCATGGTAACTAATGGTGTAATCTGTGGTTGACTGAGTACCGTAAATCGCCGCGTCGTTGTTCGTAAGCGTAAAGACCTCTACTCCGTCTGAACCGTCATCGCAGAGGCGAATATTGGCTGCCGTATTTGCGATAGGGTTTGTAGAAAAGGTAACTGTTACACTTTGCTCGTCTTCACAAGTATCCCCTCCAGAAGGAATGCTTGCGTTTAGCGTATACAAACCACTAACAATTGGGTTAAGTGTGGCGTTTATTTCATCTTGAGGAAAACCGTTTGCGGTGGTCATTTCAACACCGTCTTGAGACCATTGATACACTACGCCGTCAACAGCAACTGTTCCTTCTAAAGTAGCCGTTTCGCCTTCACATAAAGCGGCAATATTATCAACAACCAACGTACCGTTAAGGCTTAAGGAAACTCCCAAAGAGAAACTACCTCCTTCTAAAAAAACAGCAGAATCCATTTGACTGTCTCCTTGGTCTGCAATAACAAGTTTAATATGATAGGTGTCTCCTGGAATAACCGTAGCGCTTGCCGTAAGCGGCACTGTTTGCCCGCCATATACAATTGCTGAATTGTCTGCAACAGTAGCATCTGCGGGATCAAAATTATAATGATCGAAATACGCTTCATTTACTGGCAAACAACTTCCAGGTACGTCTGGACGAATATTTGTACAGGTTACCGCAAAGTTTCCACTGTCTGACGTTGGCAAAACAGCTAAATTTGTAATGGTACCACTATCTACATGGGTTAAAATAAAGGCAAAAGCATCAGAATAAGTACATTCAAAATCTTGGTTGTATTCTTCGGATACAAATAGGTAATTAAAACTTATTTCGGTGGTGGTTGGCACAAAATCAAACTCGATATACGCAGCGTCATCGGTATTTGTAACACCGCTGGCGGTTTCTAGATCAATATCTGCTATACCATTATTTCCAGTATCTGCTGTTGGTCCAGCAGGGCCCGGAGCATTCATTGCATTACCAGTACTGAGTACAATTCCGTTTTCAAAAGGGAAAACGGACCCGTTTTTTTCGAAATAAGCAATTCCCGTTGCTTCAACAGGCAATGAAGAGCTGTAATTGGAGGTGTTTGAACAAATCCCTTCAATCAATACCTCTTCTATCAGGTTTTCTACTGTATACGTATCATCTACCGTTATTTGTTGGGCATTTATAGCCAACGTGCTCAACATACAATAGAGCGAAATCCATATTATTTTTTTCATGAAAGGGGGCGTTTAATAGACTTGGGGCGTTTCTAATATATAACAGGTGACAAGGTACTAATCCTACTGTAATAACAACAAAATCGATGCACTAAAAACAGACAACGTATTTTACGTGTCATTCATTTCAAAAAAGAGGAGTGACGCACAAGAACACAGTCTATCAAATACTTAAGGTCTTCATTCTTGTTTTTATTGAAAAAAATACCCTATTTTTAGAGAAATTTTAGATGCCCTCTCTAATGAAGACCCCCTTGTTTAAATACCTTGCGTTTGCACTTGTGTATGTTGCGCTCTTTTCTTGCTCAAAAGAAAAATACATTCCTATAGAAATTTCACCTGTTGTTTTTGACATCAATGAAGTTCCGTACGAAACACTTTCTGAATATGTCTTTTTTAAAGGCCCTATTGCCAATCAAAACCCGAGTTATGGGGTGCTTCCTTTCAAACCAATCTCGAAATTATTTACTGATTATGCACAAAAAAAACGCTTTGTATGGATGCCAGAAAACACTCAAGCAACCTACAACGAAGACCATACTATTTTAGATTTTCCTGAAGGAGCTGTCTTAATTAAAAATTTTTATTACAACAACGTCTTACCTGCGAACACTACAAAAATATTGGAGACTCGTGTTCTTATAAAAAAAGAAAATGAGTGGATCTTGGCAAATTATGTATGGAACGATGCGCAAACAGAGGCAACATTAGACACAGGAAATCATTCGGTACCCATTGCATGGAATTTAAACGGCATTGAGATGGCTGTCAACTATAAAATACCCGCGGCAGTAGAATGCCTTACCTGTCACAAAAAAAACAACAACGCAATTGCCATTGGAGTAAAACCTCAAAATTTAAATGCGCTGTACACTTATAAAGACGGCACTAAAAATCAGCTTTTAAAATGGGTAGACATGGGATATCTTCAAGAGGGCATCCCTGAAAACATCCAAACCATTGTCGATTGGAGCGACGCAACACAGTCGCTTGCTTTAAGAGCTCGCTCTTACTTAGATAGCAACTGTGCGCACTGTCATTCTGAAGGAACACATTGCTCCTACAGACCACTTCGTTTTGAATTTAAGGACACGACCGATCCTACAAATACAGGTATTTGTGTTGTTCCAGACGAAAGTATTGGCGTTTCCCTTACCTATGTGGTTGCCCCTGGAAGATCAGAAAAATCTGTAATGAGCTACCGCCTAAATTCCAATTACGAAGAGATACGCATGCCTTTAGTTGGCAGAACAATTGTACATCAAGAAGGCGTTGAACTGATTGACGACTGGATCAACTCCTTAACACAAACCTGTGAATAACGTTTAAGAACTACCTCCTATTGTGAAAAAAATAACCCTTTTATTCTTACTTTCATTTACAACAGCTCTTGTCTATGCTCAAGACAGTTGTACAACAGCAATAACAATTACTGCCGGTACCTATACCGTTGCAGAAATAAACGGTACAGACCCAGCAAGCCCTATTTGTACTGGCGGAAATACCGTTGCAACCTTAACCGAATGGTATCAGTACACCCCAAATAATGACTATACTGTAACGCTCACAACAGACTTGGCTGTAAACAATGGAAAAGACACCCGATTTCATGTATACAGTGGTTCTTGTACCGATTTAAGTTGTGTAAGTGGTGACGATGATAGTGGTTCTGGTTATTTATCTACCAGTTCTTTTAACGTGCTTTTTGGAAACACCTATTATATTGCATTCGATAATCGATGGGAAACGAATGGATTTGATTTTCAACTAACAGAAGTCCCTGTAATTAATCACCCTATTTCTTTTACACAACAAGCTATAAGTGTTAGTGGAAACTACAAGAACTGTGTAGTTGATATGAATGGTGACTTTTTAGATGACATTGTTACCGTAAGTTCAACCGCGATATACATCAACCACCAACAAACTGATGGTAGCTTTGTAGAGACTCAATTTCCAACCACCAATGCCGATTTCTTGCCTTCGTGGAGTATTGCTGCAGGAGACATTGATGGAAATGGATACAACGATTTACTCTACGGAAGTGGCTCTGGAATTACTTTTATGAAAGCGAACGATGACGGTACAGGGTATCTAGAAACCTCTGGAAATGAATACGTCTTTTGTCAACGTACCAACTTTATAGACATCAACAACGACGGAAATTTAGATGCATATTCTTGTCACGATGTAGCACCTAACGTTTATTACATCAACGATGGTGCTGGTAATTTAACCTTTAACCAAGGAGGTTTGGGAGATTCTCCCAGTGGGGGAAATTACGCGTCATTATGGGTAGATTACGACAATGATGGCGATGTTGATTTGTTTATCGCAAAATGCAATGGCGGAGGTGCACAAGCTTCAGCAAGATTCAATCAATTACACAGAAACAATGGAGATGGCACCTATACAGATGTAAGTACTGAATCTGGCTTGCATGACCCTGTTCAAACATGGTCTTCTGCTTGGGGAGATTACGATAATGATGGATTTATGGATGTTTTTGTAGGCGCAAGTACGTTTGTTGATGGCGCACATAAATTTATGAAAAACAATGGAGACGGTACCTTTACAGATGTAACAGCCGGAACAGGCTTAGACACTTTTACAGGTACCAGTATCGAACACATTACCTACGATTTCAACAACGATGGGTATCTCGATATTTTTACTGCAGACAACACCATCATGCACAACAATAAAGACATGACTTTTTCCCCAATCAACGTTGGGTTTTCTGTTGGGGCTATTGGTGACTTAAACAACGATGGTTTCTTAGACATCTTCAATTCCAACGGAAGTTGGTATAAAAATGACGGGAATGACAACAACTGGCTCAAAGTAAATACCGTTGGTAACAACAGTAATAAAAATGGAATTGGTGCCCGACTGCAACTTGTTAGTGCCTTAGGAACTCAAATTAGAGACATTCGTTCTGGAGAAGGCTTTCGTTATATGAGTAGTTTAACAGGACATTTTGGTATTGGAGAAGACACCAGTATTCAAACACTAACCATTACTTGGCCTTCTGGAATTGTAGATGTTATTTCGAACCCATCTATAAACACCACACTCACCGTTACAGAAGGAAGCACTTTGGATGTCGTCGATTACAGCCTTGAAAATGTAGTACTCTACCCAAACCCAGCGAAAAATTTCATTCAACTAAAAACGATAGATTTAACCAAGGTTACCCCATTAATTTTTGATGTAAACGGAAAACGAATTTTTAATTTTAGTGTCGAAGAAAACAGGATCAACATCAAACAATTGGCAACAGGAACGTACATACTCCTTATACAGGATGGCGTGCAATTATCTAAGTATCCATTTATAAAGAACTAGCATCTTTATCAACGAAAAAAACCACGCATTTGCGTGGTTTTTTTTATAAAATAGTTCTTTTAAAAGAATTAGTCGGCCAATATAATTACCTTATTGTCTTTCATTTCTAGTGTTCCACTAGTAATGTCTAACAACAATGCATCGCCGTCTTTTGCGAACTTTTGTTCAAAAGCTTTGTCAACTTCCAACGCAGTTCCTTGTATTTTAACAGTTCCCTGTTTCAATACAGCAACTATCGATGCGTGATTGTTTAACATTTGAAACTCTCCATGCAGTCCTGGTGCCGACAAGGCATCAATCTCTGATGAAAATAAAATAGCTTCTGGTGATACAATTTCTAAAAACATAGGTATACGATTTTAAGCTTCAGCTAACATTTTCTCTCCAGCATCAATTGCATCTTGAATAGATCCTCTCAAGTTAAATGCCGCTTCTGGGTATTTATCTAGCTCACCATCCATAATCATGTTGAATCCTTTAATGGTATCTTTAATATCTACCAAACATCCTGGTATTCCAGTAAACTGCTCTGCTACGTGGAAAGGCTGAGACAAGAAACGTTGTACTCTACGTGCTCTGTGTACAACTAATTTATCTTCTTCAGACAATTCTTCCATTCCTAAAATAGCAATAATGTCTTGTAATTCTTTATAGCGTTGTAAAATTTCTTTTACGTTTGTTGCGGTGTTGTAGTGCTCATCTCCTAATACTTCTGCAGACAAAATTCTTGAAGTAGAATCTAATGGATCTACTGCTGGATAAATTCCTAATTCTGCAATTTTACGAGACAATACGGTAGTTGCATCTAAATGCGCAAACGTTGTTGCTGGCGCTGGATCTGTTAAATCATCTGCAGGTACATATACTGCTTGTACAGAGGTAATCGATCCTTTTTTAGTAGAAGTAATACGTTCTTGCATGGCACCCATCTCTGTTGCCAAAGTTGGTTGGTATCCTACTGCAGAAGGCATACGTCCTAACAAGGCAGAAACTTCAGATCCTGCTTGTGTAAAACGGAAAATATTATCTACGAAGAACAATACATCTTTCCCTTGTGCTTCACCAGCACCATCACGGAAATATTCTGCAATTGTTAATCCAGACAAGGCAACACGTGCACGTGCTCCAGGTGGTTCGTTCATTTGTCCAAATACGAAGGTTGCTTTTGAGTCTCTCATTCCGGCTTTATCTACTTTCGATAAATCCCATCCTCCTGCTTCCATAGAATGCATAAAGTCATCACCGTATTTGATAATTCCAGATTCTAACATCTCTCTTAACAAGTCATTCCCTTCACGAGTTCTTTCTCCAACTCCTGCAAATACAGACAATCCTCCGTGTCCTTTTGCAATGTTGTTAATCAACTCTTGAATCAATACTGTTTTTCCTACTCCAGCTCCTCCAAATAATCCAATCTTACCTCCTTTTGCATACGGCTCAATTAAATCGATTACTTTAATTCCAGTAAACAACACTTCTGTTGATACAGATAATTCTTCAAATTTTGGTGCAGAACGGTGAATTGGTAAACCATCTTTCCCTTCTTTTGCTAAGTTTCCTAAACCATCAATGGCATCTCCAGTTACGTTAAATAAACGTCCGTAAATGTCGTCTCCGATTGGCATTTGAATTGGGCTTCCAGTTGCTGTTACTACAGCACCTCTTTGCAAACCATCTGTTGCATCCATAGAAATGGTACGCACGGTGTCTTCACCAATGTGTTGTTGCACTTCTAAAATTAATAAAGAGCCATCTGCTTTTTTAATTTCTAATGAATCGTAAATTTTTGGAAGGTGTCCGTTTTCTGTGTTGAATTCAACATCGATCACTGGGCCAATAATTTGAGAAACTTTACCTGTTATTGTAGACATTACTTGTGTAATTAAAGTTATTTATTGTATTTCGTGAGTTTTACCTCGCTTTTTCAGAGTGCAAAGATAATTTATTTAACGGAACTTTAAAAGCCTATCACGCCTTTTTTTAGGGAATCTATTCCGAGAGGATTCCTCCAAGGAAACACAGCAATTAAAGGGTGGTTTTATTTACAGAAAGGTGAGTCGTGGTAATGGCTTGGTTTTAAACCAAAAAAAAAGGCTTCCCAATGGGAAGCCTTTTTAATAGGTGTTGATAGAAAATATAGATTACTTGTTTGTAACGTTTAAATCTACTCTTCTATTGTTTTTTCTACTTGCCATTGTTTTGTTAGAATCAAGTGGTGCTGTTTCTCCAAATCCTTTAACAACCAATCTCTCAGCAGCAATACCTTTAGATACAAAGTAATCTCTTACCATGTTGGCTCTTTTGATTGACAATTTCATGTTTCCTGTTGCAGAACCTGTGTTGTCTGTATGACCTGCTACTTGAAAGTTTGCAAGTGCAAACTCATTCATGATTGCAACAATTTCATCCAATTTAGAAAAAGCAGCTGTTTTAAATGAAGAAGATTCAGTTTTAAATAAAACTACTTTTTCAAAAGCATCTACAATCATTTCAGCGTCATCAGAGATAATTACTGGACATCCTTTGTTAGAAGCAGGACCTGCAGTGTTTGGACACGCATCGTCTTTGTCTAACAATCCATCTTTATCTGTATCTGGCCAAGGACAACCGTTGTTTGCAGCTGGTCCAGCTACAGTAGCACATTTGTCATCTTTGTCTGCAATACCATCTTTGTCTGCATCTGGACATCCGTTTAATGCTGCTAAACCCGCAACATCTGGACACATGTCATTTTTATCTGCAATACCATCTGCATCTGCATCTGGACATCCGTTTAATGCTGCTAAACCTGCAACATCTGGACATGCATCTTCAGAATCTTTGATCCCATCTGCATCGCTATCTGGACAACCATTGAAAGCTTCTAAACCTGCAACTTCTGGACATGCATCAAACTTGTCATATACACCGTCTCCGTCTGTATCTGTTCCTCCAAATTTAAAAACAATACCAACAGAATGCTGAAAGTAATCTGTTCCAGTTGATTCCATTGCGTGATTGTAGTCTGATTGAAAAGACAAACCTAAGTGGTCGCTAAACCAAGTGTTAAATCCCCAACCTGCAGCGATTCTTCCTTCTTTTAGATCTCCCATTGCAGCGTAACCACCACCTAAAAGAACAAAAGGATCAAACCATGCAGTTTCTCCAACAAGGTTGTTTAAGTCGTATTTTACTTTTGCATCAGCAGACCAGAAAATATCGTCTCCTAAAACATCTCCTTCTTGAAAACCATAAGGTCTTTCAATTCTGTTGATAGATCCTGCTACCTGAAAAGAGAAGCCATCTTCTAAATATTTTCCAACTGCGATTCTAGACATAGAAGGCAAAAAGTTTAGGTCTTCTATAGAACCATTTGCATAGTCTTTAAAAATACCAGCAGCATCTTCTGGTACTCTAACGTCAATTGCGTTCATTCCAAAACCTAAGGTCCATGGGTTGTTCGCGTCCTGTGCGTTTACATTTCCTGCGATTGCAAGTGTAAACAAAGCTATTACAGCTACTTTAAATTGTTTCATTGTCAAATTTTTGATTAAAAAGTTCTATTATAATAGACAAAAGTAACCTCTTAATCCTTACCCACAAAGACAATTTTGGAAAAACTTACAAAAATAGCTTTATTTTCAGACGGTTAAATAAATTTGAGAAAGCCAAGAGTTGTTTTTAAACAAAAAAATACGCCACAAGCAAAATCGCTGTGGCGTATGAAATAAGTGTTTATAATTCTATATTTTCGGGATATTTCGCTTATTCAGCGGCGGCTCCTCCAAATTTAAAAACAAGTGATACTGAGTGTTGAAAATAATCAGTTCCTGTTTCTTCCATTGCGTGGTTGTAATCTGACTGAAAAGACAATCCCAACGTGTCATTAAACCAGGCATTAAAACCCCAACCTGCGGCAATTCTCCCTTCTTTAGCTTCTCCCATAGTGCTAAATCCAGCACCTAAAAGAACAAAAGGATCAAACCAAGTAGTGTCTCCTACAACATTATTTAAATCGTATTTCACTTTCGAATCAACTGCCCAAAAAATAGCATCTCCTAAAGCATCTCCTTCTTGAAAACCAAAAGGTCTTTCAATTCTATTCATAGATCCTGCTACCTGAAAAGAGAAGCCGTCAGCTAAATACTTTTCAACAGCAATTCTAGAAACAGAAGGTAAGACGTTTACATCTTCTACTGAACCATTTACATAATCTTTAAAAATTCCTGCAGCGTCATCTGGCTCTCTAATGTCAAGTGCATTCATTCCAAATGATAATGACCAAGAACTTGCAGAGTCTTGTGCATTTACGTTTCCTAAGATAGCAAGCGTAAACAAAGCTATTACAGCTACTTTAAATTGTTTCATTTTTTTTCTTTTTTAATTATTTAATTCAAAGATAGGGGTTTTTTCTAAACAATCCTATTCAATAACTTTCAAGGCTTTTCCAACAGTAATAAATGCAGCGACAGCTTGGTCTAAATGAGCGATTGTATGTGCTGCAGATAATTGCACTCGAATTCTTGCTTTCTCTTTAGGAACAACTGGGTAAAAGAACCCCGTTACATAAATGCCTTCTGCTAATAATTTACTTGCCATAGATTGCGCCAATTTTGCATCGTACAACATCACGGGTACAATAGCAGCGTCTGCTCCTACCAAATCAAATCCTGCCGCTTCCATCTTTGTGCGGAAATACACCATGTTCTCTGTCAGCTTATCTCTTAACGAAGTGTCGTTCGATAGCATTTCAAACACTTTTAACGAAGCGCCAACAATGGCTGGAGCTAATGAGTTTGAAAACAAATAAGGCCTCGACCTCTGACGTAAAATCTCAATAATTTCTTTTTTCGCAGTGGTGTATCCTCCCATGGCTCCACCCAAAGCTTTTCCTAAGGTTCCAGTAACAATATCTACACGACCCATCACGTTTTTCAGCTCCAATGTACCTCTTCCTGTAGCGCCAATAAAACCTGCTGCATGACATTCATCAACCATTACCAAGGCATCATATTTATCAGCTAAATCGCATATTTCATCTAGTTTTGCCACAATACCATCCATCGAAAATACGCCATCGGTTACAATGATTTTAAAGCGATGCTGCTGTTTATTTGCTGCAATTAATTGCGCTTCTAAAGAAGCCATGTCATTGTTATCATAGCGATACCGTGCTGCTTTACACAAGCGAACCCCGTCAATAATAGAAGCATGGTTTAAACTGTCTGAAATAATAGCGTCCTCTTTGGTTAGCAAGGGTTCAAAAACACCGCCATTGGCATCAAATGCTGCTGCGTACAAAATGGTGTCTTCTGTTTGATAGAAGTCTGCTATTTTTTGTTCTAACTGTTTATGAATGTCTTGTGTTCCACAAATAAATCGAACCGAAGACATCCCGAATCCGTGGGAGTCTAAGGTGTCTTTTGCTGCTTGAATGACTGCCGGATGATTGGAAAGTCCCAAATAATTATTTGCACAGAAATTCAATACTTTTTCTCCGGTTGATACCGTAATTTCTGCATCTTGAGAAGACGTAATAATGCGTTCTTCTTTGTACAATCCTGCTTCTTTTATTTCTGCCAATTCAGCAGCTAATTGTGCTTGTATGTTTCCGTACATCTTGTGGTTTTTTTTGAATGAGTGCCGCTTTTTTAAATGCGCTATTAGAAAGGGTAAAGATATGAAAGTTCCTTGCGACAGCAAGGTTGATTTTATTTTAAACCGACACGACTTCAATTGAACTCGAAAGATAGACTAATAGCTTCTCTAGCACTTGATATCCCATGTCTTGCAGCGCCCGTTCGTACTTTAATAATTGCTGGTGATGCTCCTTAGAAAGCACTCCTGTTTTATAATCAATAATAACAACACTGTTGTTTGCTGTAAACACCAAGCGATCTGGAATGTATATTTGATGGTCTATCGTTACAATTTCTCGCTCGTTAAACACCGTTAGTCCTTTAGAAAAGTACGTATTTAAAAGCGGGTGTGCGACAATTTCTTGTAAATTTTTCTGAACGGGTGCCGTGGCTTCTGGGGCTAAAAGTCCTTGTTGTGTGTATTGCGAAACAACCGCAACTACATCGGCTGCCGTGTACACCTTCGATAGCATTTCATGCATCAAGTTTCCGTGTGCAACGGCTTCTCCTTGCGTAGTGTCCCACAACTTAGAAGCACTTGCCAACAAACAAATATGATGGTCTTGCCAGGGACTGCTTACGAAAGCCGACTGAATACTTGCCGTAATCGCTTGTTTTTCGGTCTCTCCAACCCTTTTAGGGTCTCCAAAAGAATAGGTCGCTCTTTCTGGATTCCAGAGACCTTCTTCCCTTAAAAAATCTATAAAAACACCTGAATATGTTTTGGGTGCCTCCTCATCTTTAGGCGGATTTAACGCTGTAATTACATACAACTGCTCCACTGCACGCGTAAGAGCAACATACAGTAAATTGAAGTTGTCTAGCTCCAACTCTTCACGTTGTTCTTGGTATATTTCCGCACCTCTTTGCGTCGTGTATTCTAGGGTTTTTGTATACGGAATTAAGAGCTCTTGAAATTCTTGAAACGGATCTTCAGGAAGTGCGTCTAACCATATTTTTGGGTTGTTTTGCCTATAAATTTCAACGTCGTAAGGCAGAATTACTACTGAAAACTCAAGTCCTTTCGATTTATGAATGGTCATGATTCGCACAGCGTCCGATGCCTCTGGCGCCACAATACTCAACTGTTCTTTTTTTAGCTCCCAGTACTGCAAAAACTCTTGTACGTTTGACCCTTTTCTTTGCTGCTCTACTACCGTGTCTAAAAAAAACTGAATGTACGCATCTGATGTTTCTATCAATCGAAAACTTCGAATAAGAAGCGCCACTTTTTCATACAGCGGTAATTGATAAAAATCTGCCAATTGAAACGACACGCCAACAGCTGCTAAATCTGCTAAAAACACCGAGAGTGGCTTTCTTATTTCGCTACTTATAAATGCGTGCTTATTGGTTGGTATTTGCAAATGCTCGTGTAAAAAATACAGTACCTCTAAAAGTGATTCTTGGTCTTCTGGATGTTGTATCACCTGTAAAAACTGTGTGATGAATTTTACTTTTGGGCTGTTTTGAATCAACAAGGTTTCCGAAGAAACAATCGCCATTCCTTTACTGGTTAAATACGTTGCAACGGCCACCCCTTCTTTTTTTCCTCGTACCAATACACACACATCTCCCAAAGAAAAAGAAGCGTCTAACTGGGTTATGGTTTCGTATACTTTTTTAGGAAATTTTAGAAGATTGTCTTCTTTCTCTTCTTCTTTTTCTAAAAAAGACAACGAAACAAAACCTCCCTTTTTAGAGGTAGTTTGCTGGTTGTTTCCTGTAAGAAACAATTCTTTATAGCTGTCTTTTTGAAGGAAATTAGCTACATGTTGAAAAAATAGATTGTTGAAATTAATGACCTCTGTATAACTTCGGTAATTGGTTGTAAGGCCGTGTAGTTGTTTTGGCACTGAGAACAACGGTTTTTCGGCCGCTTGCTCGCTGCTCAATGTTATAAACTGGGTTGCGTTTCCGCCACGCCATCTATAAATCGCTTGTTTTCCATCACCTACCAATAACAATCCGCTGTTTTCTTGCGACAATGCATTGGCAACTAACGGAATGGTGTTTTGCCATTGCAAGGCCGATGTGTCTTGCATTTCATCAATAAAATAATGGTTGAATTTCTGTCCAATTCGCTCGTAAATAAACGGAGAGGGCTGTTCTTTAATATGGTCTGAAATCAATTGGTTGAACTCGGCATTTAATCGAATATTATTGGCTTCTTTGATCGCTGTCAACTCGGTGTTAATTCGATGCAATACTGCCAAAGGAACCACGCTTTTTAATGTTGTTTTTACCAGTATTAATTGCTGCTTTGTTTTTTCTGAAACACGGTAGAGTTGCAACAATTCTGGCAAGACTGCTTCGATTGCATCTTTTATTTTTTGAGACTTCGATTTGGCGTAAAATGAATTCGCTTCAATACGTGTTCGCAATTTATTTTCATCGAAAAACTTAGCCATTTCCGGTGTGTTTTCCAAAGAAACAAAATGGTTTGGCAACATACCTCGGTAAAAATCTTTGTGCTCAATTGCTGCAACAGACAATACTGCTAATCCTTGGCTTCCAAGTGTTTTTAATGCCGTAATTAAGGTCTTTTTTGTGGACTGTAAGCGCTTTTGAAGCGCTGTAAAATCGTCCAGTTTTTTGGATTGTAACTTTCTAAAATGAGACGTGTCATTCTCTTTTAGTAAGATCTCAGAGATCTCATACAGCTCTCTCGTAATATCCCAAGAAGTATCATCATCGGTTTTAGACAACGAGAAATCAATCAATAAATCGGTTAATTTTTTATCAGTCCCTATTTTAGAAATAAGAACATCTACTGCTTCATACAGCAGAGACTTCGCGTCCATTTCTACTTCAAAATTAAGTGTCAGTCCTAAATCAAAAGCAAAACTTTTGACAATCTTATGGGTAAAGCTATCAATCGTTGTAATTGAAAACGCGGAGTAGTTTTGTAAAATTGCGTGTAAAATTGCACCACTGCGTTCTTTTACAACGGCAGTATCTAGAGTTGTTTCTTCTAAAATTTTAGCTAAAAGATCGTTCGTCTTCCCTTCAGAAAACAACGTGAGGTTGTGCAACACGCGCTCTTTCATTTCGCCTGCTGCCTTATTGGTAAACGTGATGGCTAAAATTTTCTGAAACGTAAATACCGCCTCTGAAGTAAGTAATAACTTCAAGTACTCTTTTACCAGTGTAAAGGTTTTACCGCTTCCTGCAGAAGCGTTGTACACATGAAAACTAGCGGGTTGTTGCACAGCGTGTTTTTCTTGCAAAATACAAAATTAATTGGCAGATTTTACAAAAATACGAGAGAAAACGAACGGCTATCCAAGACCAACATCTAAGGACATCATCACAATAAACCCACCTATAAAACCAAGCGTAGCAATGTCTGTGTATTTATCTTGTTGGGTTTCTGGAATCACTTCTTCTACCACTACAAAAATCATTGCGCCTGCAGCAAAAGCTAAGGCATATGGTAAAATAGGAGTAAAGAAAGAAACCGCTACGGCGCCAATAACGGCAGCAATAGGCTCTACAACAGCAGACAATTGCCCGTACCAGAAACTTTTTAAACGGCTCACACCTTGTCTTCTTAAAGGCATTGCCACAGCAAATCCTTCAGGAAAATTCTGAATCCCGATTCCGATTGCCAAAGAAATTGCTGCAATAATCATTTCTGTTTGTTCTGCACCCACTAAGGTAGATGCTGCACCAAATAAAACACCTACCGCCAATCCTTCCGGAATGTTGTGTAAGGTAATTGCCAAGACCAATAAGGTGGTTTTATGCCATTCGGTCTTTACACCCTCTGCTTGGTCTTCTCTAAAGTTAATATGTAGATGCGGCAAGACTTTGTCCATGCCAAACAATGCCAAAGCGCCCAAACCAAAACCAATAGCAGCAGGTAGCACTTTTAAAAACCCTTCTCCAGGACTGTTTTCAATAGCAGGTGCCAAGAGGCTCCAAAAACTGGCAGCAACCATTACACCTCCTGTAAAACCTAACATACCGTCTAAGACAGCACGGTTCATCTTCTTGAAAAAGAAAACCAAACTAGCTCCTAAAGCGGTTAATCCCCAGGTAAAAAGAGAGGCGTATAAAGCGGCTAAAATTGGGTGCTCTTTTCCAAAAGCAACGAGTTGTTCAAATAGTGTCATGCGTGTTGAATGTATAAATTAGTAGCTATTTTATTTGATATTGATTTTTTTACGCCTTGTACTTCTATTTCCAAAGAACCGTCAAAAGGTTCCTTAGAAAGCACCTTAATGTTGTTTCCTAAAGCAATTTCTTGTTTGTCTAAAAATTGTAAAAACTCAGAAGAACTGTCTCGAACACCCACACAAATACCACTTTCATTCGCGGTTAACGTGGCTAAAATTCTTTTCTGAATCGGCTGAATGTTTCCGTCTTTATCTGGAATAGGATCTCCGTGAGGGTCTTGCGTTGGAAACCCCAAAAAAGCATCAATTTCCTGAATGAGTTTGGGTGACTTTATATGCTCTAATTGCTCTGCAACTTCGTGTACCTCATCCCAAGAGAAATTGAGCTTCTCCACCAAAAAAAGCTCCCACAAACGGTGCTTTCTAATAATGTTTGCAGCGGTTTTCCTACCGGAATCAGTCAACGTAACGCCTTGGTACTTCTTGTAAATAACCACTTCTTTTTCAGAGAGTTTCTTTACCATATCTGTTACCGAAGATGGCTTTGCGCCCACTTGTTTTGCTAAAGAATTGGTGCTTATTCCTTTGCTTGAGTGTAAACTCAAATGGTAAATCGCTTTTAAATAATTTTCTTCTGCTAAGGTAAACATAGGTTGATTTTAAGACCACAAAGATACATTTTTTAAATTGTGTAAAAATATTTTTTAGACATATCTAAAAATATTTTATCTTTGCACTAAAATTACAATCAAAAACATGAGAACAACAAGTATCTTATTTTTATCATTTTTTATCTCTCTATTCGTTTCTTGCGATAAAACAATGCCCGGAGCTCCTGAGGAAAACAGTCTTTTAGACGGTCCTATGGAAGGACTCTCTACAGCGGAACAAATTCAATTTTTAAACGGCGATGAAGCTTTTGGAGATGATATTTTTACCGTAGAAAAAGGGCTCGGACCTATTTTTAACGCCAATAGCTGTGCTAGTTGCCACGCTGGAGACGGAAAAGGACATCCTTTTATTCAGTTTACTCGTTTTGGACAAACGGACGCAACTGGAAATCAATTTTTAAACCTTGGAGGTCCGCAATTACAAAACAAAGCAATTCCTGGATACCAACCAGAGCAGTTGCCAGCCGGAGCGACTTTTAGTAACCTATTAGCACCAGCCGTTACCGGTTTAGGACTGTTAGATGCCGTAAGCGACGCAGATCTTATTGCTTTAGCAGACCCTACAGATGCAAATAATGACGGAATTAGTGGTGTGCCACACTGGAACAACATTCCAGAATATGCAAGTGCACAATTAAGACCCAATGCGATTACGAACAATGGTAAATACATTACCCGATTTGGTAAAAAAGGAGCTGCCTATAACTTACTACAACAAACTGCAGAAGCATACAATCAAGACATGGGAATCACCTCTTTATTTGAACCTATAGATACCTATAGTCAATTAGAAATCGATCCAGAAGTTGCTACTGATCAAGTAAACAATGTTGTCTTTTACCTAAAAACATTGAAAGCGCCTTTGCGTAGAGATGAAACGGATGCAACGGTCATGGCAGGAGAGCAACTTTTTACACAAATCAACTGTGCTAGTTGTCACACACCAACACTACAAACAGGATACTCTGCCATTGATGTTTTGTCTAACAAAGAATTTCATCCGTATACAGACTTGTTATTACACGACATGGGTGCTGGATTGGATGATGGCTATACTGAAGGTTTTGCACTGACTAGCGAATGGAAAACACCTGCTCTTTGGGGGCTTGGTTTATCTAGAGACTCTCAAGGAGGGAACTATTTTTTAATGCATGACGGAAGAGCGACAAGTATTGAAGAAGCTATTTTATTACACGGAGGAGAAGCGTTACAAGCAAAAAACAGCTATGAACAATTTTCTGAAGCAGAACAGCAACAACTACTAAAATTCTTAGAATCACTATAAATGGAACGTAGGAAATTTTTAAAAACGTGCTGTGTTTCTGCTATTGGTGTCCCTTTATTAACAACACTACATGCTTGTGGATCTGCCATTTATTACGCCCCTGTTACAAAAAAAGCAAACAGACTGGTTGTGAAAAAAGCAGCATTTTTACAAAAAGAAAACAACAAGCAACGCGAATTTGTTTTGGTAAAAACAACAGCGATGGATTTTCCTATTTGTTTGTATAAAATAAACGACAACACATACATCGCCTCTTTATTAGAATGCACCCACAGAGGGTGTGAACTTAATGTAGGGGGAGGCATTTACACCTGTCCTTGCCATGGAAGCGAATTTTCTGTAGAAGGCACTGTTCTTGAAGGGCCTGCAGCAACCAATTTAAAAACATTTGAAACCGTATTAGACAATGAAAACATATACATCTTACACTCGTAAATTAATTCTTTTAGGCTTACTTTTTATCAGCACAGCAAGTGCGTATAGCCAACAAGCAAACAACAAGCAACTACTTACGCGCGTTAAAGCAGACACTGCTGCGACCCATTTAAACATGGACGCGACTTACAATCGCCCGTTTTTAAAATCGAAAAAGATTCCGGTAGCAATAGGAGGGTACTTAGAAGCGAACTCTATCTACAGTGTGGAAGATGGTGTTTATGAAGGACTTTCATTTCAAGCAAGACGTATGACTTTGTTCATGTCTTCAACCATCTCTAAACGCATCAAGTTTCTTTCAGAAATAGAATTTGAAGATGGCACCAAAGAAATTGCCATTGAATTTGCTGCAGTAGACGTAGCGCTTCATGCTGCTTTAAATCTTAGGGGGGGGATTATCATGAATCCTATTGGAGGGTTCAATCAAAACCACGACGGCCCTAAATGGGAGTTTGTTGAGCGCCCAAGTGTAGCAAGCCAAATGCTACCTGCTACTTGGTCTAATGCTGGTTTTGGAATCTACGGAAAAACCTACAAAAAAAATTGGGTGTTAGGATACGAAGCATACCTTACAAATGGATTTAACAATTCAATCATCAACAACGAAGAAAATAAAACATTCTTACCTGCTGCCAAAGACGACGAAGAACGCTTTGAAGAAAGCAACAATGGGAAAGCGTTTTTTACAGGAAAATTAGCCTTAAAAAACAGGCGCTACGGAGAAGTGGGGCTTTCGTATATGGGCGGTGTTTACAATAAATTTGAATCGGGTGGTGTGGTGTTAGATGAAGAACGAAAATTGCACATTTTTGCAATCGATTTCAATACAACTATCAAAAAAACGGGGACGTATATTGTAAGTGAATATGCCTTTGTTTCCATTGATGTTCCTGAAACCTACACACAACAATACGGAAACAAACAACAAGGATTTTTTATAGATATTGTACAACCTATTTTGAAAAGAAAAGTTTTAGACTGGGAGAACGCAAGCCTAAACCTTGCTGTTCGAATGGACTATGTAGATTGGAATATTGGAACCTTTAACGAAACCAATACCAATATTGGTGACGACCTGTGGGCAATTACTCCCGCAATTAGTTTTAGACCCACCTCTCAGTCTGTTTTTCGTTTGAATTACAGATACCAATGGCAAAGAGACATCTTGGCAAATCCTGCAGCAATGCAAGCTTCTTGGTTGTTTGGATTTAGTACTTATTTTTAAAAATCGAAACTATAGACAAATCCTATTGTATACTGCATATGGGAACGCATACTTTCAAAACTTTCTAGGGAATATTTATAGAGGCCCTGGGTGTTAACCCCCTAGCTATCTGAAAACCAATACGTGGTTCCTGCTCCAACATTTATTGTTGGAGTAGAAATTACAGATGCATCTACAAGAGAGCCGCCGATAAAAACATAAGGAACTAATTTTTCGAACGACCTGTTGAAATCATAGCGCACAGAGCCTCCAATAGAAACGTATTTTTTAGTGTTTTGAATCACGTCAAAATCAGTAAATGTTGTAAGCTCAACGGCAGCATCTAAACTAAATCCGTTTTTTAAATACACGGTCACGTGTATTCTAGGCAATTGTAACATGTGTTTGTCGCCAATATACTGTGCGTCAACATCAGAAAACTGTACCAAAGAAGCACCAAAGCCTACAACACCTCTATAATCGCTATTCTGAGCAAGTGATGCACAACAACTTGCAAGGAAAACAAACGAAACAAGCATCTTTTTAAAAATCATGTCAATAAGGGTTTACTTGTAAAACTACTCTTTTTACTGTTTAGTTTTACAAATAACTCAATTTTTTAATTTCAAAAAGGATTCAAAATGAATACCTTTGTGCAAAAATAGATCCGTTGAGCAAGCAGACGATTGTAAACACCTATCAACAATCTGCGAAAATATTGCAGATACATAAAGCGCTTCAGCAAGAACAACACCATTTTCAACTCACGAATTTGGTAGGCTCTGCAGTGTCTTTTGTTATTTCAGAAGCGTTTAAAACCGCGGATACTCCTTATCTTTTTATCTGTAGCGACAAAGAAGAAGCCGCCTACTACCTCAACGATTTAGAACAACTATTAGGCGATAAAAACGTCTTGTTTTATCCAGGTTCTTACCGAAGACCTTACCAAATAGAAGAAACAGACAATGCCAATGTGTTGTTACGTTCAGAAGTGCTTACACGCATCAATTCGAGAAAAAAACCAGCCATCATTCTTACCTATCCAGATGCGTTGTTTGAAAAGGTAGTGACCAAAAAAGAGTTGGAAAAAAACACATTGAAGATCGCAGTAAGTGTGCAACTTTCGCTCGATTTTGTAAACGAAGTCCTTTTTGAATACCAATTTAATCGAGTTGATTTTGTAACAGAACCTGGAGAGTTTTCTGTACGCGGTGGTATTATAGATGTCTTTTCTTTCTCGAACAACGAACCGTACCGCATCGAGTTTTTTGGCAACGAGGTAGAGAGTATTCGAACCTTTGATGTGGCTTCGCAGTTGTCAAAAGAAAAGCTGACAAAAATTACGATTCTTCCCAATATCGAAAACAAAGCACTACAAGAAAAAAGAGAATCTTTTCTAGAATACCTTCCCGCAAAAACAGTCGTTTTTATAAAAAATAAAGCACTACTTACCAACCGATTAGATGCATTATTTACAAAAGCCACCGATGCCTTTGGAACGCTTGAAACAACGTTACAGCATGCAAGTCCTAGTGAACTGTTCTGCAACGGCACAACCATTGCTGCGCAATTGCCCTTGTTTCGTGTAGGGAACTTCTCTCAAAGCGCCACAGACAAACAAGGCGCTGTTATTTCTTTTCAAACACAACCACAACCGGCCTTTAACAAACAATTCGACTTGTTAATTGCACACCTAAACGAGCAATACAAACAAGGGTACACCAATTATATTTTTTGTGCAAACGACAAGCAAGCACAGCGTTTTACAGACATTTTTGCAGATCAAAAAACACCCGTACACGCAACCACCATCGTTTTTCCAATACACCAAGGATTTATAGATGTTGATGAAAAAATTGGCTGCTATACAGACCATCAGATTTTTGAACGCTACCACAAGTTTCGACTAAAAAACGGCTATGCAAAAAAACAAGCCATTACACTTAAAGAGCTTACCGGTCTAAGCATTGGCGACTATGTAACACACATTGATCACGGAATTGGGAAATTTGGAGGATTGCAAAAAATTGATGTAGAAGGCAACAAACAAGAAGCTATTAAACTGTTTTATGGAGACAGAGATATCTTGTACGTAAGCATTCACTCTTTGCATAAAATTTCTAAATTTAGCGGCAAAGACAGCAAGCCACCAAAAGTATACAAATTGGGGTCTGGTGCTTGGAAAAAAATAAAACAAAAAACCAAAGCGAGAGTCAAACACATTGCTTTTAATTTAATTCAGTTATACGCAAAAAGAAAACTGCAAAAAGGACTGGCATTTGGACCCGATACACACATTCAACATGAGCTTGAGGCGAGTTTTATGTACGAAGATACGCCCGACCAAAGTACCGCAACACAAGATGTGAAAAACGACATGGAAAAAGAACAACCCATGGATCGGTTGGTTTGTGGCGACGTGGGCTTTGGGAAAACTGAAATTGCAATTCGCGCAGCTTTTAAAGCCGTAGACAATGGCAAACAAGTCGCCATTTTAGTGCCGACGACTATTTTAGCTTTTCAGCATTTTAAAACGTTTTCTGAACGGTTACAAAATTTTCCAGTAAAAATTGATTACTTGAATCGTTTTCGAACTGCTTCTCAAAAAACAGGCGTGATCAACGGCATCAAAGACGGAAGTGTAGACATTGTTATTGGCACACACCAACTGACCAACCAACGGATACAGTTTAAAGATTTAGGGCTGCTCATTATTGATGAAGAGCAAAAATTTGGAGTCGCTGTTAAAGACAAACTAAAAACATTAAAAGAAAACGTAGATACATTAACCCTTACGGCAACACCCATTCCTAGAACCTTACAATTTAGCTTAATGGCTGCAAGAGATTTGTCGGTGATGCATACCCCTCCTCCCAACAGGCATCCTATAGAAACACACGTGATTCGTTTTAGCGAAGAAACCATTAGAGACGCCGTTGCTTACGAGATCTCTAGAGGGGGACAAGTGTTTTTTATTCACAATAGAATTGAAAACATCAAGGAAGTTGCCGGCTTGCTTCAACGGCTATTACCCAGTGCCAAAATTGGGGTGGGACACGGACAAATGGAAGGGAAAAAACTAGAGAAACTCATGCTCGATTTTATGAACAATGAGTTTGATGTTTTGGTTTCTACCACCATTGTAGAAAGTGGCCTAGATGTACCAAACGCCAATACGATATTCATTAACAATGCGAACAATTTTGGCCTTTCAGACCTGCATCAAATGCGTGGGCGTGTAGGACGCTCTAACAAAAAAGCATTTTGTTATTTTATTACGCCGCCTTACCACATGATGACAGACGATGCCAGAAAACGCATAGAGGCATTAGAGCTGTTTTCCGACTTAGGAAGCGGACTTCATATTGCCATGAAAGATTTAGAAATTAGAGGCGCAGGAGACCTTTTAGGAGGTGAACAAAGCGGTTTTATCAACGATCTTGGGTTTGACACCTATCAGAAAATCTTAAAAGAAGCCATAGAGGAACTCAAAGAAAATGAGTTTAAAGAATTATATGAGGCAACAGACAACACACCAAAGGAGTTTGTAAAAGAAGTACAGATAGATACCGATTTTGAAATACTTTTCCCAGACGATTATGTAAATGCCATTTCAGAACGACTGTCATTATACACTGCTTTAAGCAACTTAAAAACCGAGGAAGAGTTACAGGTGTTTGAAGAACAATTGATCGATCGTTTTGGCGCAATTCCTACTCAGGTAACCGATCTTTTAGACAGTGTGCGTCTAAAGTGGCTGGCAAAAGAACTGGGTATCGAAAAATTAATTCTGAAGAAACAACGCTTGCTCGGGTATTTTGTCGCTGATCAACAAAGTGAGTTTTACCAAACAGCTGCATTTACACGTGTACTTTCCTATGTACAACGAAACCCAACAACTTGCGTACTTAAAGAAAAGCAGACAAAAAATGGCTTGCGTTTACTCCTTACTTGTATTCGTATTGTATCCATCCCAAAAGCAGTAGCCACACTGCAAAAAATATAAAAAGAAACTGTTACTTTCTGCCAAAATCTGCAGGAATTTCTCCCCACGCCTTGGTTTCCCATTTTAAAATAGGGTTGGTAAACGTATTTTCTTTGAGCCACTTTTCTGCACGTAGTATTAAAGTAAGTAACTCTTTGTTATCACTCGTAAACACCAATTTGGTTTTGCATTGCTTTTTTTGCACCCAACCCATGGCGATTCTAGAATCGGAATAAATAGGCAACTGGTGCATTTTTTTGCTTTTCAACAATGCGATACCATGTACCAATGCTAAAAATTCACCAATATTATTCGTGCCTCGTTTGTAGGGTCCTTTTCTGAAAATTTCCTTTTTACTATGGGTTAATACACCGCGGTATTCCATAGCGCCCGGGTTTCCACTACAGGCCGCATCTACAGAAATACTTTCTAGCAACGGCTTTCCATAGCGTGCTTTTTCTTGTGAGGTAAGTGCTTTTTTCTTTGTGCTAACACCTTTGTAATCTGCATAATTTTTAGAAAAAGCAGTGGTGGCAGTTGCCTTATCTACAAACGACTTGTATTGTGCGCCTTGGTAGCCATCTATTTGTTTTTTACACGCTGCCCAAGAACTGTACACGCCTTTTTTGTGTCCCTGCCAGACAACGTAATATTTTGTAGTTTTTTTAGCCATCGATTGCTGTTTTCTGAAAAGTCTCCTCTACCACTCTTGGAAAATGAGTTTGCTCTAACACGTGTATTTTAGCAGCAATTGCATCGGAAGTGTCTGCAGGTAAAACTACGGTAGTTGCTTGAAAAAGAATGGCCCCATCATCATAATGTTCATTTACAAGATGAATGGTTATGCCTGTTTCGGTTTCTTTATTGTCTTTCACTGCTTGGTGTACATGCATGCCGTACATGCCTTTTCCGCCATATTTTGGCAACAATGCTGGGTGAATATTGATGATTTTATGGGGGAATGCAGCAATCAATTTTTCAGGAATTTTCCATAAAAATCCTGCGAGCACTACCCAGTCAGCTTGTGCTACAACTGCGTCTAAGACCGTATTTGTTTCGGTAAAATCTGCTCTTGTAAAATGTGTACAGGGTACTTCTAAGCGCTTACAGCGATCAAAAACTCTTGCTTTTTTCGAATTACAAAACACTTGTGTAACGATAGCTGTTTGTGTGTGTTTAAAATAGGTAATCATGTTTTCTGCATTAGAACCTGAACCTGAAGCGAAAATAACAATACGTTGCATAACTGTTTCTTAAAGTGCTGTTTAGAGCTGTATATTATGGTAAAAAGTGATTATTTATCAACAAAGATAACATCTATAGTAGAAGATTCAAGTATTTTTTTTACATTAGATGTTATATTTATGAGGAAAAGTTAGAATTAAAACAGAAGATTCGTATTTTTGCCTCGATTTAAATTTACAAAAACAAACAAATTATGTCAGACATTGCATCAAGAGTAAAAGCGATTATCGTAGACAAATTAGGCGTAGACGATAACGAAGTAACTACCGAAGCGAGCTTCACAAACGAT
>Ga0209035_10000168_pt1 | contig 26190 bp, 14 predicted proteins | sample MarorgKNORR_S2LV_6_FD_188220 | JGI IMG/M metagenome (GOLD analysis project Ga0209035, IMG submission 188220) | Marine microbial communities from the Southern Atlantic Ocean, analyzing organic carbon cycling - AAIW_A/KNORR_S2/LV (SPAdes) (version 2) | ecosystem: Environmental > Aquatic > Marine... | reverse complement strand
TGCATGTACAAAAACTTTCATGTCAAACAAGTCTCGTAAGGCGGCGTTGTTAAAGATGAGAATTCCTTCGACAATCAATACTTTTCGAGGTTGAATGGTTACGGTTTCTGCAGTTCTGTTGTGTGCGACAAAAGAATACACGGGTTGTTGTATGGTTTCACCATTTTTCAATGCTTTTAAATGCGCAATGAGTAATTGAAAATCGATGGCATTCGGGTGGTCGAAGTTGATTTGTGTGCGTTCTTCATAACTCAAGCCGTCTGTTTGCTTGTAATATGAGTCTTGAGAAATGACACATACCTCATTGGTTGGTAGTTCGTTAATGATTTTAGTAACCACGGTTGTTTTTCCACTTCCTGTGCCGCCAGCAATTCCAATAATAAGCATTTTATTGATGTTTTAGATGTTGGGTATTTCACTACAAATTTAGCAAAATAAAAGGAATTTAAGCGTATAAAAAAAACACCCTTCTTATGAAAGGTGTTTTTGTTTTATTGAAGAGCCGATGGAGGGACTTCCTTCGACTGCGCTCAGGATAAACTTCTCGCCCTATTTAGATTTCGAACATAAAAAAACACCAACCGATAAAAGTTGATGTTTTTGTTTTATTGAAGAGCCGATGGAGGGACTCGAACCCACGACCTGCTGATTACAAATCAGCTGCTCTAGCCAGCTGAGCTACATCGGCCAATGCTTTTTTAAGCGTGGCAAATATAAAATCATTTTTATGCGTAGCAAATTTTTATTGCTTTTTTTTTCAGAGATTTTTTCTTTTAATAAGTTGGTGGCTTCTGGACTCTTTTAGTGTTTAGGTTCTTAAAAATCATACCGTGTTTCTTTTCGTTACTTTTGGTGGTGTTTCATTCTGAGTGTTCTAAAAATCTTAACAATTGTTAATTTTCTGTAAAATTTAAATTCGTACCTTGCGTTCAATAATATTATTAATTCAACACTAATTGATGCGAATTGTTACAGATTTCTTAAAGAAAAGAACAAATCTTGTTGTTTTTAGCAGTGCGGTAGCAGCAGTTTTTCTGCTCTTTTTCGCAACTTCTTGCGAAAAGAAGCAGTCAACAACAGCACTATTTAAAGAGCAAATAAACTCTCCGGCAGATCTAACTGCTCATTCGCAAGAATTCAAAGAACAAATCATACAGGTTACCGACAATATTCATGTGGCAATTGGCTACGGTTTGGCAAATTCTATTTTAATAGAAGGAACCGACGGGGTGATTATTATAGATTGTTTAGAATCTTTTAGTACTGCGTCGAGAGTTAAAGAAGCATTTCTGAAAATTTCTAACAAGCCTGTGAAGGCAATTATTTATACGCACTTTCATCCAGACCATACCTTTGGCGCGAAAGTAATGGCGGGTAATGATACGCCTAAAGTGTATGCTCATAGTACTACGCAAGACCATATTGAAAAATTGGTAAATGTAATTCGTCCAATAATTACCAAGAGAAGTTATAGGATGTTTGGTAATTTGTTAGATGATGAAGCACTTATAAACTCAGGTATTGGTCCTTTTTTAGGAATGGATAAGGAAGTAAAATGGGGCGCATTAAAACCAACACATACTTTTGATGACGTCTTAGAGATCGAAGAAGCTGGAATTAAATTAAAGCTTGTGCATGCTCCAGGAGAAACAGACGATCAGTTATTTGTGTGGATGGAAAACGAGAAAATTTTATTTCCAGGAGATAATATTTATAAAACCTTTCCTAATTTATATACCATTAGAGGGACTTCTTATAGAGACATAAAAAAATGGGCAGCCAGTATTGATAAAATGCGGTATTTAGATCCCGAAATTGTCATTCCGAGTCACACCAAACCAATCAGGCAAAAAGATACTGTGCAGAAAATTCTGACAGACTATCGTGATGCCATTCAGTTTGTACACGACCAAACCATACGGAATATCAATCTTGGTTTGATGCCAGATGAAATCGCAGAAAAAGTTATTTTGCCAGAACACTTGTCAAAATCACCTTATTTAAAAGAATTCTATGGTCGTGTAGACTGGTCTGTTAAATCTGTATTTAATGGATACCTCGGTTTTTTCGATGGGAACCCATCTACCTTACTGCCGTTAGATTTAAAAGAGAAGGCAGAAAAAATGGCCGCATTGGCTGGAGGGTTTGATGCCTTGTTAGCCAGCGCAACTTCAGCATATGCAAACAGCGAATACCAATGGGCGTTGGAGCTGACAGATTTTTTATTAAAATTAAATACGGAACACGAAAAAACAAAGGAGATACGCTACAATGCTTTGCGTATGCTGGGGGAACAGAGTTCCAACCCAAATGCGAGACATTATTACCTCACCACGGCTTTGGAGTTAAAAGGACTAGAAATTAAGAACGAGGCTGTAACCTCTAAAGTAGCGTCGCAACTGACGTTGAGATCTATTTTTGATGGAATGGCAGTCAGTTTGATTCCAGAGAAAAGTATTCATGTAACTAAAAAAGTAAACTTTTATTTTCCAGATATAGAGGAGTCTTGGTCGGTTCAAGTTCGAAAAGGAATTGCCGAAATTCAATCTTTCAAAATAAAGGACGCTGCTATTTCTATTGAAATGAATTCGAACGATTGGAAGAACTTAGCCACTGGAGTAGCTGGTGGCATGGGAAGTTATTTCTCTGGAAATATGGACTTTAAAAAAGGAAATTTATTAGAGTTTAAAAGCTTTTTTGAGATGTTTAAAAATTAAATTAACCTAAATACTGTAAAACAATGAAAAATTTAACTCAATTATTTAAATGGACATTAACGTGTTTCTTTTTACTGATTACGCTGCAATTAAGCGCGCAAAATAGTGTAAAAGGGAATGTAAAAGATGCGAATAACGACCCTGTTATTGGTGCAAATGTTGTTATTAAAGGAGCTGCTGAAGGAGCGATTACTGATTTTGATGGGAACTTCTCATTTAAAACAGCACAAGCGCCCCCCTTTAAGCTAAAAGTAAGTAGTGTAGGCTATGAATCTAAAACGGTACAGGTAGCTGATCTAACAGGGCCTATTCATATTGTCCTTAAAATTGGTACTCGTTTAGATGAAATTATTGTTTCTGCCTCAAGAAGGCGAGAAAAAGTGCAAGAAGCACCAGCTGCTGTAAGTGTACTTTCAGCAAAGAAATTAGAAGCATATGCGACTTCTAACCCAGTGCAAGCATTGCAGAATTTAACAGGTGTAGATATTGCAACCTATGGTGTAGGAGATCAGCAAATTAACTTAAGAGGTAAGTCAACTGTGTTTCAATCAGAAACACTTGTAATTGTTGATTATAGAAATGTTTCCATGCCAAGTTTAGGAACCAATAGAGCAGGGCAAAATCCTGTAGATGCAATTGATTTAGAACGTGTAGAAGTAATAAAAGGACCAGGAAGTGCATTGTACGGACCGGGTGTAGAATCTGGAGTTGTTCACTTTATTACAAAGAGCCCTTTTAAAAAGCAAGGATTAACGTTGGCGCTTGGTGGTGGAAATCAAAAGCAATTGAATACGGCTTTCCGTTATGCAGAAGTGTCTAAATCTGAAAAAGTAGGATTTAAATTAACAGGATTTTATAGAAGTGCAGAGAATTTTAAAATCGATGATGAAATTGGATTGGCGAGACTTGAAGGATACGGTTCAACAATCACTAGTTTTGTTACGGGAGAAACGATAGATGCAAAGATTCCAGACTACGATACAAAGAGTTATGGGTTTACAGGAACGTTAGAATATAAAATGTCTGACAAAACAACCATTACTGGAGTTACAGGGTTTAGTAGTGTTGAAGGGATTTTTAGAAGTGCACAAGGAGAAGGGTATTCTAAAGCCCCTAGACCATTCGCACAAGTTAGAGTACAGTCTGGTGGTCTTTTTGCACAAGCATTTTGGTCAAGACAAAACTCTGGTGACAACTCATGGTTGTACGCATCTGGGAGCACTACGTATAGTGATGTTTCTCAATACGAAGGACAAGTACAATACAATTGGGATGTCTTAAATGACAAGATGAACTTAACTATTGGTTCAGACTATAAGTTTAATACGATAGATACCAAAGGAAGTGTCTATGGTGTAAACGAAGACAATGACGACTATTCTGTATACGGTGCCTATTTACAAGGAAAATATAAGGTTTCTGAAAAATTAGACCTTACCATGGCAGGAAGAGTAGATAAGTTTGTAGCCTTAGATGCTACTTCTTTTTCTCCTAGAGCAGCATTGGTATATAAACACAGCGACAACCATACCTTTAGAGGAACCTACAATCATTCTGTAGGTGCGCCAACAGGATTGAATCTTTTTATTGATTTTAAAATCCAAAACGGACCTGCTGGTTCTGATGTGTGGTTGCATGGAGGAGCAGACGCATTAACGTACGACAACGGAAATGCCTATAGTTTTTTAACTCAATCTGCGGTATCGAGTACAGATGTACCTTTAGCAAACTTATACGCTTTGGTAGCGCCAGCCTTTAATGGAACAGCATTGGCACCTGCAATTGCTATGGTAGGAGCTAATATTACAGGATCTACACAAGCTACAGATTTTGGGGCACCTTTAACAAGAGACCCGTTAGAATTGTCATCTTCAGATCAGTTTGAAATTGGATACGTTGGAAGAATGTCAGATAAACTAAGAGTAACGGTTGATGCGTATTACAACAAAAGAGATAAAAACTTGACGTCAACCGTACGTTCTTCGTCATTTTTTGGATACGCTACGGCAGGTCAAGAATTGGCAGCAGCAATTACAGCTGTGAGTCCTGGAGTTGCTAATATTGTTTTAGGAAGTGGACTGACTGTTGCGCAGACTTTTCAAGGAGCTATAGAAGGTTCAACGCTAAATGCAGACACAGGGGCGCCAAACCCTCTTGGTTTTTACACCGCAGACCAAACACCTGGTAATGCGCTTGATTTATCTTTTTTCAATCTTGAAAGCATTGATTATTTTGGCGTAGATTTTGGAATGGATTATGCTGTAAGCGATAACGTTTCTTTAGCAACAAGTGTTTCTTGGTTGAGTGATACCTATTGGGATGCTGTTCGAATTTCAGGAACAGAACAAGAAATTCCTTTCTCATTAAACGTACCAGATTTTAGAGCTAAAATGGGTATCGACTATACGCCAGAGCAAGGGTTTAATGCCAATGCAGCTGTGCGATACAGAGGTGAATTTCAGTCAGTGAATGGAATGGCCTGGACCGGTACAACTGAAGCTTCAACAATTTTCGACCTAAGTGTAGGGTATAAATTTAGCGATAAGTACAAGCTGAAGTTTTCAGCAAGTAACGTATTTGATAATGAATACAGACCTATTGCGAACGCACCTTTTATTGGAAGAACGGTATTGGGACTGTTGACAATAGACTTTTAAATTCCTTCTTAAATGAAGCTAAAAAACAACCTGTTTTTTATTCTTATTCTTTTTCTCTTCCACTCTTGTGAAGAGAAAAAGAACGAGAATTTGATACTGCCTAAGCAAAAAGTAAATGAAACATTACTAAAGTTTCATCAAGACAGATTTTCTGAACCAAAATTAATTGAGGTCACAAAAAATGTAACCACTGCTTTTGCGTATGAATATTCTAACTTTTCCTTTATTGAAGGGAAAGACGGTGTTATTGTTATTGACGGTGGATGGTACCAAGATGCTTCCAAAAGCGCTTTAGAGGCCTATCAAAAAAAGACCACCAAGCCAATTGTAGCAATCCTATACACACACTTACATACAGATCATTTTGGAGGGGCACAGGTCTTTGCAGATGCAACGGATGAAAAGATTGAGGTCATCGCTCCTAAAGGTTGGCGAAATTGGATTAATTACAGCATTTCACCCATGCGAGACATGGTTGCAAGAAGAGCCTTGTCGCAAATGGGAATCTTATTGCCAGAAGGTGAAGAAGGTACTGTTGGTGCAGGTATTGGTAAATCTCCACGAATGAAAGGAGGAACAGGACTGGTGGTGCCTACAAGAACTATTGCAGTGAAAACTGAGATAGAAATTGCAGGAGTGCGATTGGTGCTTATTCCATCTCCAGGAGATCTTACAGACAATATGATGATTTGGCTTCCAAAAGAAAAAGTCCTTTTTACAGGAGATGTTTTAGGTGGTACTTTTCCATACATCGCTACTGTACGTTTTGAGATTGACCGCAAACCAGTGGATTTTATTGAAAGCATTGATAGAAGTCTTGCTTTAGAACCTAGAAAATTAGTTTCAGGTCACGGTCGGGTTTTGTTTGAGGATGAAATTAACGAAGTCTTATTGAGTACAAGAGACGTGATTCAGTTCATGATCAATCAAATGGATAGATTGGTGAACAAAGGACGTACTGTTGATGAAATAATTAGCGAATTAAAATTGCCAGAGAAGCTTGCGAAACATCCTGATTTACAAGCCCATTACCATCGATTGGAATGGATTATAAAACAAATGTTTATCAAAAGAGCCGGGTTTTTTAATACTGAAAACGACTTGGTGAAATTAACGAATATTGAAGAAAACAAACGATTTATTGCGCTTTTAGGTTCCGAAGAAAAGGTGCTAAAACATGCACGTACAGCGTTTAATAATAAAGACTACCGCTGGGCTTCTTCTTTGGCGTCAAAAGTACTGTCTGTGTCTGCAAATAATGCCGAAGCATTGCGTATTCAAAATGCATCTTTTAAGGCAATCGCAGCCATCACAATTAGCGCAGGTGAAAGAAATTATTTACTAACCAAAGTAAAAGAACGCGTACATAAATTGGATTGGAATAAAATTTTGCTTGCGAATAAATTGCAAACAATGAGCAAAGTGCCGAATGCAAAACTAATGTCGTTACTTTCTGCGAAATTTAAAGCTGAAGATGCGGCGAATACAGCAATGCGAATCGATTTTCAAATTGCGAAGGAGCTGTTTCCATATGAAATTAGAAACGCGATTCTAACAGATAAGATGTCAGAAAAAAAGGCTGCGGAAGTTGTATTGCAGTTAACACACAAAACATTGGTCAGTATCTATTCGGGACAAATGTCTTGGGAGGAAGCTTATGAGTCCGGTACTGTTACAGTGCTTAAAGGGCTCGTGAAAGCGAAAATTTTCTTTGGTTTAATGGAGTAAAAAAAAATAATTTTAACGGTTTTAAAAAAGGAATAAACAAACAACTTTAATTTCTAGAACCAAAAAAGCCTTGTATCTTAAGATACAAGGCTTTTTGATTGTTGGAGTAATCACGCTTTGGCGTGACGACCTTCTTTTGTCGGGGTGGCAGGATTACTTCACTCTATTCTGTGATCCTGAATAGTAGAAGTGTAGCAACTACAAAGCCTGAATTCACTTCGTTCATTGCCGTTCTTTTTTGTATTCCAAATATAAGCAAGCTCAATTTAGAACACAAAAAAGCCCTGCTATAGAAGCAAGGCTTTGTGATTGTCGGGGTGGCAGGATTCGAACCTGCGACCTCCTCGTCCCAAACGAGGCGCGATGACCGGGCTACGCTACACCCCGAATAAATTCGGACTGCAAATATAGTAGAATTCTCTAAATAACAAGTGTTAAGTTGGTAGAAAAATAAACTTATTCAGTAACTTTTAAACGCGCCTTTGCGGTGACTGAAATATCGGTGTATTCGTTGTTTAAGTATTTTAAATACCCTGCAATGGCAATCATAGCAGCATTGTCTGTTGTGTATTCAAATTTGGGCACGTAAGTTGTCCATCCCCAATGCTTTTCTGCCTGTTGTAAGCGACGTCTAATTTCAGAGTTTGCAGAGACACCTCCTGCAATTGCAATGTGTTTTAGCTGCGTGTGCTTTACGGCGTTTTTAAGTTTGTCTATAAGAATTTCTACAATGGTATGCTGTATAGACGCACAGATGTCGTGCAAATTTTCTTGTATGAAATTCGGATTTTCTTTTTCTTGTTTCTGAATAAAGTATAGAATGCCTGTTTTTAAACCACTAAAACTAAAGTCTAAATCGCCCACTTTGGGTTTGGTAAAAGCGTATGCTTTGGGGTTTCCTAGTTGCGCGTATTTGTCAATTAAAGGACCTCCTGGGTACGGGAGACCTAATGTTTTGGCTGATTTGTCAAACGCTTCTCCTACGGCGTCATCAATAGTTTCTCCTAAGATCTCCATGTCGAAATAATTAGAAACTTTAATGATTTGAGTATGTCCGCCACTAATCGTTAGGCAAACAAAAGGGAATGGTGGTTTTTTACTGTTTTCTTCTTCAATAAAATGCGCTAAAATATGTGCTTGCATGTGGTTTACTGCCAAAAGAGGAATGCCAAGTCCTAAAGCAAGCGATTTAGCAAAAGAGGTGCCTACCAATAAAGACCCCATCAAACCGGGTCCTCGTGTAAAAGCAATGGCATGCAATTGCGATTTGTCAATTTTTGCTTGGGCGAGTGCTTGTTGCACTACTGGTACGATGTTTTGTTGGTGTGCTCTTGAAGCTAATTCTGGAACAACTCCGCCGTATTTGGCATGTGCTTCTTGGTTGGCAACGACATTGCTGAGTACTTTTCCGTTACAAATTACAGAAGCACTGGTGTCATCGCACGAAGATTCGATGCCTAAAATGTAAATAGCTGTTGCTTTCAAGAGATTGGTTTCATAAATAAGTGGCAAAAATATCGAATATACCTTACAAATTCGTAAAAATTGACTTTTCTTTGTAGTACTTGGCAGTATTTTTGATACTTGCCAGGCATATGTTGGACCTCGTTAAAAAAGCACCACTTATTTCTAACTCGAAGCAAATAGCAATTAAAGGACTCAAGTACACGTTGCTGTTACTGTTCTTGTTGTTCTTGTTTTTGTCGATTCCTAGCGTACAGACATATTTGGCCTCTGTAGTTACAGAACGTCTCAATAAAAAATTTGATACACACATCGTTGTTTCTAAAGTAGACTTGTCTCTTTTAGGACGGGTGCACTTGAAAGGCATTGAAATTAGAGACCATCATAACGATACCTTAATTTTTGTAAAACACTTAAAAACATCTGTGTTGAGTGCTCAGAAAATGTGGAACTCAGAATTTAACTTCGGAGCTGTTTCTTTAGAAAACGCTTTTTTATATGCCAAAACATATACTGGAGAATCCGTGTCAAACCTAACTGTTTTTGCTGAAAGCTTCAACACGTCGGCTGTCAAGAAAACGATTCCTTTTGTGTTAAATTCCTCAAAGGTATCTGTTGAAAAACTGCAGTATCAGGTGATGGATGAAAATAAAAGTCAGTCATTACGGTTTGCAATGTATGACAGTGGCGGTATCTTGAGAGATTTCGAGATTGTGGGCCCTCAAATAACAACGAACATTCGTGGGTTTCATTTTAAAACAAACAATGCCTTAGAAGTTATTCAGTTTGATGCTGATTTTAGCTACACCAAAACAGCGATGCTGTTAAAAAACACGCTACTCGCTACCTCAAAATCTACACTAGAGACAGATCTGAGTTTTACCTATACAGTGGGCGATTTTGCTAATTTTAATGACCGAGTACAATGGACTGCCGCTTTTAAAGAAAGCCAACTGGCTTTGAGTGATTTGCATTTGTTGTATCACGAGATTCAAGGAGATGAAGTCTTGCATTTTACAGGAGCTGCAGCAGGGACACTCAATGATTTTAATGTGTCAGACTTTAATTTACATGCTGAAAACGGACTTGAAATTCAAGGAGATTTTAATTTTATCAATTCGGTGGCTACTGAAAGAGGTTTTAAGTTTCAAGGAGACCTTAAGAAAGTACTTGCCAATTACCAGCAGTTAAACAATAGCTTGCCAAGAGTGATTACTAAAAATCTACCTTCGGAACTTACACGGTTGGGGACTTTTAGTTTGGCCGGTTCTGTAGCTATTTCCCCTGAGGAAATTAAAACAAAGCTCATCTTGGTGTCTGAAATTGGTACTTCAATTTCCGATTTAAAAATTACGGAAATAGACAATATTAATACTGCTGCCTACAGTGGTACTGTCGTTTTACAAGATTTTGATTTGGGTATTTTTTTACAAAACCCTTTGTTGGGGGAGATAAGCCTACAAGGAAATGTTTTAGGAGCAGGTTTCGGATTGCAGCATATGAATACTGCAATTGAAGGAACAGTTTCTTCTTTCGGTTTTAAAGGGTATTCGTACCGCGACATCACATTGAACGGTCAGTTTCAAAACAAGAAGTTTAACGGAGAGTTTACAGTAGCAGATCCTAATTTACAGCTCGATTTTAAAGGGTTGGCAGATTTCTCTTCAAAAATACACGCGTTTGATTGTAACCTTGCGATTGCTCGGGTAGATTTGTTAAAAACCAACCTTTTTGTAAGAGATAGCATAGCGATCTTAAAAGGGAATGCAGTTTTTGATATTCAAGGGAATACTTTTGATGATGTTCTTGGAAACGCTTTGTTTACCGATGTAGCGTACATCAGTCCGAAAAAACAATACGCTTTCGATAAATTTGAAGTGCAATCGTCTTTGAAAAAGGAGGTAAAATACATCCAGGTTTTCTCTAAAGATATTGTAGACGGTACTTTAGCAGGCGATTTTAGGTTTAAAGAATTGTTTCCGGTTGTTCAAAATGCTTTGGGAAGCGTCTACACACATTATACGCCTATTGTAGTTGCACCACATCAATTTGTAGATTTTAATTTTACCATACACAATCAAATTATAGACGTATTTTTCCCAGAGGTATATGTAGGGGAAAATACCCGGTTAAGAGGGAAGATAAAATCGGATAACGATGCCGTAAAACTAACGTTCTCCTCTCCAAAAATAAAAATTGGCAACAATAGTGTTGAAGAGGTGTTGCTTCGAATGGACACGAAGAACCCTTGGTATAACACCCATATTACAGCAGGGAAGGTTCACACTGAGAAATATAAGCTGTCAGAATTGAACTTGCTGAATAAGACAGTGAACGATACCTTGTATTTTAAATCTGTTTTTAAAGGAGGTCTCAATGAAACTGAAAAATTTGACATTGATTTTTATTACACAATCAATGCCTTAAAAAAATCGGTGATAGGTGTACAGAAGTCTAGTGTTCATTTTAAAGACCAAACATGGGTTGTAAACCCAGAAAACAATAAAGAGAGCAAAGTAACATTTGAGTTGCAGACACAAGAGTTTGTAAGTACGCCGCTTACGGTTGTTTCGGGTGTTCAAAGGATGGAGTTTAAAGGGGCGATGAAAGACAGCACTTTTACAAAAATAGAAGCAAATTTAACACAGGTAGCGCTAGAGAATTTAGTGCCAGAAATAGATAGTTTGTCAATGTCTGGCGCTGTAAATGGATTGCTGTTTTTTGAGCAAGAGGCAGGAAAAACACAATCAAAAGGCCGCCTTCAAATCACCAATTTTGTAGCCAATGATTTTGTGCAGGGCGATGTAAATTTAGCCATTACAGGAGGTGATTCGTATCAGAAGTTAGCAGTGAGTTTATCGATTGAAAAAGCACAAGAAAAAAGTCTTTTCGCTGATGGTATGGTCGATTTCTCTACGTCAAACCCTACGGTTGATTTGCGGGTGAAATTGGCCGATTTTAAGCTCAATGCAATTAGCCCCTTAGGCGGCCAAGTGTTAACCGATTTAAGAGGAACTGTTTCAGGAGATTTTGCTGTAACAGGACTGCTTAGAAACCCCAGTTTTAAAGGTGCAATTGCTTTAAAAAATGCTGGATTGGCTTTCCCCTATTTACAGGTAGATTACGCCTTAAAAGGGAATACCGTTATACGATTAGAGGAGCAATCTTTCTTGTTTAACAACATGCTTTTGGAGGATGTAAAACACAAAACAACTGGTGCTTTTAATGGAAGTATTACGCATCAGAACTTTAAACAATGGTTTTTGAATTTCGATTTAAACACCGAGAAACTCCTCCTTTTAAATACCCAAGAAAATGAAAAAATACAGTACTACGGTACGGCGTTTTTAAAAGGAATTGCAAAAATTAGAGGGCTTACCAATAATTTAACCATAGATGTAGACGGAAGTACCCAACCGGGTACCGTATTTGTAATTCCGTTGAATGATATAAAAACGGTAAACAACTACAAGCTGATTCATTTTAAAACAGTAAACATTGCAAAGACTCTTGTAAAAAAGTTAGGCAAAGAAGCGATTGAAGGCTTAAATTTAAACATCAATTTATCGGTAACAAAAGACGCCATAGCACAAGTGGTTATAGACAAAGCTTCTGGAAGTGAGTTGAAAGGAAGCGGTGAGGGCGATTTTCAGATAGAAATTAATACCCGTGGAAAATTCAATATGTTTGGAGATTTTGTGGTAGACAATGGGGTGTACAATTTTAAATACGGCGGTGTTATCAACAAACCTTTTCAGGCGCAAAAGGGCGGTACTATTTCTTGGGATGGAGATCCGTTAGCGGCAGAGTTAGATATTGTTGCGGTGTACCAAGCAAAGGCAAACCCTGCGGTATTGCTAGAGAATTACAGTCAGAATAGAAAGATTCCGGTTGATTTGTATACCAAGATTTCAGGGGGTTTGTTTAGTTCAAAACAAGCATTTGATATTAAGATTCCCAATGCAAACTCAACCATTGCTTCAGAATTGGAGCTGAAACTGAATGACAATGACACCAATAGTAAGATGCGTCAGTTCTTTTCGCTGCTTATTACAGGGCGCTTCTTTGAAGAAGATAATTTTGCTGTGAATGCCACAACCGGACTTACAGGTACGGCAACTGATTTGGTATCGAATGTGTTGTCAGATATTTTAAATACAAAAGACGGAAAAGTGCAGTTGGGTGTCGGGTATACGCAAGGTGAAAAGAGTGATGTGTTGAATTTAAACACAGACAATCAAGTGGATATTTCTGTGTCTACACAGTTGTCAGACAGGGTGCTTATCAATGGGAAAGTAGGGGTTCCTGTAGGAACCAATACACAAACCAATGTGGTAGGTGATGTGAAATTAGAGGTGTTATTAAACAAGGCAGGTAATTTTAGAGGCATTGTCTTTAACCGTCAAAACGAAGTGCAATACAGCGCTTCCTCTGTAGGGGAAGAAGAAGGGTATACACAAGGGGTCGGTTTGTCTTACCAGGTAAACTTTAATAGCTTTTCTGAACTGCTTCGGAAGATCGGTTTAAAAAAGAAAAAAGCGCCAAAGAAAGCGGTCTCAAAAGACACTGTTATTGCAACACCACATAAAAAACTACTGAATTTTACGTCAGAAAATTCACTTTAATCTTTTTCCAAAGACGTATCAAGACAAGGGTAGATACAAAACAGAGTATTGTAAGAGTTGTTGCGAGCCTGGTGTTTCCGTAAATCCAGTTTCCGGCAGCAAACAAGGTGCTAAACACACATACACAACCTACAAACACAGCGAGTATGCTTTCTGAAAGTGTTGATTTCTCCGTGCTTTCTAGTAATGGGGTTCCATTCTTTTTAGCAACAGCAAGTACTGGTTTCCAGCCTATTTTTTCAGGTTGAATCTGCTGGTAAAAATTAGCTAAAACACGTTGTTCTTCAGGAGCGGTTACTAGGGTAACGATTAACCATACAATGGTGGTTAGTAGCACCACTAAAGGAAACTGTAGGTAGCTTTCAAAAAGACCTTCAGCGCCAAATAAAAACTCATTATTGACCTTAAAAAGCAACGAAATAACTCCAGAAGCGAGCATGGCAGAAAGTTCACTCCATGCGTTGATACGCCACCAGAACCAGCGTAAAATAAAGATGAGTCCGGTACCAGCACCAAACATTAAAATGAATTGAAAAATTTCTAAAGCGTTGGTAAATAGCAAGGCCAAAGCGGCGCTAACCGTCATTAATAAAACTGTAGACCCCATACCAACTCGCACCAAGGTTTTTTCAGAGGCGTTGGGATCGATGGTTTGTTTGTAAAAGTCATTTACAATATACGAGGCTCCCCAGTTTAAGTGGGTAGAAATGGTGCTCATGTATGCCGCAATTAAGGAGGCCAATACCAGTCCTAAGAGTCCGTGAGGTAAAAAGGTAAGCATGGCGGGATACGCCAAATCATGTCCGAGTTTACTTGGAGAAATGTTTGGGAAAGCTTCCTGGATACTTGCCAAATCTGGAAAGACAATTAAAGAAGCCAAGGCAACTAGAATCCATGGCCAAGGACGTAAAGCATAGTGTAAGATGTTAAAGAAAAAAGTAGCACCAATTGCATGGTTTTCATCTTTGGATGCGAGCATTCGTTGTGCAATATAACCACCTCCGCCAGGCTCTGCGCCAGGGTACCAAGCACTCCACCATTGTACGGCAAGCGGAATGATAAAGATAGACATGAGTAGTTCTTTGTTGTTGAAATCCGGTAAAATAGATAGTTTTCCGGCAACGTTGGGGTGTGATAGTAAATTACTCAAGCCATTTACCTCTGGGTGATTTACGGCAACGACTGCTGCGCCAATTGCGCCAATCATTGCTACAAAAAAGAGAATAAAATCAGTGTAGACCACTCCTTTAAATCCGCCAATAGCACTAAAAATAACGGTAACAACTCCAGCAATACCTACGGTTGCTAATGGAGGAAGGCCTAGCATTACTTCGCCAATTTTAATAGCCGCCAAGGTAACCCCAGCCATGGCAAGTACGTTAAAAAATACACCTAAATAAATGGCGCGAAAGCTGCGTAAAAATTTCGCAGGTTTTCCACCGTAACGCAATTCATAAAATTCTAAATCGGTGGTAACATTACTTTTTCGCCACAGTTTTGCGTAGACAAAAACAGTTAACATACCTGTAATTAAAAAAGCCCACCAAACCCAGTTTCCAGAAACGCCGTTGGTTCGTACAATATCGGTGACTAAATTTGGGGTGTCTGTAGAAAATGTAGTAGCGACCATAGAGATTCCTAAAAGCCACCACGGCATGTTTCTGCCTGATAAAAAATATTCAGAAGTGTTTTTAGTTGATTTTCTGGCGACATAAATACCAATAGTGAGAGTAATGGTAAAGAATCCGATAATAAAAGCGTAGTCGATTGTTGTTAACTCCATGGAATAATTTTATAAAAGGTCTAAAATAAGCCATCCAATTGAATTACCTTGCAACAAACATAAAAGATTCTACATGAAACCACTAACATTGGTTGTTTTGGCTGCAGGAATGGGTACACGTTACGGAGGAGCAAAGCAGCTAGCTTCTGTAACAGATTGCGGGGAGACCCTTGTTGATTTCTCTATCTATGACGCGATACAGGCAGGGTTTACCAAAGTCGTTTTTGTAGTAAATTCAGCTATTTTAACGACTGTAAAAGCGCATTTTGAAGCGGCCCTTTCTGGGAAAATAGCTACGCTATTTGTGTGTCAAGATCAGGTAAAACTACCTGGAATTTACAGTGCTATTTCTCGAAAAAAACCATGGGGAACCGGTCATGCATTGTTGGCTACAAAAGCAGTAGTCCAAGAAAATTTCTGCGTCATCAATGCAGATGATTTTTATGGGTTGTCAGCCTTTGTTAAAATGGCTTCTTGTTTAAAAAAGACGACTGTTTCGAGTACTTCGTATGCAATGGTTGGCTACAAGGTACAAAACACACTGTCTGTAAATGGCGGTGTTTCTCGTGGGGAATGTAAGGTAGAAAATGGTTTTTTAGTAAAGGTAACTGAGCGGTTGGGTATTCAGGAGGTGGCTCAGCAAATCTATTATAAAGAAGAACATCAGCAACAGACTTTAGATAAAGACGTGTTGGTTTCTATGAATTTCTGGGGTTTTACTCCGGAAATGTTTTCAACTCTTGAGGAAGAATTCGAGGCCTTTTTAAAAATAAATAAAAAAAGTGAACAAGCAGAGTTTTTCTTGCCTACAGTTGTTAATACACTCCTTCAGGAAAAGAGAGCCACTGTTTTTGTGGAAGAAACGTCTCAGAAATGGCTAGGGATTACCTATAAAAAAGACCAGAAAGAAGTTGTAGCCCGTTTGCAGCAATTAAAAACAGCAAAGAAGTATCCGCCCTGTTTGTGGTCTGTGGAGAGCTGGTTAAAAACCGTTGCGGCCTCTTTTTGTATAGAAGGAACGCTGACGTCTTTTCGTTCCTTTGATGAAGGGCATATCAATGACACGTACCTCATAGAAACGAGTTCGCATGCAAAATATGTTTTACAGCGGTTAAACGAAGTTGTTTTTCCAGATATTCCTGCATTGATCGCTAATAAAGTAGCTGTGAGTCAGTTTTTACAGTCGCGCAATGAAACAGCAGTTGAATTGGATTTTATCGTTGCAAAAACAGGACTGTATTATGTTGCAGATGCGTTGGGTTTTTATTGGAATGCATCGCACTACATTCCTGAGAGTGTTTGTTATTTAAAAGCACCTACTGCAGCAGTTGTTCGTGAGGCAGGAAGCGTTCTCGGTCTTTTCTTAGCGCGCACCAAGTCTTTTCCAGTAGAAGACTTGCAAACAACATTGCCTAATTTCCATAGTGTAACTGTTCGGCTACAACAATTTAAGAAAGCCGTTGCAACAGCGATACCTAAGCGTTTAGAGGCTGCCAGAGACCTGTTGCTTTTTGTTGCAGAGCAGCAAGCAAATATGTCTGTCTTAGACGAGGCACTTGTAAAAAAAGAACTGACAGTGCAGGTAACACACAACGACCCTAAAATTTCAAACATCTTATTTTCTGAGTCAGGGAGAGGAATCTGTATGATTGATACCGATACGGTGATGCCCGGCTTGTTGCATTACGACTACGGAGATGCTATTCGTACTGTTTGTGCCACTGCGCTAGAAGACGAAGAAGAACTGACGAAGGTTGGGTTTCAGCTTTCGTATTTTAAAGCGTTTACGGATGGTTTTTTGGGCGTCTATCAAGAACATTGCAGTCCAAAAGAGCGGTCTTATTTACCAATAAGCATTCAAGTGCTTCCTTTTTTAATCGGACTTCGTTTTTTAACCGATTTTTTACAAAATGATGGCTATTATAAAACAAAATACGCCTCCCATAATCTGGTGCGAGCCGCCAATCAATTTCATTTTTTAAAGAGTGTTCAGGTACATGAAAAAGAGATTGCTGCCTATCTTTTTAAGTGGAATTATTCTTAGGGAAGCCCTGCTTTTTTAACAAATCCTTTTTGTAGAATTCTATTGAAAACTCATTTTAATTGAGTAAATTTGAAGAAGGAAAAAGAATTATTTCGTATGCAATCAGTACAAAAAATAGCGGTATTAACTTCTGGGGGAGATGCTCCAGGAATGAATGCTGCCATTCGTTCTGTTGTAAGAACCTGCGCGTACTATCAAAAAGAATGTGTCGGTGTTTACAGAGGCTTTCAAGGGTTGATCGAAGGAGATATGCAGCCTTTAACAGCTCGGGGAATACATCATATTATACACAAAGGAGGAACTGTTTTGAAAACTGCACGCTCCAAAGAATTTAGAACGATAGCAGGGAGAAAGCAAGCTTTCTTACAACTCCAAAAAGCAGGTGTAGATGCGCTTGTTGTTATTGGAGGAGATGGTTCTTTTACCGGAGCGCATTTGTTGTATAAAGAACATCAAATACCCGTTGTTGGCATTCCAGGAACGATAGATAATGATATTTTTGGCACCACACATACGATTGGTTACGATACGGCACTGAACACCGCTGTCGCAGCAATCGACAAAATTAGAGACACTGCTTCGTCTCACAACCGCTTGTTTTTTGTTGAGGTAATGGGCAGAGATGCTGGTTTTATCGCCTTAAATGCAGGCGTGGGTGCTGGAGCAGAAGAGATTTTAATTCCGGAAGAAAACTTAGGAGTGGAGCGTTTGGTTGCTTCTTTAGAGAAAAGTCGAAAATCAGGAAAATCATCAAGCATTGTCGTGGTTTCCGAAGGAGATAAAACCGGAGATAATGTTTTTGAACTGGCAAGCTATGTAGAGAAACACTTACCAGCGTACGAAGTGCGTGTTTCTGTATTGGGCCATATGCAGCGTGGAGGCGCCCCTTCGTGTTTCGACCGTGTTTTGGCGAGTAGATTGGGCGTAAAAGCAGTAGAATTATTACTTGAAGGAACGAGTAATGTTATGGTAGGTCTTCAGGACAACCAAGTAAAAGCAATCAATTTAGAAAAAGCAATAAAAGGACAACATGCAATAAATCTGGAGCTCTTGCGAGTTTCAGACATCATGTCCACATAATACAAAATAGATGATACAAGTAGGAATCAACGGATTTGGTAGAATAGGGCGCTTGGCGTTTCGTACCATGTTAGAAAGAGATACCGTAGAGGTGGTTGCCATCAACGATTTATTAGACGTCGATTATTTGGCGTACTTATTAAAATACGACTCGGTTCACGGTCGTTTTAAAGGAACGATTGTCGTAGAAAACGGCAACTTGGTAGTCAATGGAAAAACCATTCGAGTAACAGGTGAAGCAAATCCGAAAGACATTCAATGGGATGCTGTAGGGGTGACCTATGTTATTGAAGCATCAGGATTTTTTACAGACAAAGACAAAGCCGCTTTACACATAGATGGCGGGGCGAAAAAAGTAGTGATTTCTGCTCCTTCCAAAGACGCAAAAATGTATGTGATGGGGGTGAATCATCAGGAGTTGACGAAAGAGGAAACTATTTTCTCGAATGCCTCCTGTACCACCAATTGCTTGGCGCCTTTGGTAAAGGTCTTGCACCAGAATTTTGGTTTGGAAGAGGGTTTAATGACCACAGTACATGCGTCCACTTCTACACAAGCAGTTGTAGATGGACCTAATAAAAATAGAAGAAGAGGGCGTACGGTTATAAACAATATCATTCCCACATCTACCGGAGCGGCAAACGCTGTTATTAAGGTAATGCCCGCAATGAAAGGGAAGTTGACCGGATTGGCAGTACGTGTGCCAATTGCAGACGTGTCGTTGGTAGATTTTACGTTTAGAACAACCAAAGCGACTTCTTTAAAAGAGATCATAGCTACCTTTAAACTGGCAGCTCAAAATGAGATGAAAGATATTATTGGTGTTACAGAAGATGCCGTTGTTTCGCAAGACTTCGTATCGGAAACGCGAACATCTGTATTGGATGCTAGTGCGAGTTTAGAGTTGAATCCACATTTTTTCAAACTCATTTCTTGGTATGACAATGAGTATGGTTATGCTACAAAAATTGTAGACCTTTTAGAGTATTCAGCGGTATTGTAGTTCTTAAAAAAAAACGATGAGACAGCTTGTTTTAATAGCAGTTCTTTTTTTTGGCGTCACTTTTCTAGGTGTTGCACAAGACCTCTCGTTGGTTCAGCAATTTAATGGCCGGTATGATTATACCGCTATTGGAAACACTTTAAATCCGGGCGAAAATAATATTGATCAAAGCTTTTGCAGCATCCTTTCGTCTTCTGAAGCGACACTTTCTCTAAATACCAACCAAACCATTGTTGCAGCATATCTGTATTGGGCAGGGTCTGGGCTTGCAGACACCGAGGTGGTGTTAAATGGGTACTCCATTACTGCTGCTATAGATTATTCAGTGTCATATCCGGTTACTACAGGAGATGAATTGCTCTTTTTTTCTTGTGTTGCTGATGTGACCAACTTAGTGCAAACGTTAGGGAATACCAGTTATCAGTTTTCTGAATTGGATATTTCAGAAGCATTGAATACCAACCCAGGCTATTGTACCTACAGAACTAATTTTGCGGGCTGGAGCATCTACGTTGTCTATGCAGATGCCTCGCTTCCAATCAATCAAGTGAGTCTGTTTCAAGGCTTGGAAATCATCAACAGAGATGTTACAGAGAAAACAATCTTACTAGAAAATATTCATGTATTGAGTACTGATGGTGCCAAAATAGGCTTCTTAACCTGGGAAGGTGATGCGAACCTTGCCGTAAATGAAACGGTGTCGGTGAACGATGTGCTATTGTCCAATCCACCACTAAATCCCGAAACCAATGCTTTTAATGGCACAAATAGTTTTACGAATTCCAGTACTTTTTACAATGCCGATTTAGATGTGTATGATTTGCAAAACCACATTACAATAGGAGATACTTCTGCTGAAATAAAGCTCACCACGGGAGCCGATTTAATTATTATCAACAACATCATTACCGTGTTAAACAGTCAGCTACCGGATGCAACAGTTGTTGTAGAAGAACTGGAAACCATTTGTTATTCTCAAGAGGTATTTCTAACATACACGGTACACAATGCCAATGCAACACGAATGCTCCCAGCAGGAACGCCACTTGCGATATATGCAGACTCAGCGTTGTTGTTTGTGGGAGCGACTGAAAATGACTTGGAAATTGATGCTTCAGAAACAGCAACAGTTGTGCTAGAAATACCGGAGAGTCTCCCTTTAACTTTTGAACTGCTTGTGGTTGTTGATGATGACGGCACAGGAGAGGGCATCGTTTTAGAGCTCGATGAAGAAAACAACACCGCGGTAGAAAATATTGTATTGTCGGGACCTGTAGTGGTAGAAGAGCTCCCTTCTTTACTAGCATGTGACACGGGTTTGAATACCGCTGTTTTTGATCTCACGCTTGCCGTAGCGACTATTTTAGAAGGAAGTGTGTCGCTTGCGGATTGTCAATTTTTTACAACGCTTGAAAACTTGCTTTTACTGGAAGACGAGTTGGGAAATCCAGCGGCGTATAGCAATCAATTTTCTGAAGAAACAATGTATATACGTGTTGCAGGAAATCCGTGTGCTGCTGTGTGTGCTGTGGTCATTTCAACAGAGAATTGCCCGCCAATAGTACCGCAAGGGTTTTCTCCAAACGGAGACGGTTACAACGATTGGTTTCACATACAAGGGCTTTATGATGTTTTTGAAGAACACCAGCTATTGGTGTACAATCGCTTAGGGACCTTAGTTTTTGAAGGAGACAATTCGTTGCCATGGGAAGGCCTTGCAAACAGAGGTATGTTACAGTCTGAAGAAGTGTTGCCTGTAGGAACGTATTACTATGTGTTGCATTTAAACGATGCTGCCTATGCACCGCTAACTGGTTGGGTCTACTTAAATAAGTAACAAAATTATTTTACGGCGATCATGCTAATTTCTACGTTCACAAACTTCGGAAGGTTGGCTACTTCTACGGTTTCTCTCGCAGGGGCTGTCGCTTCGTTAAAGTACTGTGCATAGACGGCATTGATTTCTGCAAAATTATACATGTCCGAAATAAAAATAGACGCCTTTAAAACATGTTCGAAAGTCATTCCTGCTGCTGCCAACACTTCTTTCATGTTTTCCATTACCTGGGTGGTTTCCGCAGTAATCGTGTCTAAAACAAGTTCTCCTGTTGCTGGGTTGATCGCTATTTGTCCAGAAGTATACAAGGTGTTTCCACTAAGCACAGCTTGGTTGTAAGGGCCAATTGGCGCAGGTGCTTTTGTTGTTGTAATTATTTTTTTCATGTGTTGAGGTTTCTGTAGCAACTATTTTCTATTGTGTTAAAAAAGCAATCTGTCTGGTTGTTTTCGCTTGTCCCATTTCAGGTCTTTTAAAACCGCTGCTTTTACACCAATAAAGAAAGAATAAGAGGTGTTTGTGCCAAAAGGGATCCAGTTGAAATTTAAACGCCAGCTATCTAAGTCTCTCGAGAAATTTAAGCGTGTAAAAGTAAATGCCTGTTCTTTAATGTCGTAACCAGAAGAGAAACCAACTTTCCATTTGGGCGATAGCTCTAGGTTTCCGCTAAACATTAATGAATTTGTTGTGGTGCTTGTAAGACCACTTTTCGAGTAGTTCATCGCGTATGCGACAGCGATATTCCACGGAATTTTTGCTTCGTATAATTTTGTTTTTACGTCCTTGTCTTCAGTACTTCCTCCTAAAGATTGAGAAAAAGCATTGGTGGCATTCATTTTTTCGCCAAATAAATCTGGCATTTCCTGGTTGCTATTCTTGCTTGCGTTTGCCTTTTCTTTGGCGTCTTTTTTTGTAGCTTCTTTGTCGAAATCTTTGCTGGAAAGAGAAAAGTTAGCGGTAGTACCAATACGTGTTAACCGCAGTAAGCCATTGTTGAATTTATTGATTCGAACACCTTCATTATCGATTTGATAAGGATCTAAGGTGGCATTCATATTGATTGAGAGCTTGTCTTTAAAGAAACGTGTTCCTGCTGTAACGGACACCGGTTGCCATCGCAAGCTGTCTGCTGCTATGTTGTAAGAACTGCTAAAGTTTAAGTTGTTTAACAATGTTATCTTCTTCGCTTCTTCATCGCTATCTGGGTCTTTGGAGGCTACTTTGGCTTCTAAGACATTGTTTACAGAAATACCAATGGCGTTGGATAAGCCGCTCGAAGGTTGCCCGTACAAATTGTTCTCAAAAGGAGAATAGGTAAGCAAGTCTGTAGGGTCTGTACTTTGTTGTACCTCTAAGTTGTGTTGGTCTGCAAAATTAGGTCGGTACCCATAAGAAATGGCTGGACGAATAGTGTGTCGAATGGCTTTTAAACGCCCTTTTTTAAAATTGAAAGTTCCGTAGATGTTTGTAGATAAGGAGAGTCCAAAATTGTATTCATGAAATCTATTAAATCCGTTCACTGTATCGCTAATCAGCAATTCCGAAGTAGGGTCGTACGCTTTTTGAGTGCGGTTAAAGGCCCATACATCTTTGTAGTTTATAGAAGGAGAGAGGGTAAAATATTTGAACGCTTTCATGTTGGTGTTGGCACTCATATTGTGTTGCATTCCCGTTTTTGCCGTTCGAAACATTTCAGGCTTAAAAAACAAACTATCCGTTGTGTTGATACGGTATTCACTTTGCATGCTGTAGTTGAACCCAATTTTTTGAATGGCATTTGTTTTGAGGCCTCCTTTTCCTGTAAAAGGATAGATGCGGTCCATGTTTAATTGCAAAGAAGGCAATGTCATGGTAATTTGTTCTGTGTTGGTGTTTTGGGAATGTGTTGCCGTTAGGTTTAGGCTAAACGGAGAGTCTAAGAAATTTTTGTAATACGAAACAGAAGAACTCAATGTGTTGGTTAAGAACTGCGAATTATTGAGTTCATTTAAAGACTCTCGGTAATATTTACTACTTCCTAAATTTACAGAAGCTGCAAAACGAGCATTCGGATTCGCTTTGTTGTCTTGAGAATGCGACCAGCGAATGTTAAAGTTAGAAGACTTACTGTAATCATCAAATCCTTTTAAGCTTTTAACAATGTTTTCGAAACTGGCATGGAGCTTTCCGCTGTATTTATAACGAACCACATAGTTAGAATCTCCTTGTAGTCCCCAGCGTCCATTGGTGTAAACGTCTCCTAAAAGAGTGAAGTCTACATAGTCGTTTACGGCAAAATAGTAACCCCCATTTTGTAAGTAAAAACCATAAGAACTACTGTCTCCCCAAGAAGGAATGATAAACCCAGAAGTGCGTTTCTGACTCATTGGAAAATAAGCAAAAGGCAAGAAAACAGGCGTAGGAACATCTGCAAGCACCAAGTTGCTAAGCCCGACAATAATTTTTTTTCCAGGTACTAGTTTTGCTTTGTTGGTTGAAATGTAGTAATCGGGATTTTCTTTTTTAGAGGTTGTAAAGCGCAGTTTTCGTAAATAAATGGTAGAGTCGTTTACGCGTTTTGTTTTTTCGCTATAGGTAATAACACCACTTTGTGTGGTTTTAACGCCGTAAATTAAAGCGCGTTTTGTGTGAAAATTATACAAGAGAGAATCTTGTTCAGACTCTTGGTAGCCTTGTTTAAAAACGGGACGTTGTTGGTAGCCAAGACTGTCTATTATTCCTTTGGCAAGGAGGGTTCCTTTTTGGTAGTCGATAAAGATATAACCTGCTTTCAGATCAATATCTGTATAGGTTACATGGGCCTTGTCGTACAGTGTTATGGTACGGTTTTTAACATGTTGAAGACTGTAGCCTTCTGCATTGTGCACCAAAACACCTTCTATAACTTCTTTGGGCTGTAAAGAATCTAACACAATGGCTGTTGTGTCTTTTGCAATATCTTTTTTTGCAGCAGGTATTGTGGATTGTTTTTCTTGCGAAAAACCCAATACGCTACAAAAGAAGCAGCTTAAGAAAAGTATGTGATATAGGTTTGATTGCAATGTTTTAAATGCTATTTTTGTGTCAATGTAAAATTAAGGCTCAATAATTGAAGCACCAAATTATGGTTGCCAAAATTAGTTAAATTTTATGGATGCCGTTTTAAGAATATCTTAAATATAAGCAGGATATGAAAAAAGTATTTTTTTGGGGGTTGTTTCTCCTATTTTTAGGAGCTTCTACGACTGCTTTTGCACAAAAACAATACGTAGTTGTTTTGGATGCGGGCCATGGAGGGAAAGATCCTGGAAATGAAGGCAACGGTTACCAAGAGAAAAAGATTGCGCTAAAAGTAGTCTTAGCAGTGGGCAAGGTGTTAGAAGCTACTAAAAAAGTAGCTGTGGTGTATACCAGAAACACCGATAATTTTGTGGAGTTACACAACAGGGCGAAGATTGCCAATAAGAAAAATGCCGATTTGTTTGTTTCAGTTCATTGCGATTCACATACCTCCAATGCACACGGTGCAGGTACGTTTGTCTTAGGTTTGCGAGGGAATAAAAAAAACTTTGAAATCGCTAAAAGAGAAAATAGTGTTATTTTATTAGAGGAAGATTACCAGCAACACTACGATTACAACCCGAATTCTCCGGAGTCTATGATTGGTTTGTCTTTGTTGCAGGAAGAAAATTTAGACAAAAGCTTAACCATTGCAAGCTTGATACAATCCAATGTTACTAAAAATTTACGTCGTTTGGATAGAAAAGTAAAGCAAGATAATTTTTTAGTATTGCGCAATACGGTAATGCCAAGTGTGTTGGTTGAACTCGGTTTTCTAACCAATAAAAATGAAGGTCGCTATTTAAACTCGGCCAAAGGGCAAAAACAAATGGCAAAAGAAATTGCCGCAGCAATTTTAAAATACGTAGCGCAACTAGCATTAAATACCGTAGCGGAAACAACAACGGTGGTTGCAGAAGCACCGGTAGCATTTAAAGTGCAATTGGCTTCTGGAAGGAATAAAATAGCTACAAAGTCTTATAATTTTAAAGGGCTAAGAGCTGTGCAGCGCGTAAAAGTAGGTGCCATGTATAAATATTACTTTGGAAACACGACCGATTACACACAGGTGAAAAAAGCATTGAAAAAAGCAATAGCAAAAGGGTTTCCAACTGCTTTTGTGGTGGCGTTTAAAAACGGAGAAAGAATTCCTGTTGCCAAGGCTTTAAAAATGAAAGAATAGCGAATCGCTATAGAATAAAGTAGTATTATTGTTAAAATAAAGAATAAATTATGTCAAAAGAATTAAAAACAGGTATCGTTTCAATTGTTATTATAGCCTTGTTTGTATGGGGGTATTATTTCTTGAAAGGACAAGATTTATTACAGCCAAACGCCCGTCATTTTTTTATTGAATACAACGGAATCCAAGGGTTAAATGAGGCCAGTGCGGTTACTATTAACGGACTAAAAGTAGGAAAAGTAGTAGATATTCACTTCAACGAATCCCCAGAGAAACGAGGAAAGTTGGTGGTAGAAATTCTTTTAGAAAACGATTTTGAGTTTTCGAACAAGAGTATTGCTAAAATATATTCAACCAGTTTAATGGGCGGGCAAAATTTAGCCATTGTACCTTCTTATGTTGGCGATCTGGCAAAGTCGGGAGATTATTTAAAAGGCGAAGTAGAGTCTGATATTTTTTCAAGTGTAGGAGAGAAGTTGAATCCGATTCAGTCTAAAATAGAAAATGTAATTGTAAGCGCAGACTCATTATTAACAGGGTTAAATCAGATTTTAGACGACAAGTCGAAAGCGAGTTTAAATAGAAGCGTCTTGAGCTTCGAAAAAGCAATAGACAGTATTGGATCTACCATTGAAAGAGTAAATTCATTGCTTTCAAGTACAGAGAACGATTTGAAAATTTCTTTGCGAAACACGAAGAAAATAACGGCTAATTTTTCAAAAATTTCAGACACGCTGGCGCAAGTAAACTTAGGCGCTGTGATTAAGAAAGTAGAAACGACCTTAGAAAATGTAAGCAGTTTAATTGCAGGAATAGAAGCAGGAAAAGGCTCTTTAGGGAAGTTGGCAACTGACGATGCCATGTACAACAACCTAAGCAATGCTTCAAATGAACTCGCGGAGTTGTTAAAGGAAATGAAATTACACCCAAAACGTTTTGTGCATTTTTCTGTCTTCGGAAAAAAAGCCAAACCGTATGTTGAGGAGGAAAACAAGACGAATAAATAGACCACCAAACCATTAGTAATATG